>Ga0302140_10000456_pt1 | contig 51450 bp, 58 predicted proteins | sample I_Bog_E1_1_FD_202095 | JGI IMG/M metagenome (GOLD analysis project Ga0302140, IMG submission 202095) | Peat permafrost microbial communities from Stordalen Mire near Abisko, Sweden - I_Bog_E1_1 | ecosystem: Environmental > Terrestrial > Soil > Wetlands > Peat | place: Sweden: Abisko, Stordalen...
CTGCGGTGTCAGGGGCAATCAATGACATGATGACGGTAACGTTAAATACGACGTTGACGGGCAATTTCACATCTGAACCGACAAGCCCGACCGATGTCGGCGATTACGTGTACTTCAACCCGGAAGCAGGCTATGAAGTTTTGTGGCCTAGAGCCGAATGGCGTTTTGTGAAGCCGGGCCAGGCCCGAAACTTTACGTTGACAGCGGTATCAGGCACCCCAACAATCGCCTTGACTGTACTTTGCGAAGAGTAAAAATCTAATGAGTACCATCGAAGAAGACGAAGACTCGTGGTCGAGCATTTACTCACGCATAAGCCGATCCGGGGCATCTAAGTTTACATCAACCGGAACCGGAGCAATCACGCAAGCGAACGTAGCAGCTCTGAACTTCACTGGCGCGGGGGTTACGACGCAACCGACTGCAACAGGAGCCTTAACGGTCAATATCCCTGGTATGGGGGCCTTGCTTGAAGCAACAGGTAATGTAAACGCACCTGCTTACTTACTGACTAACGTTTATGCAACTGTGCAACCTTCAGGTTGTTCACCAGTTGGAGTGACACTGATACCAGGTCGCTACCTCGTCATGGCAACACTTGACATAAGCGGATGCACAGCCTCCGACATTGTTGGGGCACAGTTATACAACGTCTCGAACTCCACTATCATTACTACAAGTATACAATATGGGCAGGTTTCAGGTACTGGGAACTTGGAACTTGAGTTATCCTGCTACGTTTATGTCTCTACGCCTTCGTTGATCGTCGTGCAGGCTCAGAATGCGGCGGTTGGGCGTGGGCAGATAAACATGGCAAGGACAAAAATAGATGCAGTTCAGATAGCATCATCATCATTGTCACTATCTCAAGTAGGAATATCATCATTTACACCTAGTATTGGTAATAGTACAGTAGTAACTATAACGGGCTTTGGATTTGTTACAGGGGGAACAGTTTCGTCAGTATTATTTGCTGGTTCTCCTGCTACAAATATTGTAGTTGTCAACGATACAACAATTATCTGTACGAGCCCTGCATCTACAGGGGTCGGCGCCATAACTGTAACTATGACAAACGGTATGTTTGCAAACTCTTCTTCGTCATACAATAATGGAGTGCCTGTAGCTTCAGGTGGAATTACCACATACACTACAAGTCAAGAAATCCACACATTTTTAACTAGTGGTACACTAACCCCAACACTTGCTATTTCAGGCGTGTCGGCTCTTATTGTAGCGGGTGGTGGTGGAGGCGGAATAGGTGGTGGTGGTGGTGGTGGTGCAGGCGGATTTTTGAACGAGACAGGAATATCCTTAACTGCAACTGGCTATACAGTCACAGTAGGTACTGGGGGTGCTGGTGGAACTACTCAAAGTGCAACAGCGCCAAACGGCGGAAACTCTTCATTTGCTTCCTATACTGCTATAGGCGGCGGAGGTGGAGGTGCTGGCGGTGATGGTGTATATGGAAACTCTGTATCAGGTGCTTCTGGCGGTTCTGGCGGCGGCGGGGGTGGCTATGACAGCGGTTCTGGTTCTGGGCGTGCCGGGGGTTCTCCTACAGCAGGTCAGGGCTACGCTGGTGGTAACGGGGCAGGAAATGCCTCCAGCTTCTATGGTGCAGGTGGTGGGGGTGGTTCCTCTGCCGTAGGTTCTGCAGGTACGTCATACGGCCCCGGTACTGGTGGCGCTGGTACATCTAGCTCTATCTCAGGTATTGCAACAACTTATGCCGCTGGTGGAGCAGGTTCCGGCGCATCAGGTGGAACACCACCGGCAGCTGCTGCTAATACAGGTAATGGCGGCGATGGAGGGTCGAATGGGTATGCCGGATCGGCAGGCGGAAGTGGAATAGTAGTAGTTTCACTTCCTTTTTCTGGTGCAGTTAAGCCCCCGCAAGGTATATCTAATACAAACTTAGCTTTGCAGCTGCTTATGACTGAGGGAAGTGGCGGGTATGTTTATGACAGCAGCAGTTACAATAGAGTCTTTACTCTACCCTCTGGATACTCCTGGACAACAAATGCACAGGGAAATCCGGCCATCTCAATTGTTTCTTCCTCATCGACAGCTGCCATAACTGGTTCAGATGCCAACATGCCAGTAGGTACATACAAAACAATTGTCGCTAAGTTCAAAGTATCTTCACCTTCAACAGAATCATGCCCAATTGGCTGGGGTAATGGTTCTGGTGCTGGTACTGGGTGCGGCTTGTTTAATATTAGTAGTACATGTGGATGCAGCAACGGATCATCGAATTACAATCCGGGTGGAACTTTAAGTGGTTCTGCCTGGAACGTGGAGGTAGTTACTATTTCCGGCAACAGCGTCTCTGTTTATTTGAATGGGGTTCTTGAGGGTACGGGAACATTAACACAGAATGTTGTTTTAGGTGGTACAACTTGGCTAGGAGCACTAACTCCATATAGTCTTTATAACCCTGGGTACATATACGATTATGTTGCCGTATGGGGACGTGTCCTTAATTCCAGTGAAATCGCCCAACTAACGTAGCAACAGACAAAGAAAAAGCCCGAACGCAGTAGGATACGCTCAGGTTTTTTCAGAAGAAGAATAAAAACCGTCTTGCAGGACTGTTTTTATAAGCGATGTTTATATATCCGCCGAGGATACAGTGGCATTATATCACACGATGTAACAGTTGTATATAGTTCACGTAAAATATTTCTATCTTTTTAGCCTCCCGGTCAACGGGCGGCTTTTTTTGTTACCCGTTCCGCGCGCATAAGGAGATTACCATGACACGTATTCGTATCGCCCTGATTTTGTTGATTGCACTCACCTGCCTGCCATTGCAGGCGCAAACCTACCTGAATACCGGTACGGTAGTTGGGGCGGCTGCTGCCGGCTCTTCGGTGAAGGGTAATCCGGTATATATTGGCGGTAAGAATCCGTCGGGCAACGTCGTACCGTGGGCGCTGGATGCAAACGGGTACTTATTCCTCTCACCATCGAATAGCCTGATAGGTTCAGTGGCTCAGTATGGTTCTTGGGTGCTAGGTACAGGAAGCAATGTGATAGGCGGTGTTACACAATCTGGCACGTGGAATGTGAGCGTGTCTAACTTCCCGTCTACCCAAGCGGTAACAGGGACATTTTGGCAGACGACGCAACCGGTTTCAATTGCTACTTTGCCCTCACTGGCGGCAGGAAGCAACACAATAGGCAATGTTAACATTAATGGCACAGTCCCCGTGAGTGGTACATTCTGGCAGACTACTCAGCCGGTATCTGGATCAGTCTCAATAACTGGCACTCCATCGGTGATCGTGTCTAACTTCCCGTCTACCCAAGCGGTAACAGGTACATTCTGGCAGACTACGCAACCAATAAGCGCATCGTCACTTCCTCTGCCGTCAGGCGCATCAACATCCGCAAATCAGACTAATGTGCAATCTGCCCCTGGTACGCCGCAGACTACAGCGATCACTATTCAAGGAAATTCGAGCGGAGTCGCAGTGCCAGTTAGCGGTACTGTGGCAATATCAGGCACTCCTACTATCTCAGGCACAGTCACAGCCAATGCGGGCACTAACCTTAATACATCCGCGCTAGCATTAGAGAGTGGGGGCAACCTCGCAACCGTTGCGACAAAAACGACTTCTATTGCTTCCACGCAGACATCTGGTTCGCAAAAAACGCAGATTGTAGACGGTAGCGGGAACGTTATTGCATCAACATCTAATGCACTGAATACTTCTGCCACGGTAACAAATCAGATTACAGGCTATGCAACTTCGGCTAATCAGACAGCGGTTCAAAGCTCACCGGGTACGGCGCAGACTATGGCGCTCACAATTCAGGGCAACGCATCAGGCATAGCGGTAACTGTTCAATCTACTCCTGTAACCGGTAATATTCAGAACTTCCAGCAGACTACTACGGCCTCAACCGCGGTGCATTTGACATCTACGTCATATGTCGTGCAGAACTTCGTAACGTTAACAGAATCTCAATCAAGCAGCGGGAATATCTACATCGGAACAAGCAGCTCTTACGCAACGACCGGGTACATATTGCAGCCTGGAACGTCGGTAATCATCCCGGCAGGCCAGAATATAAATACGTTTTATTTGAACGATGCGACAAGTTCAGATACCGTCTCGATATTTGGGAGTTAATGTTGTGCGACTATTAAATACCCTTATCATTATATTGATAACGCTTGCGCAAGCGTTCGCTGCGCCTTTGCCGAATGCTACAACGGTGATAAAATCAGGATTCCATTATATTCCGATTCAAGCACCATTGTATCCTACGGCGTTTTACGCTAACCTTCTCGCAAATGGTGGGACAATCCCCGCATCGTTAACATTTGCCAGATCGTCCGCCGGGGCATACTACAACTCGTCGGGCGTACTCATGTCTGCATCATCGGGTTCACCACGATGGGACTACAATCCCACTACTTTAGCGTTTAACGGGCTATTAATGGAGCCGTCGGTAACGAATCAGGAAATATACTCTAACACTCCCTCTAGTTGGATGTTAGGTGTAGGAAGCGTTGGTACACTCACCGCGAATGCAGCAACAAGCCCGGATGGGACTACAGACGCGGCCAGCTATAGCGACGGCACGAGTACCGCAACTCACTTGCTGTATTCGACTGCAACGATTGCCCCTTACACTTACGCTTTTAGCGTCTATGCAAAAGCAGGCACGGCGACGATATTGCAGATGCTACCATCCTCCGCCGCGTTTGGCTCTTCCGCCTACGCGAACTTCAAATTAAACACGGGAACAATCGGATCATCAACGGGTTGTACGCCTTACATACAGGCATTACAAAATGGATGGTATCGTTGCAGTTTAGTCCAATTATCATCGGGTTCGGGTACGAACAACATGTATATCACTCTTACCAATAACAACGACTTGTTAGGTAGAAACCCCAGCTATCTAGGTACAAACGAAACGCTTTATCTTTATGGATTTCAAACGGAAATCGGGGCAGGGGCAACATCTTATATACCGACCACATCCTCAACCGTAACCAGATCGGCAGATACTTTGTCAGGTACCTGCCCTTGGTATAACTCGGCTCAAGGTTCAATGGTTGCAGAATTCGCTCAAGAAGCAACTGTTGGTTCGGGTTCGACTGAATATATATCGGCGGTATCAGATAGCGCAAACAGCAACAAAACTGTCATTGCGTATAACCCTACAAACGGTGTATATGCATCTGCCGTGAACACGGGGAGCGTCGTTTATAACAACGCGCTTATAGCGACACCAGTTTTCTCTACGGTGTATCGTGTAGGGCTTACGTGGGGTACTTCGAACTACGCAAGCTGTTACAACGGTAATACAGTCAATACGCAGACATCTGGGGGTGCACCAGGCACGATTAGCATCCCTACGTTTTATCTAGGAAACAACCCTGCGGCTACTAACCCGTTCATTGGATGGATACGCAAAGTATGGATATGGTCACATGCCCTGCCCACATCAATGTTGAAGTTAGCGACAAAATAGGAGAGTTAAATGTCAGTTAATCTTGTAATAAACAGCGAACCATTTGTCGATCAGGGTAATATCTGCATCGGCGTAATTGACACCGTAGCAGGTAATGAATACGAAGTTACCACTCCTGTACCTACTGATCCTGATCCGACAGGTGCATTATGTCAAGTCGCAATCGCGGAGGCGGTCGCATCGTACCAATCGTATCTGATTGCAAATCCGCCAACTCCACCGCCAACTAATCCGGACGGCAACGTATAAAGGATAACCTATATGTTTAACTTAGTACAGCAGGGTATACCCTATAATATTAATAATAGCTGGTTCGTTAATGTGCTTGATACGGTTAGTAATACGCAGTATTCAGTACCTTTTGACATGCCGGATAGCCTCGATCCTGACGGGACTCTACAGTCAGCAAATATTGCTTGTGCAATCAATAGATATCAGGATTATCTTATTGCGAACTCAACAACTCCCGAAGGGTAACCATTATGGCAAACGTGCAGCTTAATTTAACCGCTAACCTTGGCCAACAGAATACAGGTTTAACGAACGTGGGGTATAGGCTATACGACTATACTCGCACGCCTCAAGGATCGCGAGTAGGCAACCTGCCGGAGATTGAATCCGGGTCAGGATTGTACCAAGTAGCGCCTTCCGTACCTGCGGGTTTTGTCGGTTATGCACTGATTGACGACGGAAACGGCAATTATACCGACTATGACATAAACGCATTTATGACAGCTTCGGTATCTACGCCTACGCCTATTGGCCCTGATTCGGTCACATTCACGTTTAACGATGCCGGTGGTAATCCTATATCATACGTACCGTTTATCATCGGCGGCTATTACCTCGCTAACACGGGCGCAGACGGGTCGATCACTATAGGGCTACTCCCCGCAACATACACCGTCGCCGCTATGCCAACAAACGCGGTTACGTGGTCGCCGGGGAGTGTAACAGTTTCAGGTACAACGACTTATAGCGTGGATGGCACGGCAATACCCGTTCCCACGCCGCCTGATGATCCGACATTGTGCGCTGCATATACGTATGTTTGGCCTGGCGGCGGTATTCAGGCAACATTAAGCATTGTCTCACCAGCTCAATACGTGCAGAATGAGTGGGTGTCACTTAATAATTACGTTGCGATAAGCGATGTGGATGGGCTTATTTCATTCCCAGGCATACCGCAAGGTACTCAAGTTTCGTTGTCAATACCTGCCGCTAAGGTTTCTCAGGTCTATACACTGCCTAACGCAGGCACATATAACATGACGTAGAATATTCTACGTCCGCATATTGTCAAAAGCTCTTCGCAAACGCGAAGGGCTTTTTTGTTGCCCGGCATAACACACTCGGAGTAGTTTAGTATGCACTTTATGATTGATATTTTGACAGTTGCGGTTCTAGCCGCTTGGTTTTTTATTATAAACCTAGAATGCCGTTTATATGTGAACGAACGCAACATATCAGAACTGCAAAAACGGTTGTCGCAAGAGGTTGTAAACGCTGAGGACGTGGCCGAATGCCTTGACAACGAAGGGGCGATCTTTGAAGACGAATACGACACCGACAAGCGCATAACCGCACTTGAGGCACAGATTAAAGACCTACAGGCCTGTATGCAGGCGCGTAAAACCGCGTGAACAAAAACCGCAAAGGAGACACCAGCCAGTGAGTGAGTTAGAAGCAATACGCTATAGCATAGAAAACCTTGGCGCAGAGATTCGTAATGTGCGCGAAGAGGATGTAAAGCTCGCCACTGAGCGGCACGTAGAGACTCAATCAAGGTTAGTCACTATCGAAACCACCTTGCGGCGCGATTATGAGCAAGATCAAGAGGAGCACAAACGCATTGATGACCTGGATGATCGCGTGAACAGCCTCGAATCGTGGAGGGATGAGCAAAACGGTCGAGGGCAGGTATGGAACGGCGTAAAGGCCGTACTACTGACTGTTGGCGCATCAGCTATAGCTTTGTTCAAAGGGTGCGGTAGTAGCGTTAATCATACCATCGGCAAAGGGCACCCGTAACCATGTTTGACTATTTCGTATTGATTACAGCGACCGTACTTTATATCTACTTTGTGTGGAAGCTGCTTTAACCACTATTCCGCCTGCGTAAACGTGTCGGCGACCACGTTGCATGGCGGTTAACCGATAGCCCTACGTCGCCGCGTAGGGCTTATATTACGCGCTAAGGAGGCGCAAAACAACATGGGAAACATTATCAGCAATAACATCGAATGGGCATTCACTCACATATTTGGTGAAGGCCCCGGAACACAGCTTCTTGCCGAAGCACGAGCGGCCGCACAGGGCGAGATTACCAAAGAGGGCGCAGTTGTGGAAGCCAACGTCGCCGCTCAGGTGACCGCAAAGATTCAGGCTCTTTTGCCGATTGTTTCGGCGCATTTGCCTGCAATCTTACGCCCCTTCGTAAACGGAATCATTGCAGTAGAACTACCGCAACTCGTGCAGCAGATCGTAGATGAGGCTGTCGCATGGGCGGCGACACAGGTGCTCGGAAGCGGCGCAACCGTTCCGGCTCCTGCGACGACCACGGAGACCACCGTAAACCCTACGACAGCCACGGACTAAAAGCCGTGGCGCCGGAGAATGGTGCAACGCTTGCCGATCTTTGCCTTACACGATTATTCGGTGAGGATATTGCAAATCAGGCAGTTGCACAAGTGTGGCCGCTCCTCATACAAGGGAGCGACGCACAGGCAATTATAGACGCTCTCGCCGCAAATGGGCTACTAGACGCGATAACCGACGATATCATCGAGTCGGGCGGCGGAGTGCCTAACATACCGTTCGTTGGCGTTCACGGCAAAGTTGAGAAGTTTATCGAGCTATTGATCGCCAATAAGATTCGTTCATGGTACGCGGGGGAACCCGTGTGCCTCGGATACGTTACGAAGTAACTTCATCCCTCACATGTACGCATAACCGTGCATGTGAGGGCATAGGATTCACACAATGATTAGAACAACACGTGTATGCGACGAATGCGACAATGACGGCGATATGGTTCAGACTTTGCAGTTGAGGCATCGTAGAGAGGGATCAGTTGACGAGGAGGAAATAGCGGCAGAGCTATGTCCTGAGTGCATGAGAAACCTGATGGCGCTCATACTTCATCATACATCGTATGATGAAGTATGAGCGAAAAGCTGTTGGATGCGACATCGGCGGATATTGCATGGCGCAGGATTAAGCGCATAGATACAGGGGAGTAAACACAATGGGACTCAAAAAGCAGACTGAAGGCGATCTTGCAGGGTATACGACGATCAATATTGATCTAGGCTTGTTTGCCGCATATGAGGCCGCTTGTGCAGGCTTAGAGTACGTATGGGGCGGTAAATGCACTAATCTCGGTCACATCCCGCCGACTTGGTATAGCCTTGAAAAGCAGTCGAACCAAGGCCCCGATTGTTCCGGGTACGTCCGCGCATTGCTCGAATATGCTACCGCGTGTATCGTGTCTCAAGGATTCCCTGACGGATCGGTTGCTCAATGCGATTGGGTGAAGGCAAAGGGATTTAAACCCGGTGATTATTCAGCGACCGGGGACGGTGACGATCATATACGCATAGCCTTCAAGCACGAAGGTACTCACGGGGATACCGCCGGGCATGTATGGCTGACCGTGCATGGTCACACGGTCGAAAGTTATGGCGGATACGGCCCCGGCCAGCAACCGTGGCAAGTTTACTCCGGCATCGTTGACGAGTGCTTCGTACTATGCTAGTTATACAGTCGATCTTTTCGGTGAACTCACCGACATGATCAACGCGACCATTTTCTTGACGTCAGGAAAATGGTCATCATTCGGCTATAGGAGGTTATATGCCGAATCATCACGACCGCAAGTATCAACTAGAGGATGTGCGGCAATACTACCCACTCCATAAATGGTATATCGCATCGCGTCTTGCGTGGCCGGGCGTTGACCCAGGTCTAACCCGACGAGTTAAGCAGCGTATAGACAAGGAGTTAGGTCGTAGCAGTGAGCCAATAATCCCCACTGATACACAATCCGTAAAACGACCCAGCACTATACTCACTGAGTCAGTCGAGGTAAACGGTGATACTCAGACATTATCAGGCAAGTCAAAAGAGAGGATACACACACTAGATCAACTTCTAAAGTTCTTCGATGTCGATAGCAGCATATGGGATGTTGACCGATTTGTATGCAACAAATGGGAAGTAGCAGGTAAAGATAACAATAACGAACTACAGACCGAAGATCTTTATCAGGTAAAAGCATGGTTCAAACGCAAGATCACGGCAACTTCTGAAGACCGATGGGCGCAGATGATCGAAGAGGCTAAAGCATGGGCAATTCCTTACCCTAAGCCTCGAATTAAGCCTATGAAGGAGCCGGTCGCAGTAGAGATTGCAATTGCCGATCCACATATAGGTAAACAAGCATGGAAAAAAGAAACAGGATGGGCGAATTATGATTTGTCACTTGCTGTCAATACTTATCAGGAATCATTAGATTATCTTATTGACGCAACTTCGGGGTACACGATTGAAAAGTTCCTTCTACCTCTCGGAAATGACTATTACCACGTAGATAATCGAATGATGCAGACAGAGCGCGGTACTCAAATGGATACCGACAGCCGTTATCAAAAGATTTACCACGTTGGATTTGAATTGGCGCGTAAAACTATAGATACTCTGTCTACCATTGCGCCTGTTGACGTGATAATCGTTCCAGGTAATCACGATCAAATGAGCATGTTTCACACGGGCCGGGAATTGCTAGGATGGTACAGGAATGCGCCTGGTGTTCATATACAAAACGATTTGACAAAATATCACCCATGGACATACGGCGACGTATTTATTACGTTTACGCATGGGGAAAAGTCCAAGGTTAACGATTATTTTGCAGTAGTAGCCGCGCAATATCGCGAACTATGGGGCCGTGCAAAATACTGCGAAATACATACAGGCCATTTACATTCAGAGTCAGTAACATCTCACAAAGGCGGGAAGTTTCGCCGGTTGCCTTCACTTACTCCTCCAGATGCGTGGCATGTTGGGGAGGACTTTGTAGGTAACCTACGATCAGCGCAAGCACTGATATATAATCGTCAACGTTTTATCGGGATGCATGAATATAGCTTGCCGGATTAATCAACTCTAAGTTTCTCGAATGGGAAACTCAGTAAAAACAGGAAACGCATTACAATAACACATTTAACTTGTAAGCAATCCTTACAAGTTGGATAACAACAACCCAAGGAGAAGAAATGGAACCGATCAGACCTGCAACTCATAAAAAAGTGTATCTCAGTGGGCCTATGACAGGCTATACAGATTACAATTATCCAGCATTTCAGGACGCTGAAGACAAGCTGAAGCAAAAGGGGTTTACGAATATATGTAATCCTATACATAACTTTGAAGGTCGTATTGACATGCCGCGCCATGAATACATGCGCGTGGATTTATCGAACGTGTTAAGATGCGATGCGGTCGTAGTATTGCCGGGGTGGGAGGATTCAATCGGTGCTCGTGCTGAAGTGCTCATAGCGCAGGAGATCGATATACCTGTAGTAGAGCTAGATACGCTTTTACCTGTATCTGTAAAAGTTGTAACATCCACGCCAACTTCTACCTTCATTGCTATAGCTTCTAAGACAGTAACTAAGGCGCCAACTCCGCCATCTAATGCCGTTCCCGCTAACGAGTCAATACTTGCCGAAGCTGAAAGGCTAGTTGGCGGTGATCGCAAACGAGATTATGCGCATCCTTTTCTAAACTTTGCGCGTATAGCCGATCTCTGGTCATCGCGGTTCGGCGTGGAGTTCAGTGCATTGGATGTCGCAGACGCGCAAATACTAGTGAAAATGGCGAGGCAACAAGCAACGCCCAAACGCGATAACCTGGTGGATATTGCCGGATACGCTCTCTGCGCTCAGATGATCGCAGAATACGAGGACGAGCAGAAGTAAGTCGTTACTCCAATACTTACTACTGCCGTGTCTGCCGGGGCGAGATTAACAGTCGTAAGTATTGGCAATAATATTTATTTGTACCACGCGCAACGGTCTTTATATTCTTCCTCGGTTTCGGTACGTGACTGAGTAATACCTAATGCCCCAAAAGTCACGGTTAAAGTTAAGCAACCACCCACAGGTCGTTGATTGCGCCAGGGTCTCAGTTTAGTATGTTCGCGCTCCTCTACCCGCATTTCGATTCTGGTCTTTAACTTAGATAACAAGGCGCGTTTGCGAGGGCTTCGCGGATCGTTGTCACTTTTCCAGCCGGCTATTAACTCCCCCAGAATCTCAGCGATTTGCTCCGGTGATACTTCTGGTTCCGCAGACTTATTCGATTCGTTTAAGTCTATGCGCTGCTTATCTATAATAGATAAGCGTCGCTTGAGTGTTTCAATTGTATCGATACCTTCAACGTATAGCTTTTTAGCGCGTTCGGTCTCTGCATCCAGCCGCTCTAAATCAGCTTTAATATTGTTAATTTTAATAGTCGTCTGCTTTATTGGTTTAGTTCTCGTTATTTGAGACGTGGGGAGATTCGCCAAGATTTCGGTGAATAAAGTTTCTAACCGATGCACCGCAACGGCGAAGGCGGGGCATAGCTGCGTAGAAATCGTGCGGTTATGACATATATACACCGGGGCGCGAAGGCTGCCGCCTGTGTGACAAACTCCCCCACATAACGCGCAATAAAGGAAGTTTGTGTACACCCGTGACGGCGGGGATGCTACTCTACCGTTGCCGTCTTTTCTGCTTCGCGATGCTATTAATTCTTGCGCTTTAGTCACCAGCTCAATAGGCAATATCTCAGGAACCAGCTCCTTAGCATCGAATATCTCATCTAAGTAATCAATCTGCCTGCGATATACTGGAGATGTGACCATGTCGATAATGCAAGCCGCGTTCCACAGTTTCGCGTAGGGCGGGTATACAGCATTAATATCATTAGCAAGTATCTCATTGTTGAGCAGTCGCGCTGCGGCCCTGGTGTTGCCGTGCAGGTCTACGATCACCTCGAATACGCGCCTAATGATCGGTATAGTCTCCGGGTTCGGGAGCCAGCCTTTAATGTTCGCATCATACAAAAACCCTAAAGCTGGCCTGCTTCTTCCTATCCACTTCCCAGATTTTACAGCAGTATAGTTTCGAGCGCTGTACCAGTCTCCGGTCTGCTCTGCCTGCATCTGGTCGGAGAATGCCTGGAGCGTATAGATCATATCATCCATAGTGGCGTTCCCGGTCGCAACCTTGGATGGGTAGCGAAGTTCCACGCCACTTCTCTCCATATCCCGCCGAAAATCACGGCTAATGTCTACGTCGCGAATAACACGAGACATATCGCGTATATATAGGATGCGTATAAGCCGCTCGTGGGATGCTTCCAAGAACTCGGTCAACCCAGCTCTAAGCCGCATGGCATGAGCGCGGCCGCTGACGCCCATGTCAATGTAGAATCTGTCAATGGTTAAGCCGTCCGCCGCCGCCATTTGTGAGATTTCGTCTTTGCGTATTTGAATAAGTTCAGCGTCGTATGTGTCGCGCTCTTGTTCCGTAACGCATTCGGGCGGGTATTCAACTTTTGATTTACGTATAAGCCCGGCGACAAGTCCGTTAGGATTAGGTTTGAATGCGTTTTTTTGGCGTCTCATAAGCAAGTATCCTCAAAGGGATCAACATATTGGGTGATAGGCAACAGCCGCGAATACTTGGATTCGTTGACTGACGCGAAGCAGCGAAGCAGCGAGGACGGCGACAAACTGCAACGATTTTGATCGAGCCCCCACGCTTGGCGCATCTGTTTAACGACAGCGCAGGCGACCTCGTGACGAAATAGGACGGGTTCACAATCCTTGGAAACTTTCGGCGCATCATCAAATAACTGTTCATGGATTTGTATCCATTCCGCCAGTTCATGCAGCAAGAAAAAAACTTGCTTGTATGGCGCGTGAGCGATGTTGAGCGCTATGTAGTCAAGCGTTGCCGGTATAAAGGCTGTGACGTCGCTTGACGATTTGAAGCATTTAACTTCAACCCCGAACTCAACAGTAATCCAGTTGCGAAACTGCCCAGGTTGATCGTACCGACGTCCTGCGGCATGGGCCTCTATGATAGAGCATACTCGGTCTGCAGCCTCACAGACGCCAATTATAGGCATAAATCAGCCTATCCGTTACGAGTAGCTAATGGCGGCGGGTCTTGCTCCTCGCCTTCGCGCCATTGATCTGACTTCATAGTAGATATTAAGTTAAGGATCGCTACCTGCTGCTGGTCGTCAAGCATAGATGCGCCGGCAGCGATTGCCTCAACTCGGTCGTTAATGATCGGGGGCTTATCAAGCGGGGCGGTATACCCAGCGGCATAAAGCCCGTCGCGCAGTATGCTATATGCCTGCTCTTCAGATGCCCCCTCCGGTGTTAAAGCAGCAGCAAGGCGCTCTACCATATCACGTGACGGAGTAGCACTACGATCATCACCCTTTTCGAGTTGCGTTATTCTAGCCTGACTTGTATTAGCAGAAACGGCTAATGCGTTCATACTAAGACCTCTATATGATCTAGTACGTTTTAACCACACTGCAAATGGCCTTGAATATTGTTCATTCATATAGTTAACCTATCCCCATTATTTTAATTATATAAGTAATGTTTATATTTGTCAAATAAACAATGTTTATATTTACCTTAAAAAAGGTTGACAATAATAAAAACATTGTTTATACTTACTGTATGGAAATATCTAATAAAGACGAATCCCCCTTGCGCTTATCACCCTGTTTTACTCTTTCTGACTTACGGCGTTATAGAGGCTGGAGCCAGAAAGATGCGTCAGCAATTCTAGGTATTACGCAGGCAAGATTATCTCAAATTGAGCATATCGGTACTCAAAATATAGACATGGTTGAAAGAATTGCCGAAAAATGGGGCATAGACTTCAGCACTGCTCGTACCGCAAATAGACGACTACTAGAACTTCCAAAACGAAACCACAAAAAAATATAAACATTGTTTATATTTGTGTTGACTTTTGCGACAAAATAGTATAAACTATGTTTATATTTACGACGCAATAGAGTCGAATTGGAGGATATTATGACAAGCGAAGTTGAGTGGAGCGAAGAACTGGAAGAGGCGGCATATCTGGAGTGGCTAAGTATGCACGATGATGAAGAATTGTATTTCGACGATATTGACGAGAGTGATTATTACGGCAAGGAGTAGAGACAATGCAAGCAGCCGCTAAAACAAATGAAAACGCGCCGATAATGCTAACACCTGAGGCGCATCGCATTTGGAACGAAGCAGTCAACGAGTTCTGGGAATCGTTTGCAAGGGATTGCCCGGAAAAGTTTCAGCAAACTTTACGCAATATTCGTGAAAAGAAAATGGCTGAAGCTATCTAGGAAATAGCTTCAGCCACGGAGGATGAAAGAGTAATTACATGATACCACAAACACGCATTAATAGCAATCACGAAGCCTCTTCGATTGATTCGTTGAAACGAACAATCCAGCTCCAGGCCACTAAGATTCGGATACTGGAATATCAATTAGCCTCCCTTAACGACACCTCAAAACATATCGTAAATTATTACGACGGCGACCGCGAACAGCTCCACGGAGCTATGGAAGACTAGGGGAAAATTAAATGCACTTTACAGATGACTGGCTGGACGGTTGCGAAATATCGGAGCTTAATGCTCTATACGGAGGCAAAACTAATCTGCTTGATCAGATTATAAAAGAGGAAGAAAACGCCTTACAACAAGCCCAAAAAGTTAAAAAATCTTGCTCACAAGTCTTAGATTACATACGACGAGCAAATAGTGAGGCGAAGGTAGCTCATACAAAATATCAAATTGCCTGCTTAGAAGCAATAGACGCAATACAAAAACTCTCACAATCGCTTAATGAGCAATCTTTATCCGAATCCCTGGAGGCTCCAGGGCGCAAAGCAGAGTGAACGCTGCTTTGCAGTTACCTGCCGCTGCAAGCATGTCGGCGGCAGGACTTTTCAAAGGAAAAACTATGTATTCGGTCAAGAAAATGCGACGAATAAAACGAATGCTTGACTATGCGGTAGTAGCGCTTATGACAATTGCCGTGGCTGTCGCAATCTATGCGGTAGCCTCAATCATAGTATGCGATATAATCGCGGCATGAGTGTAAAGAGAATGTTCAGACAACAACTAATAATTAAAGCACTTGGTAACGCGGTAGTGCCCGCGCAAGTGCTGCCGATATTACGAAGCATAGGAGAACAGAACGATGAGTGAGGATAAATTACATTCTGCCAGCAGCGGGGGTTGCTCAAACTCTGCAAGCAGCGGGGACAGGTCAACGTCTGCAAGTAGCGGGTACAGCTCAACCTCTGCCAGCATCGGGGATTGCTCAACATCTGCAAGTAGCGGGTACAGGTCAATCTCTGCCAGCAGCGGGGATTGCTCAAACTCTGCAAGTAGCGGGTACAGGTCAACCTCTGCCAGCAGCGGGTACTGCTCAACCTCTGCAAGTAGCGGGTACAGGTCAACCTCTGCAAGTAGCGGGTACGAGTCAACGTCTGCAAGTAGCGGGTACGAGTCAACATCTGCCAGCATCGGGGATTGCTCAACATCTGCAAGTAGCGGGGATTGCTCAACGGCCAATTGTGACACGAATGGATTTGCATGTGTCGCAGGTATATGCGGCGCAGTTTGCGGCAATGAAAGATCGGCGTTATCGCTCGGATATAGAGATAGAAAAGGGCGGAACCGTATCGCCGTGGCTTACGTGGGTGAGAATGGCTTTATGCCCGGTGTTAAATACCGGGTCGACAACGAGGGTAAGTTTTACGAAGCACAGGAGAATAACGATGGAGGAAGTTAAATACCTTTTAGACGAGGAAGATGACATCGTCCATATTAGTGATTCAAACTATCCAGAATGGACAGTTGCATTTTGCAATCACGAGTTTTATGAGACTATCACCCATGACGAGGCTAGAGAACTTGATGATTGGCTTTGTACAGAATGCGAACAAATACAAGGAAGAATTAATGCGTTCAAAGAAGCTAATGGACACAGTGTCAAGTCACTGGCATCACCGAACGTGCCCGACGATATTTTTTACGAGAGATTAAGGAGAAGAACGATGACTGACGATGGGATGGTTACTTATTATGGCGTTTGGTGTAACAGCAACAAGTTTGCTGGATGCAAGCAATATAAAGAATTATCAAATAGCGGTAGCAAAAAAGACGCCATACAAGAAGCAAAAGATGCTAAATGGAAGCTAATTATGGGCAATTGGTATTGTCCCACATGCGCGAAGGAGCAGAACGATGAGTGATACACGGAGCGCATATGGGAAGGGTCTTATATTGAGGCTCAATCCTCAGTGTATCATGCCGTCGCATGTGCTTACAGATCGAAGCAGTACGCATGAACCTTAACACAACCTTAACACTACTGTAAAGGAACCTTAAACTATGAACATGACAACCACTCAAACAAATATCGTTTCCATTACCGATGAGCAGATCGAGGCGGTGACACGCATTTTTTGTGCGTATCCGTACAACGATGATATTCGCCGTGCGTTCAGACTCGCCGGTGTCAAATACGAACTGGCCAGCGATGTCCAACTTAAAAGCATCTATGCAAGCGCCGAAAGTGATACACGCTGCCCCTCGTGCGGCAGGTTAACAAATGGGGATTATCAGAATAACGCTTGCCTTGATTGCTTAAGGAAATGGAAGAACTCCTGTCATGCGCACGCCCCTATCGAGTTCATGCTTTCTTACATGGTAGACGACGAGGATTAGACAACATTAGCTAAAGGAAACCTTAAACAATGACCGAAGAAGAGAACCCGAATCGTTGCAAGCCGCTCAGGATTACCCCGCATGATTACGACGAGAAACCGCCGGTTCGTGGCGCGGTGATTACCGAAATCCCTAAACCGCAGACAACCGCGCAGGTTCAAATGCTAAAAGCGTATATGCGCCGCATGGATGCTAAACTCTTGCGCCGATATTAGACATGTTAGCAACGATCAATATACAGATATAATGATTTAACTGAGAAGACGGACATCCGTCACGATAAATACATCAACTTCACAGCTACGCCATATGGCACAGCAAAGAAAAGGAAAATAACAATGAAACCACGCGGAGAATCACCGCCCGTCCCGGCTGGAGAACAGCCCTGCGAGCTTATCAAAGTCGAAGAAGTGACCGGACTGCCTGACAAGGCAAAGGGCGAAGAGGGTACGGGTACTCGTGTCTGCTGGGTATGGCATTTTGCCACTCAGGCCATTGACCCTGAAACCGGCGGTCGATACGTCGGAAAAATCTTTACAGGCGACTATGTCACGGACAGAACACAGCTTGGGAAATTGCTGAAAATGATGATACCAGGCAAGACCGTTGGTCAGCTCAAAGAAGTCGATACCGACAAGTTGATCGGTACTTGGTATGACATCAACTGGACTATCGAGGTCAAGGAAGGCGGCGGACAAAAGAACGGATATTTATACGTTCGACCGTACCAATCCCCAGCAGCTGCTTATGCTCCTTCTGCGCCTATAGCAGTTCCGATGCCTGCACCGATGCCTGCAGCCATTGCACAGCCTCTTGCCCCGCCTGTTGCACAGTTTGCCCCCCCTATGGCGGCACAGGTTCCGATAACAGGTTCTAACCCGTTTACTCCGCCGGTTTCGGCAGTATACGCTGCCCCTGCTCCTCAGGGCGAAGCAAGCGCTCACGACCCGTTCGCATAGGAGATGTTTAATCCCCGGTTTAACCGCCGGGGATTATCAAAAATATGAAAGTCGAAATTATATCAATCAAACATTGTGAATCTGGTTTGGGAAACGTGAAAGCGTTCGCAACCATTAAGATCGGGCCTTTGATAATAAACGATTTTAAGGTTGTGCAACAGCCTGGTTATAGGAGCTATGTAGCTAGTCCGCAGACCAGTTACGTTAACAAGCATACAGGAAAGATCGTATACAAAAACCTTTTGGTATACCCGGACGACTGGAAAGAGCAGATCAATACCGCGGTAATGGGTGCATACAACAATGACTGCCCACACGCCTAAACTATGCAAGCGCGATGGTTGCGGTAATAGACGGAGCGGACTTAGCACCAGCGGGTACTGCCGTTACTGCGAGGATCGCATGAGCCTTCCGGTTAGGACAATTGCTGTCGAACCGATTACCAAGCCTAAGCGTGCAACAAAACAGAAATCAAACATGAAGCCAAGAACCACTGAAATTAATACCAACACTGAGACCGTCGATCCTAAACCGGTTATAGCCTGCACGGATCATGCTTTCGGTGATTCGTGCCCTGCATGTGAAACTGTTCAACGAGAGCAACTGCTAAAAATCATCGAATGTCAGCCTGGCTGGATGTTTTGTATTCGTTGCTTAATGGTGCGGAAAAGCGAAATGTTCGGCGACTGGTGCGGGACACACGGCATTTGCCTGAAATGTATTGACGAATTATTGGAGTGTAATGACATGATAACAACCTTGCCGCTTTCTATAAACACCACTCGCGTGTTTGTTGCTTCTATTTTAGCCGAAATCCACACACAAGAGATGGATGCTAAACAAGGCGTTTGGAACACTAAGCGGGACGAACGGATACGAAATCTCTCGAAGCTATTTCGACAGCGATGCAATATTTTTAACGACGCCGGGGAGCCGATCGGATATACGGATGAAACCGACCCCTTTGCAGAAATGGCGTATCAGATACTGCGAGAAGCAGCAAAAGAAGTCTGGGCATATAAACCTTTGTGCCAAGCACAGTGAAAGTAAACATAATGTCCCCTTTAGATATTGCTTTATCATATTTGCGTGCCGGGTACTCAATAGTACCGATCAAGCTAGACAAGAGCAAAAGCCCGTCAATATCATGGAAAAAATACCAGATTGAACGAATGACCGAAGAGGATGCACAGCGCATATGGGGGCATTCACCAGCACCCGGTTTTGCTATTGTCTGCGGGAAAGTCAGCGGCAACCTTGAAGTGATAGACTTTGACGATTATGCAATGTACGAGCAGTATGCACTGATCGTAAACAATGCCGGTTATGGCGACCTGCTCAATTCTTTGACACTCATACAGACTCCTAGACCAGGCGTACACGCTTACTTGAGAGTTGAGCCCGAGAGTGTCATACCCGGCAATTCAAAACTCGCAGAGCGTCGAATATCACGTGAAACGCTAATAGAAACTCGTGGTGAAGGCGGGTACGTGCTGGCCCCCGGAAGCCCTGGGGCTTGCCACCCTACCGGTAAAGAATACGTTTGTATGCAGGGAAACCTGCTCAATCTGTCACCTATATCAAGCAGTGACTGGGACTCGCTTAGAGCTTTAGCAATGGCATTAACTGAAGTCGAGCCTGCACTGGATGAAAAGGAACGCGCATCAACGCCTAAGCCTGAATACCCGGATGAGTTGAAACCAGGGGCCGATTACAACCTTCGCGGCAACTATGAAGCAGTTTTAGAAGAACATGGCTGGCGACGCCTGCATACCAGCGGAACCTGCACATACTGGTGCAGGCCAGGCAAGACTCAGGGTATATCCGCCAGCACAAATCACAACGATTCCGGCTTGTTTTGGTGCTTCAGCAGCAATGCTTACCCGTTTGAACCTAACCGCAGTTATACGCCAATGGCCGTCTACGCTATGCTGCTTCACGGAGGGAACTATTCAGGCGCCGCCAAACAGTTAGCACAGGACGGGTATGGGAGCGCTCCTAAGTCACAAGGATTCAAAGTTTCGCGCCCTGGGTCTAACGGGATGCCGCAGCGAGAACGATCATCAACTCCATTAACAGAAGAGGAAAACCGTGTCGGTAAAGACCTAGTTACACTCAATAATCTCGAGCTTGCTCATATGTGGGCCAGAGAAAACGAAAATACTTTTGCATACCTCGAAGGTGACAGGTATTGGAAATGCGACGGCAGGTTATGGGAATACAGCTCTATTGAAGCTGTAATGAAATCTATTCAGGATTTTTTAGAACGGATGCAAGAAGAAGGGCAATCGTTCACGATCAATAGAAGCAAAGTTACAGACGTACAGTTTTTGTCACGTCACTTAATCGGGCCAAAACGCGCAGATATTTTCGACGGTAAAGCAGACTGGATACCGCTTCGTAATGGAGTTTACGATATGGCAACTGGCTGCCTAATACCGCATTCACCAGCCAATAACATATCGCGCATAACTGATTATGATTACGACCCAGCGGCGACCTGCCCACGTTTTTTGCAATTTCTGGATGAGGTGATTATCGAGGAAAATAGTTCGCCTTGTTTAGAAAATATTAATGCCCTGCAGTTAGCGTTTGGATACCAGTTAATCCCATCAAACCGCCTACAAACTTCTCTGTTATTGATCGGAAGCGGGAGCAATGGCAAGGGTGTACTCACCAGGGTTATGGAAAAGCTGGTCGGAGCAAAGTCGGTTACGTCAATACCTATCGAGCAGCTGCACGATCCCTACCACCGAGCCGACCTGCAAGGCAAGTTGATCGGATTTGTCAACGAGCCTGACGCCAAAAGCATGGTAAAAAACGGGAACTGGTTCAAGGCTATCGTCGGCGGAGACCCGATAAGCGCACGCAGACCAACAGAAAAAGTCTTCAGCTTTACCCCGTACTGCCGTCTAGTCATATCCTGCAACGAGATGCCGCGCACTAAGGATTTGAGCAATGGTTACTTTAGGCGCATCGTGATTATAGAGTTTCGCAGACAATTTGATAATCCCGACACCACGCTTGATGATCAACTGACAGCTGAACTGCCTGGAATATTCAACTGGGCAGTACAAGGGCTGCAGCGGTTGATAGAGGACCCGCATCTTAAAATAGCATCAGAGAGTTCCCGTAAACTCATATCCGCCTATAAACGCGATGAGGATAACGTCCTGAGGTTTATGGATGAGACCTACGAGCGCGGCATATCAGATCAGGATAGAATCCCAGCCACAGACATCTATTACGAATACAAGCAATGGTGCGAAAGCAATGGTGAATACCTAGTTCGAGGCGATTTGTTCGGTAAAAAGCTAAGCAAAATGGGCTACGAATCTAGAGCATATAGAGGATACAAAGACAATAGAAGCATGACCATAAAATACAGATTGCCTATTATAAAAATAGGCGATGAGCCTGCCAAAGTCGAGGTTCCTATCAGTGATTTGCCTCTATGAAATCATGTTACCGGTAATGTGTTACCGGTTCAAAGTACAAAAAACGAACCGGTAACACCGGTAACAAATTGTTCGAAATGTTACCGGTGTTACCGGTAACAAAAGATTTTATTAGAACCGGTAACAGAAAAAATTGAGCACGAATTACCAGGTTTGTTACCGGTGTTACCGGTGTTACCGATAATTAGTAACTAGGATATAAAAAAAATAGTCTGGTGTTGTTGTTACCAAGTAATGATAGATAAATATTTTTTATATGATATTAATAATCAGTAAAATGATATTTATTTTCCCTATATAGAAAAAATGAAAATTACCGGTAACATCGGTAACAGCCATTTAGAGACCATGAAAGAGATGACCGACAAACCTTTACTTAGGCCCTATCAAGAGGCCGCCGTAGCAGCCGTAACATACGCTGTTGATGGCGGGGTAAATCGAATCTATTACGTTGCCCCGACCGGTACAGGCAAGACCGTCACGTTCGTTGAGATCATACGCCATTTTCTAAAACCTGGACACCCTGCGGTTGTCCTAGCGCATCGCGAAGAGCTGCTGACTCAGGCGCGTGATTCAATCCTGCGTGCCGATCCTGCGCTGGTGGTCGGTATGGAGCGGGCATCGTCAAAGGCTCCCCGCACTGGGTGCGATGTCATAGTAGCATCAGTGCAGACTATTGGACGAGACGACGGGAAACGGCTTGCGTGGGTCGGCGCTGAAGTCGGGGCAAGCTGCATCATCGTTGACGAATGTCACCACGCTTGCAGCAATGGCTACGAGAACGCGTTTGAGCTTCTGACGGCTAAATACCCTGACACGCCGATAATCGGCTGCACTGCTACGCCGACCAGGCTAGATCAATTAGCGCTGCATGGCCGTAAAGGCTCCCCGTTTGCCGAATGCGTTTACACCTACCCGATCCGGCAGGCTATAGATGATGGTTACCTCTGTAAAATTAGAGGGCATCGCGTCGTATCGGATGCAGACCTCTCCGGAATTAAAACTGTAGCAGGCGACTATGCGGTCGGCGAATTGGCAAAGGCGGTTGACAATGACAACCGAACCGCAAAGGCCATAAAACACTGGGAAGAAATTGCAGGCGATAGGCAAACGATTATATTTTGCGTCAATGTCGCACACGCAATTAACGCGTGTGAAACATGGCGAGAGATGGGGTATCGCGCAGGCTTAGTAACCGGCGCTACCGAATCGCAAAAGCGGCGAGAAATCATAGAGGATTACAAAGCTGGACATATACAAGTCCTATGCAACGCAGAGGTGCTAACAGAGGGCTTTGATGCGCCGGAAACCTCTTGCATACTTATGCTGCGCCCTACGAAGTCCTGGGGACTCTACGCGCAGTGTATCGGTCGCGGAACAAGGCTCAAACGCGGTCAACATCAAGACCTAATTGTAATTGACGTCGTCGACAATTGTCTCAGTCACAAGCTAGACGTAACACCAGAGGCCAAGCGAGAACATCCCGATAAAGAGCAGGCGAGTGTTTCGGCTTTGCTTGGACTACCGAGCGGGATTGACCTTGAAGGGCACACCCTGGTAGAGGCGGCAGACATTAAACAAGAGCTTGATGATAGAGCCACGATCATGGAGCGATATCGCCCACAGACTTTCAGCGACCTAAAGACAATGTTAACGCAGGTTGACATGTTCGCAGGCATCACGGCGGCGGAAGCAAAAGAGTATTCGACCGAGTACCACTGGATACAGCGCGGCAAAGACTGGCTGCTTAATTGTGGTGTTGGGAAAATCGCATTATTACGATGCAACGAACAAGGCAAATGGTGGCACAGGATCGTAAACCATGATGAGCAGAATCCCAAAGATTTGATGCAATGCACCAATACTGAAAATCTACTAGAGGCAATGTCGCAGACTGAAATGATATGTGAGAATCTCTTTGATTCAATGTTCGTGGCTAGGCTTGACGCCAGATGGCGCAGAGAAAAGCCGAGCGAAAAACAAAAACAGTTACTGCAGCGTAGAGGTGTACCGCTGGCGGTAGTCAACGCTATGAATAAGGGCGAAGCCAGCGCAATGATTAGCAAAATTGTAGGAGCAAGGTGAAAGAAAAAAGGGAAGGGGTATCTAATGGATAGGACAGGACGGATAATAATAAATATCAGTGACGGCATTGACGAGGCGGACGCGGTAGTACGCGTTGATGGAGGGATGCGCAATGAGAGCTGCTAGATGGTCACATAAACAATACGCAACTACCAGGCAAGGCAAGGCTGAGGCTGCTGCAAAGCCACACGTCACAACCGCAGACGCTATCGCACCTTACCGCAGCAAATTGGAGATGTCATTCGCTGTCGAAATCCTCCCGGCGTGGGTCAAGGCTGGTAAGATCACAGGGTGGCGTCACGAAGCAATGGCAGTCGTTCTTGGGGGGCAAGGCCGAGATTGCACACGCTACACTCCCGACTTTGTCGTATTCGGCCTTGACGGGCATCATGTATCGTTGATCGAGGTTAAAGGCCCAATGGCGTCACAGCGCGACGATGCGAAGGTCAAGTTTCGAACCGCACCTGATATATGGCCGTGCTGGCGGTGGTATGTGGCGGAAGGGACACGAAGAGGCCGCACAGGCCCGGTTACGTGGGATATACGAGAGATTAAGCGTAGCGTAGGTGAATGAGCTTTCAACCGCTCCCCGGATACTAATTTTATCCAGGGAGCGGTTATATGTCACCTGACTTAAACGCGCCGGAAGCCCCACGGATTAATCCCGGCGGTTAGGCGCGTTTGTCCGTGAGCAATTTATTGCGCCGTAGGCCGACTGACTACCCAAAAATATATTTTGCATAAAGCGTAAAAACTGCTTGACACTACTGTAGGTAGATGGTATACTATCTACAGTTACATCAACAAGGAGCCGCGAACAATGACTACCGAAACACAACTAACAGGGTCCGAAAAGCAGATAGCATGGGCGACTGAAATCCGCACCAACCTACTCGCCGGATTTGCGGACCTGATCGCCGTAACCAAAAACGCCGCCGAAACCGCCCGCCAGACAGGCAGTGCAACGGAGGAAAACATCCAAAAGGCCATCGCGCTTGTTGAGTCTCGTATATCTGACACGCTCGCCATTAACAAAGCCTCTTGGTGGATCGACAACAAGAGTTACTCGGCCCGCGCAATAGTCGGCATCGCAATGCGAGACGGCTACACAAAATAACCAAAAGGACAAAACCAATGACTCTCTACGTACACCAACTCGACCTTATGACTGACGACATGCCAGACGAGGGCATGATATTTAAAACACTCATCGACCAGCACACTGCGGATAGTAATGACGAATGCATGGCCTGGTTTTACGAGCACTATGACATCAATGACTATGCCGCAAGTTTTACGGAGCCTATTAACTAATGGATTACATCCGCGACGAGCACCGCGTCCACCTCATGTGCTACCACCTCGTGTTCTGCCCGGCCAGGCGAAAGAAAGTCCTGGTCGGGGACATAGCCCGCGATTGCGACCAACTCATTCGCGCCAAGTGCGAAGCCAAAGGCTGGATTATTGCCGAACTTGCCGTACGCCCCGATCATGTCCATTTATTTGTGCAGGTGTATCCAACCACCCCCGCAACCGATGTACTCAAAGAGGTCAAAGGTGTAACCTCCCGCGAACTCAGACTCAAGTACGCGACATTGCTTAAACTGCCGTCCCTTTGGACTCGTTCATATTTTGCGGCCACAGCGGGCAACGTTTCAGCGGCAACGATTGCGAAATACATCGCCGCGCAAACCGGCTTTTAACAGCCAACTCGCAGAGACTTCTCGCGCCCATCAAAGCGTGAGAAGCCTCGCCCATTTATGGGCAGTGGAGTTTTCACTTCTTCCGTGGGCCACGAACACGGGGCGACGAAAGGTATTGTAACAGGCTATTGCGATCAACTAAGTATTCTCGACCGGGACGCCGAGCTAATATACATTTGTCGTATATTAACTTCCTAATCCCGTTCTGAGATCGTTTCGATAGTTCCGATGCTTGCGGAACTGTCAGCTCGTCGTTCGGCTTATCACGCGGCATTGACTAATTCCGCCTCCAGCTTTTCTGTTATCGATGCTTTATTATAGCAGGTGTTAATGCGTTTGTCAACATTAATATGTTGACAAACAAAAATAAAAAATATTTTCACGGATATTGTATTTATTTGAGACGCTGGTATAATATAACTACTGTACACCGTCAATTATGCGTTGCAAGTCTATCGCATATTGGCCTATAAGACCGTTGCCGGGCGGTATATCCCTGAGCCGATGGCTGCCGCGCCCGCGGGTTTCGCCTTTTTGCGCCCTCTTTATCGCCAACAATTACTATGCCTAAATCACGGATAAAACGCGATAACCGAAAAACTGCCCTCTCAAACGCGATTAAACGGCAGCTTAACGGCAGATATACTAACCCTGCCACATCCAGGCGGGTAATCGAAATCGCAGAACGTATCACACGTCAAGAAGCAAAAGTCATCGCAGCGGCAACCGACACCGTTGTAGACTGGGACAAACGCGAATATGCGCGTAAACAAGGACTCAGGCAACCTAGCTTCGCCAAACCTTTTTCTGGTCGATCACTCGTAACAGTCACACCACTCGACTCCCTAACCGAATCCGAACGAAAATCTAAACTTATCCGCAAGCCTGACCACTGCCTTGTATAGGTGCAAACATGGGACTAAACTCAAAACAAGAGGCGTTTGTCAATTATTATCTCGGCGAAGCCAAGTTTAACGCTACCAGGGCCGCACGCTTAGCCGGTTATGGTTCGCCGCATAGTTACGGCCAGCAGCTCTTGGAGAACATTGACGTGCACGCACGCGTGCAGGAACGGCTGTCTGAACTGCAATTGTCGGCAGATGCGGTACTGATAGGACTCGCTGCTCAGGCCAATTCCGACATGTCTGCTTTCGTGGACCATAAAGGGAAAATTGACGTCACCACGCCTTGGGCTAGGGAAAACCTTAAACTGGTAAAACGCTATAAGACCAAGGTTATGGCCTGCGGTGAGGGCGAGATATTGGAAACGGAAGTCGAGCTCTATGACGCACAGGCGGCGCTTGTCGCTGTCGGTCGCGCTCACAAACTGTTTACCGATAAAGTCCAGGTGGAAAACGATGCTGCACTCAGTGAATTGCGCGAGTTTCTGAGCGGTAAGGCGCAAGCCAGTGGCGACACCGATTAGCCTTGACTTGGCGAAGAGGATTTGGGGCTGGTCGCCGCATTCAGACGGTCAAAGCGATTTTTTGCTTTGCCCGGCCAAGATTAAGACTGCGGCTTGTGGTAGACGTTGGGGCAAGAGCGAGAGCATGGCGATTGACATCGCGCTGTATATGCTCGAGCATCCCAACACGATACAGATGCTCATAGCCCCGACTGATGACCAGACCACGATCATATTCGACGAGGTAAAAGACAGGCTCCTAGCAATCAAGGCTTTGAAGCCGGTCGTTAAAGAGTCCCCGTTTCGGTCTATACAGTTTCGAGACAGGCAGAGCGGCAAATATGCAACCACACTGCTGGCGAGAACCGCCAGCAGTGACGGCAAAGGGATTCGAGGCAGGAAAGCGCATCGGGTGATCGTTGACGAGGCGGCATACGTGCCCGACGACGTTATGCAGTCTGTAGTTACCCCGCTGCTGGCTGACTTTAACGGCGACATGGTACTAATCTCGACACCGGCAGGTCGAAACCATTTTTGGTCATCGTTTCAGCTTGGCGTGGATGAGCTGCAAACCAGGTACAAATCGTTTCAGTTTCCGTCCGAGCAGAATCCGTACCTGAGCCGTGAATACTTGGACAATGAGCGGCTCAACAAACCGGATCGGGTTTGGCGCGTTGAGTACCTTGCAGAGTTCGCAGACGCTGAAGGACTCGTGTTCCGAAACGTCCCGGCGTGTTGCTCTGGTGACTGGGAACCGCCGCAACATCGGCGGTTATACGCTGCTGGCCTTGACCTGGCGCGATACAATGACTTTACGGTTTTGACGATCATTGACCGCGCAACTCGTCGAGTTGTCTACCAGGATCGGTTTAACCTCATATCTTGGGATTTGCAGGTAGCTCGTATCGTTTCAATGCTCAAGCGATACAACGACTGCCCCGTATTGGTCGAGGTAAACAACGTTGGTGATGTGGTGCTGGAAAAGCTGCAACAGGCCCAGGCCCGTGCTACCGGCTTTGAAACGACCGCATCAAGCAAGCCGGATTTAATAGATGCCCTTGCCGTCGCCTTTGAAACTCATTCGTTAACACTGCCGGATCGCGATAAATGCGCGGTGATGGTTAACGAGTTGCAGTCATACGCATACTCGAAATCGGCAGCAGGTCGAATATCGATGTCTGCCCCTGACGGGATGCACGACGACACTGTAATTAGCCTCGCCTTAGCGTGGAGGCTGGCCCACTGCGTACCTGGAATGGGAGCTGCAGGCCCGGCTCGTGTTTATGGCGACGGTCGACAGTCCATGGAGCAGCCCGTACAAAAGCTGCTAGAAACGACTAAGCCAGTTACGTCCCGTCGCTCCGGAGCGGTTGCGGTTAACTCAAGGATCCCGGCATATACGCCGCGATAATTTTTATGGCAACTGACTCCCTGCGCAAAACTAAAACGCTTTCAGACATTGACGCGAAATCGCCTGGAATTGCGCCGGTTGTCGGAGAAGGCAACATATCAGGGCCGATAAAGGCAAGCCCAACACGCGAGTATGTTGCCGCCATTGGGGCGTTGTGGTATGGCCCTTATGTACGTACCCTGCCTCAATACATCGATGATCTATCAGATGAGTTTGGGGGCGATACTTACGAACGGATGATGTACGATCCGACTGTAAGTAAGTGCATAAACGACCTGCGGGTCGGCATCCTTGAAAACAGTTATGAAGTGCTCCCGGTAGAGAAACGTGACTCGGAGCAGGTTCAGAGCAGATTCGGGAAAGCTCCAAAGAACATTGACCCTAAATCGCAAGAGATTTCCAACTTTTGCGAATCAGTTTTAGATAACCTAGACCGACCTTTTGACGATTATCTATTTGAAATGCTGCTGGCGCTTGCGTACGGCAACAAGATCAGTGAGTTAATCTACCACATACAAAAAGGCGGCGTAAACGACGGCAAGCTGGTGTTACGTGACATACGCACAAAAGCGCGAGAAAACACGGCGTTTGTAGTCGATAACTTTAACAACGTTTTAGGCATTATGGGGTTTGTCCCAGGCGTTGCTTGGCCGGTTATGCCGCTATCGGTCTTGGCAGACCCGTCAAAGATGCCGAACATCCTGCCACGTGACAAGTTTGCGATCTTGTCGCACCGGCCAATCAACGGAGACCCGCGCGGTACTAGCCTGCTTCGCCCTGCTTATAACGGCTGGTGGTTGAAGCAGCAGACTTGGGGCGAGTACCTCAAGTGGTTGGTTCAGTCTGCTGGCTCTGCAATTTATGGAACAACGGCGGAGGGCGCGCAGCCTGTACCTGTCGTTAACGTGGACGGAACTGTTGATACCGTAGCACAGACGCCCGAGGAGGTCATGGTCACCCAGCTGGCCGCGTTGCAGAACGGCTCCGTAGCGGCGTTCCCGTTTGGGGCGACTGCTAACGCGTTGCCTGTCAACCACGAGAGCGGAAAAGCGTTCGCAGAGGCGATTAGTGTATTTGATCGGCAGATAGTCAACGCGATATTAGGGCAGACGTTAGCGACTGAGGAAGGGCAGGGGGCTGGGATCGGGAGCGGTACCGGCGCGCAAACACACGCTGACATCCTCAGTCAGATAAAGCTGTACGAGCGCAACATGCTTTGCCGTATGGTTCGACGTGAAATACTCAGACCGCTGGTGCGCTACAATTTTGGCGACGAAGCTGTCGAGTTAACCCCAAGCCTTAGCATGGGCGCTACCGATGCCGGAGACTTCGCGGCGGATGCTTCGGCGGCGGCGTCGATAGGATACAAGCTTGATCAGTCTCAGTTTGCGGATATGGATTCGATCCTTGGTGTACCTGCGAGGAGCCCTAACTGGCAGGCTGAAGCGGCGCAAAGGCAGAGCGAAGCGACGAAGAAAAATACAAATGATTCAACCAAAAGCATAAAGTTTGACGAGTCAAGGCGTTCGTTTTGGGATTTTTGGAAACTCGAGCGCAAGTAAATGACCGACGACTACCAAAAAGATCGCGAAAGGCGTGACCGGGAATATCTAGAAGAGCTTATTTTAGCGCTGCTTTTCTTGGTCGGTCGAGAAACCGACCTGTTATGCGGAGGACAATCAACCGTACCACAGTGGCGCGAACAAATAATTACCGGGATCAAGGACGGTCATTCGGCAGCCCTCGCTATAGGCGCTTGTGTGGCGAACGGGTCAGATTTTAACCAATCCTCGGTAACGTTAGTTGACGAAATCGGCGGTGAAGTGATCGGTGCAGGTGAAGACAGATTCTTGGTCGATTTTGCAACAGACATCCAAACAGGCAGATATACCGACGAGGTCGGCGAGTTAAAGTCTTCGTCGATCAAGTCACGCGCAGACTTATACGCCTACAAACTGCGTGCTACTGCTATGCAGGCGTTTGTGCAGCAGTCGCCTGTTGGCACTGAGTTCGACTGGATATTAGACGATGGAGCACATCACTGCGAGGGCAACGGCGGCATGAACTGCCCTGATATTGCTGGCAGTGGCCCTTACACGTCGGATACTATACCGACCTATCCGGCTTCAGGCGCTACACCGTGCCTTACTAATTGCCGTTGCTCATTGGTTCGCAAGACTGATGGGTATCAGTTTGGTTGAGTTTGGAGGTTTCATATGCCATTAAGTTTTGACCAGCGTCGTGATGTTTTATCCGCCGCTTTGTCGCGCAAGTTCGGTGAAGGGCGCGAGGATTGCAATTACGGGTACATAGATGAGATATATGACGATTACGTCATATATGTGACGTGCTGGGACTACGACAACGACGGCGACACCAGCGACAAATGGCGCGTTGAGTACACTATCGGCGATAACTATGCCGTTACGCTTGGCGAACCTGTCGAAGTCATCGAAACCAAGGAGTATATCGAGGCTCCTGCCGAGTTCGGGGACGCTACCGATATTCGTGATGGGTACGTATACCGCGAAGGAAAAATCTTCGACTGCGGCACTTACCCTGACAAGGATTTTTCCTTGTCGCTTGAGGAAGCTGAAAAATACGTTAAGGATTTCAAGCCTGTGCCGTTTATGATTGCGCATAACGGGGAGCCGATCAAAAACGCTTTCCTTGAGAGCATAAAACTGGTAGGTAAAACCCTGATAGGCAAGGCAAAACTACCAGCTGCTATAGACGAGCTTATACCTGTTAAGCGCGTTTCGTGCGGCTGGCTAAAAGACTCTAAGCGACTTTCTGAGATTTCCTTCACGCCGCGTCCAAGGATACAGGATGCGGCGTTATTTATGTCCGAACAGACCCAGGCCGCGACCCCGGCCACACAACCAAACAAGGAGACAAACAACATGGCGTTAACACTTGACCAAGTGATTGCCGCGATTCGGGGGGTTGCAGCGAAAAGCGAATCCACCACGTTTTCCTCCACGGTTGAGCAGCCCGCGAACGCGACGGGTAGCGAGACTGAGGAGCTGAAGGCACTGCGCCTTCAATTGGCTAATGAGCGCAACAAGCGCATAGCAGGCGAGGCCGCAAATTTTGCGGCTAATGTAATTGCAGCGTCTAAAGCGCTGCCTGCCGAAGAGGCTGCTATCGTGTCTGCATATGTAATTGCCGCGTCCAACGATGAAAATCACGGCGCAGTCAATTTCAGCGGTACGGACATCACTGCAGTGACAGCGCTCAAAGCGCTTTTCTATGCTCGGACGCCTCACTCGCTGACCAGCGAGTTTGACTTAACCAACTTTGACAACGTCAACCTTCTCGGTTCCGTGCCTGCTGGTGTTAACTTCCAGCGCGGGAATGCTGCGAACAATGACCAGCAAAAGGTAGACGAAGCCTTCACCAAGCGAATGATTAACTTCACAAAGGAGATACCTGTCTAATGCCTACTCAATCATCTATTTATTTTTCGCTAAAGAAGCTGAATCCCGTCTATGACGCCGATTTGGCGCGGCAGCGGTCGGTAGCATTCGCCGCAAGCCAGACGATTGCCCGAGGCACGATCCTTGGCGAGTTGGCTGGTACAAACGCTGTGCAGACAGTGACCCTTGGTAGTGGAAACACTGGCGGTACGTTTACCCTGACGTATGGCGGGCAGACTACAAGCGCCATTGCATATAACGCGCTTGGTTCGGCTGTGCAGACTGCTTTTACCGCTCTTAGCAATGTTGGCACTGGTAATGTCACAGTCACAGGCTCTGCGGGCGGCCCTTACACGATCACTTTCATCGAGTCTCTTGGCAACCAGGCCGTTACTGCCGTAACTGGCGCCGGATCGCTAACTGGTGGGACTAACACGGTAACTATTGCTCAGACCACAGCTGGCGTAAATGTACCGGCGGGGACATTCAAGCCCTATGCTTCGGGCAACACCGACGGCAGCCAGACTGCAAAAGCAATTTCCGTGTACGATATTGCTACAGACTCGAACGGCAATATCTCGCTTGGTAGCAGCTCGGCATCTTTGCCGCCGATTGCAGACGGTTTGACCACGACAACCGCTCCGGTTTATGTCAACGGTGTGTTTTACACATCCGACCTAACCGGCCTGGATTCAACGTCTATTTCGAGTCTCGGCGGCAAGTTCGAGACCGGAAACATATCTGACGGCGGCATTGTCCGCATTCCGTAACCCTGACAAGGGAGAAAGGGCACTACAATGCCTATAGTTGGTACATACACATACCCTACGGCTGCGGAACTGCGAGCGATTGCTCAAGACCTGCTGCCGCGTTTAGAGGCGGATCGGCCTATCTTTGATGTTTTGCCGATCACTACCCGCAACGAAGCTAAGCTAATCTGGGAGCAGCTCGAAAACTTCCAGGGCTTGCAGAAGTATCGTGGCTATAACGGTTCGCCGCAGAAGCTCGACCAGGTCGGAATCAATCAGTTCGAGGTGACTCCCGGCGTTTACGGCGAGTATGTCGAATTAGACGAGTATCGCCTGTCGGTATCCCGCGCAGAAGGTCGATTTGGCGCGTCTGTTGACGTGTCGGAGTTGATCACAGAGCAACTGGTACGATTGCTTCAGCGTCGACTTGACCGCATCGAGTCTATTGGCTGGAACGTCCTTCAGGGCACGTATTCGGTCAGCACTGGTGGTACGCCGACTTCAACTGGCGGCGTTGTCATAACGGATTCGTATAACGTGCAGACATACAGCGCGGCTACGACGTGGGGTACATTGGCATCGGCTACACCGTTCTGGGACTTCAGTCAGGTCAAGCTCAAGCATCGAGGCCACAGCGTAAACTTTGGCACTGGTGCGAAGGCTTACATGAACATGAAGACGGCCAACAATCTTATCAACAACTCAAACAGTAGCGACTTGTTCGGTCGCCGCGTAGAGTTTGGTGGCGCGGCAATCACGTTCAACAACCTCGAGTTGGTTAACCAGGTCTTGTCTGCGAATGGCGCACCTACAATCGTTGAGTATGACAAGGGTTATTTGTCGGACGGAACAGACGGACATGCAGCTGGTACGTATGTGCCTTATATCCCTGACAACACCGTAATCGTGGTCGGTAAACGTCCGGGCGGTCAGATGGTCGGTGAGTACCGCATGGTACGCAACGCCAACAACCCGAACGACGCTCCCGGCGCGTATACGCATGTCATCGTACCGAAGGATCACCTTCCGGTATCCATCCAGGTTCACGATGGTCACAACGGCGGCCCGGTCATTCAGTATCCGTCTTCCGTCGTTGTTATGAGCGTTTAACGTTCTCTTCTCCTCTCTATAATTAGTCGGGGCGAACCCTCCCCGACACTCTTTTGGAGTTACATTATGGGACAAGTCGGATTGACTGAAACCGAATCAGTGGCGCAGATACAAGCCGACCTGTTGCTTTCTTTGTCTGATTCTAACGCCGCCATTGTTACGGCGTACTGGCAAGTTCCCAACCTGTGGGCATCCTTTGCAGACAAAGCGTCTGTTTACCCACGCTTGCAATATTACTATACTCGCCGAGCCGCTGCTCAGCAGCTCGAAGGCGCGTTGCGTCCGCTTATCGATACTGAAGCGTTAGACCAAAGCGCGAAACTCAACCAGCAATTTACCGCTGCAGTTACGATTAGACGGCAGGCATCCGAAGAGATTATGCGACTTGAAGCGATTGCAAGAGCTTCACGCGCCCCAGCCGTCGGTCAAATGACTACAACGGAAGTAAAACCTTTACGCTCGACCGGCGCATTTTCGCGATTACCGTACCCTTGGTAAACCTATGAGCACTATTATCGGTGAAGCGTTTAACCAGGCTATGGCGGCGTTCAGCGAAGTCATGGGGCAAACATTCGACTGGCTAACTGCCCCGAGCGAACCACAAACAGGAATAGCCTGCACACGGAAGCAGCTTGAACGCTCGGAAATGAACGATTTTGTGGCAGGACTTGCCGCCGATGTCGGGAACGCGGCGAACGCCGATTTTTGGATTATTCGATGCAACCCGCTGGCCTTCAATGCTGGAGCCGGGCCATTTCCACGAGAGGGCGATGAAGTTTCGTGGGATGACGCCGGTATTAGCGCACTGAAGAAGTGGAGAGTTGTAGACGCTGGAAACCCGCCGGTATATGGATCGTTGGCGTCTATTCGATTGCTTGTATTTAGGGAGGTGGCTCCACAATCGGCTCAGTTGCAAAGTTCCGGCGAGGCGAACCCGGGTAAACGCCCTCAATTCCCAGTACCAGCCAGTCAGATACAACCATCATAGGAGTAGCGATCATGTATATATGCCCAGTGTGCGGCCAACGGTTTCAGGAGCCGCCAGCTACCGGTTTTTGTGGCAGATGCCACGCAAAAGTAACGATACCTGCATCGGCATCAACTGAAACGACAGAGAGTACACAGGCGCAGAATCTAATGCAGGTCGCAATACAGCAGGTCGAATCGGCGTTGCATACATTAGAGAGCCAGGATGTCGCAAACAATAACGTTGTCAATCAGCCTGGTTAATCCGGGAGCGCTTAACGCATCCGATCTAACAGCGCTGTTAGAAGAACTGGGTGATTTGACTCCGGTACTTGAGGAAGTCGTAGCGCCTGCATTGCAGCAACAGGAACAAGAGGCGTTCCAAACTCAAGGCGTTTCAATAGGCTCACCGTGGGCAGACAACGACCCGCGATGGGTTCAGTGGAAAAGTGAACACGGGTATTCGACCGAACTTTTGCATATGACCGGTGCGCTGGCTGCTTCTATAGGTCAAAGTGGCGAGATAACGTCTAATTCTGCTCTGATAGGCACAAATATACCTTATGCTGAAAAGTTGCAGGAAGGTTTTAGCGGTCGTGCTCCAGACGGCATATTTCGGCATGTACCGCCTAGAATCTACATGGATTTAACTTCTGGTGACGCGCAGGATATAGCCGACAAAGTCGCAGAGTTTATAGCCTCTCGCGCAGGCATACCTACCGAAGAAATACTCGTGAGCGTATCGTAATGTCAAATACGTCTACTCTGTACCCGTTTAGGCAAGCTCTCAAAGGCGCATTGCGCGGCTTGATACTGACATCGGCAGTACCGCTCATAAATGCGGCACTTACGGCTAATCTAACCGGTAACGTAAACACGGCGTTAGGAGCAACGATACCGCAGTTTGGCGATGCTACCGTGGTGACGGGAGAGCAGTCCTATGTAGACCAGGAGTGCATTATAACCGTTGAAACAGTAGCGGAGACATACGGCGCAATCTCAAACGATCATTACGGAGTTGATTTTACATCGAGCATAAAGTTAAAAGCACCACTTGTCGGAGACAACGCGCCGGAGGATTATGCGCTCATAGGTGATATTGTCATTGACAACCTGCGCGATGTATTTATGACGGCTGCAAGCAATGTCATAACCCCGCAGAATAGCAGCGGGCAAGCGTTATTACCCAACGGCGGGACATTTTACCTTTGCAGGATCGTGCGCTGCATCGGGCCTATGATCAAGACGGCAGCAGCGGCCGGAACGCACACGCGAGGCGGCCAAGAGTGGTGGCAGTGGGAGATTACCCACGTTGCGCGAACAGACTTCTATTTGGGTAGACCGTTAACCTACCCGTAAACCCGAAAGGATATTCCCACATGTCAACTCCTTATTTTACATCCGGCGTCGGTCGCCCTGGTATGGATGGTTACGCACTGCTGCAGCTTGATAATGGCGGCTCACCGTCTACGGTATTTAACCCGCCTACGTCGAGCATTACGCACCGAAAGGGCTTTGCTCCTGCATACCCGCAGTTGGTTGATGCAAGCCAGGTTGCGCATAACCGCGCCTTAGGGCAGGCGCAAGGTGATTTACGGCTTCGCGGTCCGGTGCAGATTGACCGGAACTTTCAGTACATGATAGCGAACGGCTTCGGGCCGCGTTCAACCAGTTTGACTAGTCCTAGCTTGACGCCCTGGTGGGCTACTATACTGCGATCCGCTGGGGATACGGCATTTTGTTTAGCAGGGATATGGCTTGCCTCGTTTGGCATTACCGGTCAGTTCAGCATGGGTGGTAGCGGAAGCATACTAGGTTACGAGCTTCAGGGCATGGTGTTTGACCCGTCGAATGTTTCTAGCGCCGCTGCTTCATCGCTCCCGTCAACAAGCGGTACTCAGGGACTGAATATATCATCGTTTCAGGAGACGCGGTTCACGAACGGTGCAGGCTCCCCGACCACTTATGACAATATTTCGTCGTTCAATCTGATGATTCAGAACCAGCTAATCCCTATTGACGCTTCAAATACGTCAAGCACTTTAGCGGCTGCGGGAATAGCAGCAGGTGCAGCAGGGGGGGTTATCGCAGGTCGGCTTGACCTGGTGCAAAACATCGGGGCTACAAACCCGATACCTCAAACGAATGGCACAACTGGATTCAACATTATCATCGCAGACCCGGCAAGAAGCGAGATGCTAACAATTGCGTTAAGTATTTCGTACAACGCGGATGCGACTGCGGTTATGCCTGCTCAGATCAACAAGATTAATGGCTCGTATACCATATTCGGCAGCGCAAATAGCATGACATGGCCGATAGCCGCGACGTACGGCACTTACGCTTAATTTATCAACTAGGAGAACCCAACATGAACCCGATCATAGTTAACGCTGTCGCCATTAAGGGGCAATTTGTCATTCTGAAGAACGAAAATATCGCAGACATCAAGCCGGATGCGATACACAAATGGGAGTTTAACGTCAAGCCGTTTGACGGTTACGCGGCCCAGGAGTTAGGGCGCATCATGAACGCCTCGAATGTTTACAACGCTCAAGGGCTTGGCGACCAGCTTGCAATCTCAGTTACACGATCCCTCGCTCTACTTGAATCAACTTTCGAGAGCGGGGCATACTACTCTCCGGATGCTCCGGGCCTTCCCCTTAGCGTTGGCGTATTGGCCGGACTACCTGCCGCCGTGCTGGTTAGCGCAGGCAACCAGATACAGACCGGGCCACAACTCACCGAAGAAGATATTGAATCACTAAAAAACGTGCCGACGCCTGCCTAAACGCTTATTACGAGTCGTGCGGCGGTTTTCCGGCGGCCGCAGGCCGTGGCTTTGCGTTATGGTTGAAGGCGTCTACATCAGGCGACTGGGATAGGGTGCTGTCAATGCCGTATGATACCGATGTAATCGAGGCGTTATATCTGCGCACAGCCCCATGCTGGGGCTGTGCGGCTTTGAAATATACTTAGTGATACCAGCGATTATCTCTGAACTCGCGGTAATAGAGTCGTAGCCTTTGCCATATCCAGCGCAGGGCATCAAACGTAAGCTCAAAGACTAGAAACCAAAAGGCGGCTAACACACTGGCTAATTGCATAGGCTTATCCGTAGTAGAAATTATGATAGGCTATATAAATTAGCCATATAATAAGCGCTATGCCGCCAAGAACAAGGAGAGTTATTAATATCATCTCTGTAAACTCACGAAGGAAGGCTTTATTGTAAAGTTTGTCATTCTGCCTTCGAGTTTCAAATAGCTGGACGGTATTAATTCGGGATGCTATTGCTGTTTTTTTAGCTTCGTTAGGCCAATTGCTTGTGAGTATATCATAGCAAGCACCGCAAGCCTTCATATCTGGGGTCGCGTTCTTTATGTATTCGATTTCAGTGCCGCAATAGGCGCATTTAATCACTATCATTCAAAACTACCCATTTTCCGTTGTCCGATTTTGCCATAGTTATCCGACAATGAATATAATTAATTGTATCGTAAAAAATCACTTGAGCAGTATTACCTTCTCGGATTATTACGGTTTTTTTTATTGGGCAATCTTTTAGTAACTCACAATCATTCTTGTCTACACAGCTATAGTTAATAGCTGTTTGAATGATTTGGTCATGTTCGTATTTTGCATATCCAAAATATAAACCGAACGCCAATAAAGCACCGACTAAAAGTGCGATAACGATTTTCACAAGGTAGCTCCTATGTCAGATATATTCGGGAACGAAGTAAATATCAACGCATCCCCTGCACAAGCGCAGATTAACGCGCAGGCAACTGCTGACGCGCAATTACCGCCTTCGTTACAGTCTACCTCGTCCGATCAGAACTTTTCAATGGGGCCCGGGGCAATCAATGAAGACTTGCTTCGCAGGCAGATTGAACAAGAGGTAACCCAGCAATACGTCAACAACAATAGCCGATCGTTCGGTACGGCTAAGTTTTCGGCAGGGCTTGACGATGCTATTGCTTCGGCGTTATCTGATACTGCTTTTCAGGCTCGATTAGATGCCGAAAGAGCAGCGCAAACGCAACCGGGCAACCCTGGGCCTGCTTCTCTGCTTGACCTCCCAGTCCCTAGTGGTGGATATAACCGAAATGATATAGTAGTTCGTCAAAATGGAGCGTTGACTACGCCTATATGGGGCGAAACCATGCCTATGGATGAAGGCGGTTCACCTGTAGGCTCTATGGATGAGTTGCCAATAATTGAAGGAGCCTTCGGCTCTATGTCTGGCGGAGTTGGATCCCAGTCAGGCAATATAAGGTTGTCTCAGAAGCTCCTGATAGGCGGTATGGTCGCCTCGAATGGTGCAGGAAACCTTGAACGAGCATGGCATCCCGAATTAGCGGGTGAAGCATACCTGCCGGAGCAGGCTGAAGCTCAATCGTGGACTTCAGCTATCCCTACCGCTTTAGGCGCCGCTGGCGGCACTATCGGTTTTATACTAGGGGGCGGTGCATCAGCTGGCGCGGCTGCTATACCCGGAGCTATAGCCGGAACCGCTATAGGCATGTCGTTAGGCGAGACGGCTAAAAGCGCAATAGATACCTACCAGGGCGGGCATGAGTTTGATCCTGAAAAGATCGGGCAGGCGTTAAACGCAGGATTCGGCGGGAACGTACAGAATGAAGGCAAAGAGTTCGCCGAAGCGTTAAACGGGGCTAAAAATGCGATCAAGGAGTTTTCTGAAGCGGCAGGGGAAGCGGCCAGGTACACAAAGGTTGATTCGCAGGGCTATTCGACTTTGGCCTATCACGCTCAGGAAACTCTCGGGGCGTTCGGCGGCCCTCAAGCTATAAAAGCAGCGTCCGATTTTTTGGGCTCTTCTCCTCTATTTTATGAGCAGTCTCAAGATATAGCTGGTAGAAACTCAGGAGGGACGCCTTTAGGATACCAAAACGCTGCTTTAATCGCACTCACTCAGGGGGATTTCCAGTCGGCGCAGAGATTATCAGGTATAGCTCAGTCTCGCGGCGGTTCAGGCGCTTTCGGCGCATCGTTGCCGACACGTTACGCAGGCATAGAGGATGAGCGTGCGAATGAGTTAATGTATTCGTCCGGCTCTGCCATATACGGTGCGCAGTTAAGTATAGCAGCCGCATCCGGTGCAGGAGCGGGTGAAATATCGCACATAAGCGGTCTTGCTGCTGGACAAGAGCGACAGGCCGCAGGTGCCTATACTCAGCGTATAGGCCAATTGCGTGATGCTCTTGCGGCAACCAGCGCCCCAGACCAACAGCGTGCCCTGACAACGACGATAAACCAATTAGAGGCTGAGAGCGCATCCCACGAAGCGTCAGCAGCTACGGTGATGCAAAGCGCATTTCAAAACACCGTAATTCAGTCTAATGCCGTCTTTGAATCTACTCGCGCAGGTGCGCAAGCGTCAATAACCACGCAACTGCTCGGCGGGGCTAAGATAGGTGACATCAACCTAGATTCGCTATTTGGTAGTTATAGAGGTCAAATAGGCGCGTTAGACGAAAATGCCGCTAACCCTTTAGCTAACCCCGAACTGGCGGCAAGGTTACGCGGTGAGGCTTCTCAGTTATCACAGCAAAAGGCGGAGCAAGCGTACCAGTACAAAGAATTAGGCTATCAGCAAAATCTACAGTCGTTAAGTGTACCTATCGCTCAAGCTGAATCAAGTTTAGGCGTTACGCTACAGACAGGCGGCCCTTCCGAATATGCAGCAGCATTCGACGCGGTTGCCAACAGTCTTAAAAACTCTATCGCTGAATTGACAAAGCAAACGCAGGATACGTCTCAATCAACTGCCGATCTGACTATAGAGCAACGGCAACTAGCAGACAGCCAAAGGCAATTAGCGGTAATTGGAAACACTGCCGCAGTCACGACCATAAACGCGATACAAAGCCTTACAGGCTCACAAGCGTCGCAGTATATGGCATCAGGTCAAGCGGCTTTAATGACCAGCGGTAGCGGTTATGAGTTTCAAATGGATGTATCCGGCGGGATTGCGGCTCTTAACACAAGGATAGCCGACGAACGCCAGCGTTTGCCGGGTGTGATAGACCCGATGGCAAGGGCCGCGATTACTTCTGATATTGCGAAGTCTGAACTAGAAATAAAAGGACTCTACGCATCTGAAACCAACTATACACCTTCGGTGGTCGGCTTAGGAGTTTCTGCCATAACTTCGGCAGGCGAACTTCAACGCTATTCTATGGGGTTCGCTGAACCGGGATCACAACAAGATGCTCTATCTCGAATGCTTGGGGTGATACGTTCAGAATCCTCGGAATACGATAATAATGAAGCTCGTCTTAAGGCGCAGCAGGGCGGCACGTTAACTCCGGAGCAGCTTGAAAACGAAGCGCGAACCCGTCAGGGTTTCTTAACGCAAGAGGCTGGCATAGAATACCAGTCTACTGCAACCTACGCTCGTCAGCTTCCTGCCTTAACGATGGGCGGCACTTCCTTCAGTTCGCGGCTGTTACCGTCGCCTGCTCAAGCCGCTATGATGCTTGAAAACGACGGCAGGGCAGATGCCGCAGGCAGACAGTTCGGCTTTTACTCAGAGTCAACAGGTGCGCATCTTACCGCTCTTGCCCCCGGTATGTCGGCAGCCGGTATGATAGCTTCGACTGCGCAGCCTGGAAACATGACGCAAGCCGCGCTGTCAAGCGTTGGTACCGATGCGCATTCAACCGCAATACTTGAACAGATACTATTAGCCTTGAAGGCTATACCCGGCGCGACCGGCGCCGCAATCGCCGCAGTAACTGCGGCAAATCGTGGCAAGCTCACAAGTGCAGACCCAGTTATGCAGGTGAACCGGCAGACTCCAGCGCTTGCAGGCAATCATTAATCATGTCTGACATTGGTGTTGCGGTAAAAATGTTAATAGCGGCTCCTTCGGCGGCATATGGAATCTTGCAGACGCCGCCGTATGGTGAGACATATACCATGTCTCAAATAGCCGCACAACCTACCAGCGGGAAGAACAACTGCCTGATTATTCCTGAAGTTGGGATAATGACGCTTGCGCCGCAAGCCGTTTTAATTGACCAGTCTTTAACTAAGTACGCATTCCCGCTCGGTGAAACGTGGGTTTTATCTAGGGACTCGCAGAATAACTGTCAAAAGATTCTGCAACCATCATCTACGAATGGCCTAAACTGGCAGGCGAATACCGTCGCGTCATTTAGCGCAGGCGCTTCATTCATAGCCAAGGTAGAGCGCGGGATACCTAACGGTTCTTCAGCTACCGGAAGCGGTTATACAACTTATCTGCTATTAGGCGACGATACTGCCCCTGGCTCTTCCCCTGCGGGTGGCTTGCCGGTTTGCCTGATTCTTCAGGACGGCTTGCCGCCGTTCTTGCAGTATGCCATCCCTAATGGCTCTTCGTGGTATTGGGCGGATTATGGTGAGAACGGGATACAGTCAACTAAGATAAGCGATAGCAGCGCCCTATTCAATAGTTCGTCTCGTTCGTTTTATGTAAGATGGATGTGTCTGCCTGACTTGAATACTCTCGTCGTAGACATTGCAGGCGGACAAGATAGGATTGTGCTACAGACGCCTAACAATGAAACGACAGTTTCGGCTCCTGGGGGAAATCAAACATATACGCAGGCTGCAGGATTCATAGTAAATCCGGGCAGATTAAAATACTACGGCGTTAATGGTACTGCTGCTCTGCAAGTTTTTCAGATGGGGTTCCAAACATCGGGAACGTATACGAGTGGAACTGTTCAACTCCCATTCTCCTATCAGGGAAATGGCGTAGTCGATACGCCTTCAGCTTATATACCAACCGGAACAAGCGTAGCCTCTGAAGTCAATCAAGGCAGTTCAGCAACATACATCAATTATTCCTTAACGTTACATGCAACTGCGGCAAGTGGCACAGGCGGTCTTGCTTTAGCGTCTCCTGTCATTACCCAGGTATCGCTTTATATCCCGCCGACATATTCGTTCCAGCCTGGTGATACGACACTAGGGGGTGTGACTGAAATTGACGAAACAAATATGTCTGAAGTTCAGATTCACAGGTGGTTAGAATATCACCAGACACCTGACAACAGTTTTGCGATATATCCACGCTGTCAAATAGGCATCAACTTCAATAACCAGCTTGGGCAGTTTATCGGTGGAACAAACGGACGCAACTTCGCGGTGCAGCTCTCGACCGGGCTGAAGGTTTGGAATGATGACGAACAACAATATAACTGGTTCACGGCTAACGGGAGCTTAACTGATAATTCCGAACTTTGCCACATGTCCCCGCAGATTACCGGCTGGTGTGGTATGCAGACGAGTACATGGAGGTTAGACCCACAGCGCAAGTTTGATTTAATCATAGAGGACAGGACTTATACCCTTAGAGAATGCGCTGAAGGGACTTTGCCCTATTTTGACGGTTGGTGCTGGCGATCAGCAATATACTTTTTAGCGTTGGCTGGAGGTATACATCCGGCATTTATTGACAGTGGTTTGTTCCCATGTCCATGCGGATTAGGCCCGAACCCGCCGGGATGTTCGGATTTCAAGATGCCAATTGGTACGGCTCTCAACCCGCGTGTCTATTTTCAGCCTGACAGGCCTTTTTGGTCGTCGATCATGGAAATAGCCGGGATGATACATTGGGCGGTCGGGTTCAGTGAGGGCAACCCATATGGTACGCCTGGCACCGTTTCACAGCTTACAGGGATGCCGTATTACCCTGGAGTTTACACTACGCCTAACCGAGGGACTATAACCAGCAAAGATTATGATTATGGTGATTTGAACTGGTTAAATACCTTTATTGGTAGCTCAGTAAAAATCGAGATTGATAAAAGCGACCAAAGAACCGGTGTAGCTCTTTTCGGAATTGATCCGGCATCAAATCTTATTCAAGGTACATATCAGAACACGTCAGATTTGCCGGGGAACGATCCTGTTACTGGTGTGCCTTGGTCAGAGTTCACGGCGGCTGTTGTAGGGTTCCAGCGGCCGCTCGTGAATATATCATCATTTAACGTAGACCCGACCTATACGGCGTTATATGCCGAAGCCGCATTGCAAAAAATAACGATGCCTACAGTTATGGCCAATTGGTCTACGTATTACCAGCCTTCGGCATGGGTGCTTGACCAATACACACTTGTTGAACCTTTAACAATACCTGGATACACAGCAGGGGCAACGTTCAGCGTTGAAAGTAAGCTAGACAGCTTTTCCTCTCTGAATGTTCACGGCATTCCGACCAGCTCGTTCAGGGGTAGGTGGGTCCCCAACCTTTAGGAGTAATTATGTCTACGCTTATAAGCGCATCTAACCTTCTTGTTGAAACTGACGCGCTCGGAGTAATTTACAGCGACCTGATAGGCGGAATTGACCCTGCCCGGATTGCGGCTCTTGGACTTGCGTCCGCTGAGACTTCAAGTATTTTTTCATCCGATCCTTCGCAGTTGTTGGAATGGCTCCCGTACACGGCTGGAATGTACGGCGGTTCTAACCCTCCGGGAGGAACGTCGATCAGCAGCGGTTTTGGTCCAAGCGGCGGATTTGCTGGCGGGGGCGCGTTTGGCTCCGGGCTTGGGTTATTGTCAAGAGGAGCGGTTTTGCCGTCGGTATTCAAAGGCAAGTTTGATTCTATTATCCGAGAATTGGCGAAGTATGGTGCGCAGGTAAGCTCTACGATCATTGACCTTGGCACTTTTGCGGCGTATTACAATGGTGTAACAGCCTATACGGTTCTTTTTTCGCCTGATAGCGCGGCGGCGTTCGCTTACGCTTACAATTTAGCTCAACAGTTGCCTGCCGCTTGCGTTTTCGCGCCTCAAGGGATAGTTTTAGGATCGCTGTCGCTAACAGGAGGAGCCCCAGGCACATGGACGGCTGGTATCGCTTTCCCGTTTGCTAACGCGTATACGTCGCCTTCACCCACTACTGACAGCGGAGGTAATAATGTGTATGTTGGTGCTCAACCAACGGCTCAAGGATTCGCCCCAATAAAGAATACGGCGGCGGTTGTGACTACTACCATAAGCGGTACTTGTGTCGTGACCGTTACAGCTCCTAATCAAGCAGGCGTTAGTGAAACATTCACGGCAACGTTAAGCAGCGACACTGCGGGTACGTCTGTGAACCTGTCGCCTTCAACTAGCGGGGACAGGATCGGCGGCCAGATTACGGCAGTCACATTCTCCGGTACTGCAACATCGGGCGTGATAAGTATTCAGACCGGAGTACCGGAGCGTAGCGGCACGTAATGGATTACCCAGTCCCACCAGATTTAATCGTTGATACCGTAAGCGGCACGTTAAACGGTGAATCATGCCCAATCGTGCTTTGGCAGGATGTTGAGTACTCTGGGACAGGGCCGGAGCTAAACCCGATCCGCATAGACTCCTACTCATATGGAGGAGTATACAGATACCTATTCGGAGGCTCATTTATATTACCTTGGGATGGAATGTCGCCGCCATCGCAGTACCAGGTTCATGGACCAACATTGGGGAGCACAGCAACGGCTGACACATTCAGGCAATCTGAGTTACCCTTTGCCGTATTTATGTATTATCCTGCATATGTTTATGGCACAAGCTATTCATTAAGCGTGGCTATGCATGTTAGGCAGGCTTTTTGTGTTAATTTATTGGTTGATTCCTATGTTCCAAACGGAAGTCCTGGCGGTGTAAGTTTCACAGGCATACCTACACCAACAAATGGGTGGAATCCAACACCTACCCAGGTAACAAATAAACCGGTCTTTAATGTGACACTCACTTCAGGTATACAGCATAAAGCCTATGGAGCAGCATATTATACATTAGGGGATGCGGATGTCAATTTAAAGTTATCAACTAACGGGCAATGGGAAGAACAGACAGGCGCGAACCCGTGGGGTGTTACTGCGGGTTTGGGTGGATCGACAATACGATGGTACAGCGTCAACTTTATTGATCCTGACACAGGACAAAAAATAACACTTACATACAATTATGAAGGGGCATCTAAAACAACAATTGAGAATAACGGACAATATATTACATATACTATAACTATGCCGAACTCTATCTTTAATGGAGTTACAAATTATTTGCCGCCTACTAGTAACACTGCAAATGGTTATGAGTTTGGAGTTCGTAACTATATACCAGCACCGGTATTAGGGTATCACCCTAATTATAGTGACCCTTATGTTTCAGTGCCTAATGTCAATACACTTAATATATTTCCTATTCAACCAGTTCAAATTACCAAAAGCGTTTACAATTATGGCCCAGGAATAGGCAAATTACCCCCGTACCCGACTGGGCCAAACATATTAAGTAATTATGTGTCCTCGCCAGTTGCAGCGATTTCTGCCCCTACCGGGGGCGGTTCTTTACTGACTACTGCGGCGATGACTACGACAAACGTTTCACCAGGCGCGAAAACATGGTCGTTTTTATACCCTACCTTAACATGTGTAACCGCCGTCAATTACAATCAAGGGCCTATATTAGTTTCTCAATCCCGCGACGGGGGCCAAACATTTGACTCAGGCGCAGACATTGGTGCGAAAAACTCGGCAGGGAACCTAATTTCGGGACTTTCCGGCTCCGGTACGGTTACAGATACATGGACTTTGACAAACGGTATATCATGGACTTATACCGGTAGATCGTATTCGTCTACATTGTCATTTATCCCGGTGAATATCACTCAATTCTTGGCGGATACGAGTGGTAGGCTTTACATTAATGGTGTAACAGGATCGGCTAATACACCGTGGGAATACGCAAGAATTACCGATGATGCTACGGGAAGGAGCGGCTGGCGGGATGCCGACACTGCTAATTACGCACCTGTTGGAAGCAATCCTGCACCAGACCCTACATTTATAGCCTTCTATGGACGAGGAGTTAACGCCTCGAATCAGGGCGTAGCTGGTCGATCTTCCGGTATGACTGAAATAATCAGCGCAAGAAACGGGACGTATGCAGCAAGGCCTGTCTATATATCCACAGACGGCGGGGACACTTGGGAAGAAGCAAGCGGTTATCCTACCTATCCGGTGATGCCAATTATTACACCGGTTAATATACATGGGGTTTCTTATGACGGGATAAGCGTTTCTGTTGACGATTGGCGATCAGTTGAATCAATAAGCTCGCCTCACCCAATGAGCATACCTTTGCTTATAGGCGGAGATTCTGAGACGGTTGCAGGTATTCAAGTAGTATCTTCAGTTTTTCAGCTCACTGTATTTCGAGGTATGCCGTTACTCGACACAGTCCCTACTTATAAAACGCTTTCGATACCTGTTTATCATGATGCGTTTTCTACTTATGCGTATTGTGGCTGGGTGTGGCAATCTACAATATTGCTGCTAGTTAGAGATGCAGCGAATACGGTTTCAGCATATCGATCATTAGATGCCGGGAACACGTGGACTAGAACCACAACATCGGAAAATTGGCTAAAATCATGGCAGTAGGATTTGGCATACAATCAGGCGCGAACTTGGGCGGAGCTGCATATACCGGCCCGGGCGCGTCCGGCTCCCCTCCTGGGAGTACGGTCGCACCAGGCGGCCCAGGAGGGGGCGGTAGCGGAACTGCAGCCCCGTCAAACGCGCCATTTTACACCGTTACAGATGCGACTTCGTACCTGCCTGATTCGGTGGTATTTCCTGGCGTTTTTATTGCCGGGACTTCAGCCCCTTTAGATACACGGTTCGGGTGGCGCGATACCTCAACGACTCCATCGGTATTCTATGCCTATGACCCGAACGAGTCTTCGTGGGTTCAAATAAACGGCTCAGGCACGCCTTTAACTCTGCCGCAGATCGTTATAGGCGCAGTGAAGGCGGTATCAGTATCTAATATATCGTCATTAAGCGGTATTCAGTCAATTGACGGAGCTTCGCTTGGTGCGGGAGACGTTTGTTTACTGACGAACCAGGCTACAACTAGCCAAAACGGGCCGTGGGTACAGGCATCAGGATCGTGGACAAGGCCGACATGGTACGCTGACGCTCTGATTATATCGCCGGGATTTGCGGTACTCTGCTACTCAGGCAATACATATAGCGGAAATATTTGGGTATGTACGAACTCTTCTGCGGTTACAGTTGACACAACAGGCACCAACTGGCTCTCTACATCTAACTCTGTCGGCGCATTAATGGCGGTTAACAACCTATCAGATGTAACGAGTGTTGGTGAGGCGTTGACGAATCTTGGGTTAACATCTCCAATAAACTATCAAGGCGCATGGAGTTCAACTCAAGCATACAATATTAACGATCTGGTAACGGATTCGGGGAATATCTATATATGTAGCGCGGCGAATACGAACGAAGACCCGACTGCTACGACAGGGTACTGGACGCAGTTAAACAGCACAGGGAGCGGGGGCGGCTCATCTGTAACTATCTCAACTTCTACACCGAACGCCGAAACCATTGGAGCGACTGGTAGTGCAGGAAGCACCGGTCAGGTTAGCGACGCCGGGCATGTACATCCGCTGCTATCGCCGTCTGCGGCGACGATAGCAGCGTATGTTAGTAGTTACTTTGATGCAGCAGGGAGCGCTTCTGGTCTCCTTACCAGTGCGACTCCGACCGGCGAAACGGTTGGCGCATCTGGAGCCACAGGAAGCTCCACAACGGCGGCTAGGGCCGATCATACGCATGCAATGCCTGGGACGGTCACTGAAAGCGCTGCAGGCTTTATGTCAGCGACAGACAAGACGAAGCTAGATGGTATTACAACTGCTACATCATCGTCACTAGGGCTTGTGCAGCCTGACAATTCGACAATAATAATCAGTGACGGCGTTTTAAGTGCTACTGCGGTTTCACCTACCAATATTTGGGGCGGAGTTTCATCAGGCTCAACAACGCCTCCGGCTATTATATCCGCAAGCGCAACCCGCGTCATTATCGGCCAAACAATTACGCTTACAGGAGTCGGCTTCAGTAATGTCACTGCGGTAACGGTTGGAGGAGTGAGCGCAACGTTCAGTATCAGTTCATCCACATCGATGACGGTGACTATACCGACCGGCACAACAGGCTCTATTGTGCTCTATGCGGGGACGTATGGAACCTATGTCGGCTTGGCGCTTTCTATCGCAAATCCGACTATTAGCGGCTACAGCGAAAACCCGGCCTATTTTTATGACACGATAACAATTACAGGAACCGCGTTCACCGGGGCGACTGCTGTTATTTTCAATGGCGGATCGGCCCTATCATACACTGTAGTTTCCGACACCACCATCACAGCAATAGTACCGCCTTCAGCGACGAATGGCGTAGTCACTTTGATTACTCCTTACGGTTCATGCGTCGGGCCAACTTTGAATATATACAACACGCCAGGCACACCGCATATTGTTCTTTACGCCAACGAGACGCACGAAGAGCTTAACAACAGCCTGGGCTACGGAACCAGCGGATACCCCAGGGACTATCTCATCATTCTCGGTTCAAATATGTGGGGCACTACATCAGTGCAGTTTGGCAGCGGCGCATCTATGTTCCCTAGTGGAACTAGCTCTACGGCTGTCATAGTGAACAGCATCCCATCCGGAGCGTTGTCCGGACCGATCTACCTGACAAACTCTTACGGAACCGGGACCGGGCCTTATTTTACGGTTTTGTAAAAACTCAAAGAAAAAGCATAGTAAAAAATATGGCTATCACACCTACAACACCGATGCAGCAGCGAAGCGATTTAGCTTCGTTATGGGCAGCTAATAACCCGATACTTCGTCAGTCAGAAATAGGAGTCGAGGCCGATACCACGAAATGGAAACTAGGAGATGGCGTGACTGCGTGGAATAGCCTGCATTATCAGTCAGCTTCACTTAGCGGGTATCCGGTTTCATCAACACCGCCAACAACGGGGCAGATTTTGCAATATAGCGGGACTACATGGATACCTCAGACTGTGTCAATAGGTATGACGATCACAGGCACACCGCCTAACCTTGTAATTTAACTTTCGATTAAGGAGAAAATAATGAGAACACGAACAGTCGGAGGGACGACGCAAATTGTAACTCCAACAACTACGCAATTAGAGCTAATCAAGGCCCAGATTACCGAAACACCAGCATACACCAGTTTGGATGCAGCCGCAATCACTATGGCCTTGAACGCGCCTATGCAAGTACCTTCACCTTGCCTCGCTATGGTGCCCCCACCAAACAATCAGGTCAGTGTAGGAGCGCTGAAAACAGCCTTATATTCGATCTGGCTGCCTTTGGTTCCGCAGGCGGATGCAGCTGCTATAGCGATACAGATTTCAACGTATGCCGCCTTGTTTTTGCAGGGCGTAGAAAACGTATCGCTTACGGATGTGATGCTCACACAGACATTGCAGGCCATTGTTGCAACAGGAGCATACCCTAACCTAGCCGCTATTTTAGCGACGTTAGATGTTCCCAACTCCTGGAGTCCTCAGACCCACGATGGGCCGTCCTGGACTCAGTTAGCGATCGGTACAAACCAGCCGGGCACTGCATACGTTTCGGCAGAACTTGACGCAAGCGACGTGGTCGCGGCGCAGGCATTAACTCAATAAGGAGAGAATAAACATGGCTGGAATAGATTTTACGGCAACTAGCGGGAGTATAACACTCGCATCGGCTACGGCTAAGACCTGCTTGCAGGTGAAGTCCGCCTCGAATCAGGGGGTATGGATAAAAGGGCTTCGCGTTACCGGCGGCCAGGCTGCTGGCGGCACGGATGCGGCGGTGCTCGTGAAGCAGACGGTTTCTAGTACGAACTTCGGTTCTGCATCGTCTAACTCTGCGGTGTCAGGGGCAATCAATGACATGATGACGGTAACGTTAAATACGACGTTGACGGGCAATTTCACATCTGAACCGACAAGCCCGACCGATGTCGGCGATTACGTGTACTTCAACCCGGAAGCGGGCTATGAAGTTTTGTGGCCTAGAGCCGAATGGCGTTTCGTAAAACCCGGGCAGGCGCGAAACTTCACGTTGACAGCGGTATCAGGCACCCCAACAATCGCCCTGACTGTGCTTTGCGAAGAGTAAAAATCTAATGAGTACCATTGTGCATGATGTACATTATTATGTGAGTGGAGAAACTTTACCACTTACTAAAACGGGTATAAGTACATCTGCCCCGCAAGAACTTGTGGTTATCAATATATCGGGATTTTTCCCTACTGCGGGGAGACCTTCTGCGGTTACTGTCGGTAGTTTGACCTTATCTCAGACCGCCATATACGAGTCAAACGCAGGCGGTGGTAACTATTTTCATCAAAGCATATGGTGCGCTAATACCAACGCTGTCAGCTCCTCGTATCAGCTTTCATCAGCAACCGCAACTATAACTGCCGGGTCAGGATCGGGTACTTGGTCAGTAGATACATATGAATATGCCGCATTATCATCACCATTTATAGACCAAACTGTCTCTGGCACTGGTACATTAACTAGCTTAACATTAACACCAAGTGTATCTAATACACTCGTTATTTCATCATGTCTTAATTATGGCGAAGGAACTCTTACGGCTGCCGCAGGATATACACAGGATGGAACTGCAACGTATGATGATGAAAGTTTTACTTACTGTACGGTAAGAGCAACATCACTCGCATCATCAGGTACAGCCACTTCGTTAGGCGTTACGGGTAATTCGTCAACACAAAATAGATTACTGTCAGTTAATTTGATACCCGGGATAGCTGGCGGCAAAGTTAAAGAATACTTTATAAAACTGGCAACATGCGAAGAAGACGAAGATTCGTGGTCGAGCATTTACTCACGCATAAGCCGATCCGGGGCATCTAAGTTTACATCAACCGGAACCGGAGCAATCACGCAAGCGAACGTAGTAGCTCTGAACTTCACTGGC
>Ga0302140_10000458_pt1 | contig 51276 bp, 42 predicted proteins | sample I_Bog_E1_1_FD_202095 | JGI IMG/M metagenome (GOLD analysis project Ga0302140, IMG submission 202095) | Peat permafrost microbial communities from Stordalen Mire near Abisko, Sweden - I_Bog_E1_1 | ecosystem: Environmental > Terrestrial > Soil > Wetlands > Peat | place: Sweden: Abisko, Stordalen...
GCGCCCTTGACTGCGGTCCTCACCGGCCAAATAATTAACTATCCGGGGCGAAGGAAAGAAAGAAAAATTCTGCTCGGGATAACAACCGTCAGGAATGGCGTTTACACAAAATCTCGCACACTACCCCATCCTTTTGCACAATGAAATTCCAACCACGGCAGCCCGTTGTACAATCGTGGCCAACGATTGTACTTGCCCAACGCCGTGTCCAATCCACTTCGGAAGTCGCTGACCCTTATCCCGCTCTGCTTCCTCTGTCTCGCCCTCAAGCCCGACGCAGCCAACCTTGCGCCCCCGCCCGGCCGCATGAACGCACTCCCCGCCCACACGCTCTGGGTCTGGGAGCGCCCAGAAGATCTCCGAACGCTCGACCCGCAGACCACGGCCATCGCCACGCTCGACCGCACCATCCTCCTCGGCAACATTGCAACTGTTGTTCCTCGCCGCCAGTCGGTTATCTACCCGGCCGGCATCAAGCGCATCTCCGTCGTGCGCATCGAAGCTCCTGGTGCCATTGCACCGGGCCTTGAGCGGCAGACCACAGACCTCATTCTTGACAGCATTGGGTATCCCGATGTCGCCGCGCTGCAAGTCGACTTTGACGCGCGCCTGTCTCAGCGTTCTTTTTACTCGGCAGTTCTGCGCGACCTCCGCCGGAGAATGCCACCGGATCTTCCACTCTCCATCACGGCGCTCGCTTCCTGGTGCAGCTCTGACGACTGGCTTGGCGGTCTCCCCATCGACGAAGCTGTGCCCATGTTCTTCCGGATGGAGCCCGATCGTCGTTACGCGCCTCCCGGCCTCCCGCAGTTCCGCATTCGCGAGCCGCTCTGCATGGGCAGCATAGGAATCTCTACGCATGAGCCGCACTCCGCCTCTCTCGCCGGCAAACGCGTCTACATCTTTCCAGATCGCGGATGGCGCGAAGACCTCCCGCTCATCTCTGAAAACAATCAGGCCCAAAGGACCACGCCATGAAACGGCTCTTGTCGCTCGCTCCCCTCATTGTCGCCATCGCTCTGCCCTTCCTATCGGTCGAGGCTTGCGGTCCTGACTTCTTCCCCGACGTGTTTGTGCGAAATCTCCACGCTGACCATCCTGCCAACTACGCCGCCGGCAAACTTGGGGTCCTCCTGCCCACCTATCCGCGACTTGACCTTACAGTGGCCTATCGCTACCTCAATGGCGGCACGCTCGCGCCTGAAGAACAGCGCGCATTCCACCCGACACTTTCCCTGGCCGAGGAGGTAAGAGACTTCGATGCAGCCGACGCGAACGAAGCGCAGTCAGCTGCAAAAGGCACACAGTTCGCCGAACCGCCCGGCCCCGCCGATCTCTGGCTCAAGGCTCGCGCAAGCTACGCGCCAGCTCAGCCCGATCTCCATCCTGTGCGAGAGTACGGCATGACGTACAGCGAAGGCTACTTTCTCGCGGGCAGCTACGAGAACTGCCAGGAAGATGCCTTTCGCACCGCCATCGCCACGCTCAAAAGCCGTGCAAAGAGTTGGGGCGCTCGCAGCGCAGAATTGGCCGACTGGATCAAGGGTCAGGACGCTGTCTTCTCTAACTGCGGCACTGGCCTTACGTTCTACAACCCACCTAACAGGCCTGTTGTCCATCCATCTTCGCCGGCTGCTACTCCCTCCAGCACACCGGTTTCTCTTCGCCAGGACCGTGCATATCAAATTGCGGCGGCTCAGTTTTACTCCGCGCAGCTAGACACCGCGCGTATTTCGTTCCAAACAATCGCAGAGGATGCGGCCTCGCCGTGGCATGGCATCGCCCGCTATTTGGTGGCTCGCACGCTCGTCCGCGAGGCCTTTCTGACAGCGGCAAATGGCCCCGACGACCTCATCGCCGGCTTCAACCCCGATCTCATGAAGCAGGCCCAACACGAGCTCGAATCCATGCGTGGCGAGCACCTACCCGGAGTCTCGCCCCACTCTGTGCAAAGCCTGCTCAACCTCGTACGCATTCGTACCGAGACTCAAGCCCGCCTGCGGGAGATGTCCGCCGCTCTCGCCGCTCCCAAAACCGACCTCTACTACACGCAGGACCTTGAAGACCTCACATGGTACTTGAACAGGAAACTCGACTCGCTTGCCATTCGCGAAACCACATCGGATGACGTTTTCGACATCAAAAGACCAGAGAATGACTATCGTCCGCTCACATTCAAAGAGAAGCTTCCCGGTTTCGAAAAGGCCTTCAAAAGTGTCGCCGATCTCCGATCCATCTCGTCGCTGATTGATTGGCTAGTCACCTTCCAGTCGCCCTCCGACGCTGCAAAAGAGCACGCCATCGCCGAATGGAAGCGCACGGGCAGCACACCCTGGCTTGTGGCCGCTATCATGAAGGCCTCATCTTCCGATCCAGCGGTCTCCAGCCTCATTGACGCAGCAGCACATGTCTCGCGGACGTCGCCCGCATGGGCCACAGTCGAATACCATCGCCTGCGCCTGCTCATCGATTCCGGCCGCGCGGCCGAGGCGCGCACGGAACTCGACGCTGCAGTCCACGGAATTCAGGTCATCGGCAGCGAATCCACGATCAACCTCTTCACTGGCTTGCGAATGCGCACAGCGACAAAACTTGACGATGCGCTCGCCGACGCCCCGCGCAAGATCATCGAGCGAACCTCCGAAGAGCAGTCTTCAGTCGATGAATGCCTCTATGTCATGAAGAATCCAAAGCGAAAGTACGACTGCAAAAAGGAGGCGAGTTCCGTCGAGTTCAGCGACGATGCGGCAGCTGTCCTCAACAAGCAGACGCCGCTTGTGATGCTAGCGCAGTCCGCGCAGTCCAGCGCGCTTCCGCCTCATTTGCGGCAGTCTGTCGCGATGATGACGTGGGTTCGCAGCGTTCTTCTCAAGAACGAGCCAATTGCCGCCCAGATACTTCCGCTGATCCCACAGAAGCTTCAACAACAGGCCGGCCCTGGCATCGGCCTCCATCCGCTGATGGCCATCCTTCGCAATCCCGGCCTACGCCCATATCTCGATGGCGGTGTGCAGCGCTCTGCGTCCTACGACTTTGTCGAGAGCTATTCCGACAACTGGTGGTGCGGCGACTGGACAACCACATTCAATGAAAACGGCGCACCCATTCGCGTCCAGTCCGTCGTATTTCTCTCGCCTCAGACGCGAGAAAGTGGAGAGAAGGAAACCGCAGCGGTGATCGCCATGGGCAGCGCCGAGGAATATCTGGGATCCCAGGTACTCGACTACGCCCATGCCCATCCTTCCGATCCTGATGTCCCCGAGGCTCTTTACCTGACACTACGCGCCATCCGGTACGGATGCAATCACGGCTGGGGATCAGAATCGGATAAGGCGAGCGCTGACCGCGTGGCCTCAATGGCCCACGAAGTGGGAGCGATCATGAGGAAGCGATACCCGGCCAATTCGTGGACGAAGAAAGCCGCACCCTATGTTTGGCTGGGCAACAAGAAAGGGTGATTCTTCCATGCCCCATGTCTCGTCCTGATGACCGGCAATGGATACCCAATCCCATGGATAGCCCGCTTCTGTATGGCTGGCAACTCGGATTATACGAAGCACCGCCCACTTCGTATAATCGGGACAACCGCCGGACAAGAGAGTCCGTCGCAATCCTTGTTTGAATTGGCCATGACTAGAATCTGCACTCTGTCGTTCGCGATCGAACCGCTGGAAAAGGGAGCTCCGGCACTTTCAATAGTGCCTCTAGTGAATGAAGTTCAGCTAACGCTTATGGTTGAGGAATTTGAGCGTGAGCACAACTACGAACCTGCATGTGGATATGCGGGTTTGGTTCCTAGCGCATTCAACTTTGGTCTTCTGGATCGCTACTTCATAGCTGAGAATCGCAATGAAGCCTACAACAAGATCGGCTATTACCTGCTTGGATGCAACTGCGGTGAGGTAGGCGCTGCTAGAATTTTCCCGAGGTACCCAAATGCAGGTTTGCGTTCGCGATGAGACGGCTTCAGGTCAAAGTCTGTATGAGTTGTCGCTTGAGTTCCTGAGCGAGTGGATCACGGTTCGTGAATTGATACGCGAGCGCGTGCATCACGAGGTTCGAGAGTTCAACCGGCAGCAAGACAGGCTGATCTTTCAGGGACTCGTTCAACCGGAGGACACCGAACGTACGCTGAACGGCAGCAAGCTGAGGGCGCACCGGCAGCTCGATTGGGAAGCGCAGTTCGAGTTGGCGATAGAGGGATTCTTCACAAACGCCTACTTTGTAATCATCGACGACCGGCAGGCGGAGACTCTTGACGAGAGGTTTGTGGTCGGGCCACAAACCAGGGTGAGCTTCATCAAGCTGACTCCGCTGGTGGGGGGGTAGGCTTGCCAAGTACGGACGTGTCCCTTATCTTTCCGTTTTCAGTCGACGATCCCTTAGCGGCCGAACATGATTTGGTCAACCGCTGGGTGCGAGAGGCCGTCGCCAGCCTCCCGGTGGGTCGCTATTACGAAGATGTCGACTTGAAGGATTCACCCAGTGGGCGTGACTTGTTGGCGAGTTCTGCTGAGCGTGGCCGGTTGATCGTCCAGGCAGCTTTGGTGCAAGCAAAGTACTGGCATACTGCTACCGAGATGCTACGCGAACGCAGTGTGCGCAACGGACAAAAAACAAATCTTACCCAGGTTGCAGGTTGGCCAGAGGCTCGGGGCGGCGAAACTAAAACGATCGCCGTCATCGCGGCGTTTCTGAGGCGGAGCTTGCCGCTTGATCGCACAGATCTGCTCCAGCTTCTGGAATGGCTGATGCAGCGGGGACGTTCGTACGGCCTACCCCTCGGCTACGCAACGAAGTCGCTTGAGCGCTACGCAGCGACGCATGAAATCGATGCAGAGTTTGGGGCGGCGATACGGCGCTTCGCGGCCGCGTTGCGCCAGGACTACAGCAACGATGCCAAACGCCTTGCTACGGCAGTCGACCAATTAAGCGCTTCGCTCCCGCACGAGGACGACGAGGACGAGCCGGGCGAACTGAGAGAGGCTCCCGCTCCTTCTGCCGCTGGTGATCCGCATGTGTTGCTACCTCTGAAGATCAAGCTTGGGATGTTGCCGACGGATGCGTCTGCCGACGCGACTCCGTGCGGACCGGACCGGTACGCAATGCTCACCGATTCTCCGCTGGCAGCCGAACATGTGCTCCTGACGAAGGTGCTCGAAGAAAAGATCCAAGTCGTAAAGTATGGAACGGAAATGGACGCGTTCGCCGCAGGGCAAGCGATTCTTGGGCTCAATCCTACCGCACGCAGCAGAGTCCTGGTAGCTGCGATGGAGCGGCACATGGCTTCACTAATGGGGCCAAACGTGGACTACAGCGATCCACCTTTCTGGAAGTCTCACAACACACTTCCGGGCATTGTAAGCAGGTTAGGGCAAGAGCTCCTCGATTTGAACAGAGAGCTTCTCTTTGACCTGATCTTGTATCTTGCGATGCGTCCTCATCACACTTTTCCTCGCGGAGCGAAGCTGTCGGATGATTCAGATGTATGGGTGCTGGAGAATGTCGGAACCCTCACCGACGACGGCAGAAGTCTCACCGAAGGTGAGCGCTTCGTGCTGGTGCTGTGGCGGATGGCCCGCGTCCTTGGGCCGCATCTAGGAACCACTCCTGACGACATTGCTCGTCTGACGCGTTGGATTGGCGACCGGGCGAAATATTTCCTGGTTCCAGGAGAGAAATGGAGCGATGCGCTTAACGCGGATATTGCTTCGCAGCCCCAGATTGACCAGGATAGATGGGTCGCTGTGTTGCGCCACGCATTGACTGCTACCGGAGCGCGTCCGTCTGCCAAGTGGCAGAAGTCGGTGCGAGATCTGGTAGCCGCACTGGGCGAGAAAGTCTTTCGGCAGGCGATGGAGGATTGGCTGCCGCAGGTAGGGAAAGGCCGGTCGCACACCATCGCGAAGGATCCGCGCGGCATCGGCGATACCATCCAAGATGAAAACGCCAACGCGCTCCGAGGGTTCCTGTGGTTGCTGCCGCTGCTCACGCGACGCGAAGGCGATGCCCGGTTGGCAGCTGGCGTAGCGCTTTCGGCCTACCGGAAGGTGCCCGGCGTGGGACCTCGAGCGGTAAAAGTTGGGAATGCAGCGGTCTACGCACTCTCGGAGATGGTGGGGCCTGAGTCAATGGGGCAGCTGGCAATGCTCAAGGTGCGGGTGAGATTCGGCACGGCGCAGAAGGAGGTCGAGAAAGCCTTCGACGCTGCGGCACGCGAGTTGAAGTTGCCACGCGAAGAGATCGAAGAACTCAGCGTGCCGGACTGTGGACTCGGGAGTGTTGGCCTTCGCGAAGAGGCAATGGGCGACTATCGCGTGAGAGTCGAGGTGAAAGGGAGCGATGTCGAGGTGAGTTGGTTCGACGGAAAGGGGAAGTCGCTCAAGTCGGTCCCCGCTGTTGTAAAGAAGGAGCATGCCGAGGATTGGAAGGAATTGCAGGGCGACATAAAGGATTTGCATACCATGATCTCGGCTCAGAAGGAGCGGATTGACGGACTCTTTCTTGAGCATAAAACTTGGCCCGCCGGTGTGTGGCGCGAGCGATACATCGATCACCCGATTGTAGGAACAATTGGTCGTCGGCTGATCTGGTGCGTGGACGACACGGCGGTGACCATGGTTGATGGCCAGGCGCAGGGTCTCGAAGGACAGACGGTAGTTATCGCCGATGTCGCGACGGTCAGCCTGTGGCATCCGGCGGGCCGGAGCGTTGAAGAAATCGTGGCGTGGCGGCGACGCGTCGAATCGCTCGGCATGGTACAGCCATTCAAGCAGGCGCATCGCGAGGTATACCTGGTGACCGATGCTGAGCGGCGAACGGAGCGCTATTCCAACCGGTTCGCGGCGCACATTCTGCGTCAGCACCAGTTCAATGCGCTATGCGGTTCGCGTCACTGGAAGAACAAGTTGCGGCTTATGGTGGATGACGAGTATCCGCCTGCCAGCCGGGAGCTTGTGCCCTGGGGGATCAGGGCGGAGTTCTGGATCGAAGGTGTCGGCGATGCGTACGGGCAGGACACCAATGAAGCTGGGACATATCTGCGGCTGGCTTCTGATCAGGTTCGCTTTTACCGGACCGGCGCAGCGCCGAACAGCGCCCATGCTGGGGGTGGTGGCTACCGAGTGCGTGCACTTGGGCCCGGAGCAGACGAAGTCAACGAGCCCCTCCGCATGGAAGATGTGCCGGCACTGGTGTTTTCAGAAATCATGCGTGATGTCGACCTCTTTGTCGGCGTGGGATCGATCGGCAATGACCCGGCATGGCAGGACGGCGGACGCGAGACCCGGTATGGAGAGTATTGGCAAAACTACTCGTTCGGTGAGCTCTCCGCGACGGCCATTTCAAGGCGAGAGACTCTCGAACGGCTCATCCCGCGACTCAAAATTGCGAATAAATGCGTGCTGAGCGATCGGTTTCTTCTAGTACAGGGGACACGGCGGCGCTACAAGATTCATCTCGGCTCAGGGAACATCCTGATGGAGCCGAATGACCAATACCTCTGCATAGTTCCGGATGCGAGGGTGCGCGCAGGCACGCCGCAGGTTTATCTGCCTTTTGAGGGCGATGCAACGCTCTCAATCATTTTGAGCAAGGCGTTCCTGCTCTCGGAGGACAAAGCAATCAAGGATCCGGTAATTCTCCGGCAACTTGGAGAATGATCGCAAGTGTTTCGACAACTCAGGTCGACTGATCTGGTTCGCGGGTGCGAGTTTCGCATCTCGTTTACGACATGCGTGAGAAGCAGCTGAGCCGAAACAACGTCATCACCGGTTAGAATTCAAGTCGTGGCAACGCTCCGTTCAATACGCGATGAAGTCGAGCAATATGGCTTTGCGACCCGCGATGGAGTTCTTTCGGAGTCTGAGGTCCAGGAACTCTTATCTGCGATGGAGCGAGTCAATAACGCGGGTTCAGTGCGGAAGCGCGGCGGTATCTTCGCCGTCCGGAACCTTCTCGATGTATCCACCGAGGTGCAGAGACTCGCTTGCTCGCCGGTTATTCGCAAACTGGTTGCACCAGTCCTTGGTTCTGAGTGCTTCCCTGTTCGAGGAATCCTGTTCGACAAGATCCCCGGAGCGAATTGGAAGGTGCCGTGGCATCAAGATGTCACGATTGCGGTTCAGCAAAGAATCGAGATCGACGGATTCGGACCATGGTCAATTAAGGCAGACGTGCTCCACGTTCAGCCCCCAGCGTCGGTGCTTGAAAACATGCTTTCGGTTCGTCTTCACCTCGATGCGTGCGGCGAAGAGAACGGTGCCTTGCGGGTTGTCCCAGGTTCCCATCAACTCGGCCGGATTCCAGAAGATGAGATTCCATCAGCTCGTCACAACCTTCCCGAACGAGTGTGCGCTGTAGGAGTTGGAGGCGCGCTCCTGATGCGGCCTCTGCTCCTTCACGCGTCCTCGCCGTCGCGCGCTCCAGAACATCGCAGAGTTATCCACCTCGATTTCGCTGCAGTCCAGTTACCGCTTGGCATGAATTGGTTTTCGGAGCGGGGTGTCCAGTCCCCTGCGATGTTGCATGCTTAAAGCGACCAACTACGGCTTGTTCGCGAGCTGCTCGACGACCTTACGGATTCCTTCCACGACTCTCGCGGTCCTGTCAAAGTTGATTTTGTCTACGGTGTCGCTTCGAGTGTGGTAGTAGGGGTAGCGAAAGGGAGCGGTATCCGTGATCATAACGCCGGGATATCCCTCCTGCCAGAATGACCACTGATCGGACCATCCTATCCCGAGCCAGTCGGCGGGAGCCGCAATGCCTTCCGAGGGAAAGCGAGTAGACTCGCGAAAATCGCGAATAGATTCTCGAACCAACCAACGCGATTGTGTATTCCCCGCAAACGCAATGAAATTCCCCTTGCTTGGATAAAAGAGGTTCAGCACGGGCGGGTACTTTTGACTGCCGGACTCATCTGAATAGAATCCAATCGTCTCTAGCGAGAACATGGCCGAAACAGGCACGCCCTTCTGCCGAAGTTGATGTGCGAATACCCGGCTTCCCATCTTCGCGGTCTGAAAGTAGGGTGGCTCCTCGTTGACAAAAAGGACGAAACGAACTGTGCGCCTGAACTTCATCTGCCGCATGAGCCGTGCGAGTTCAAGAACGGCTGCCACACCGGTGCCATTGTCATTGGCGGCAACAGTACCGGCGACGCTGTCGTAGTGCGCCCCCACGATCACCTGTCCCGCAGTGCTGTCTGTCCCAGCCAGGATTACCTCAAGATTGGACACCTTTTCGCCATCGACCAGATAGGGGCTCTCGACTACCGCGTAACCCTGCGCACGAAGAGAACTGGAGAGATACTCACTGGCAGCCTGCAACGACTGCGGACGCGGGAGGCTTCTGTCACCGATGGTGGCTGAGAGATAACTGACCTCAGCCGAGAGGTGATCGCGCAGTTCTGACTCTTCGGAGGTCAACGGAGGAAGCGCTCCCGCATAGGAACTGAGCGGCATCTGGGTGATCCAAAGAAATCGGCCGAGAACCCCGACAACGGTCAGGACAAGCAGCATCAGGAGAATGCGCATTCTCCATTTCGAGTTGGGAGCAACAGTTGATTCAAACATTGGAGACCGAGGTTGTAAGCAGGGTATCATCGATCACCCCTCTCACGTGGCGATCAACTTGAATGCGACGATGAACAACTGTGGCAAGCGGAGAAGCTCTTCGCTGGGCCGATAAATTTCTAAAACTACAGACGCAACCATCTCGAAAAATGTTCGCATGGTCTATCAGGCCGTTACCAGATTGAATGAGCGCAGTGTTCCGCAACATCTTCGATCCCGCTGAAGCCGAAGCCGTTCCATCGATAGACAGCCGTGCGAGTTGTCATGGAATTTCTGTCCAAAGAAAGAAACGAGTCCCCTCGATGCAGCGCACAGATTGTTCCCGATGCGCCATCGACCGCGGCATCGAGGAGCGGCCATGCAAGGGCGGAGCCGCGCCATCGTGCGATTAGTCCGTGCTCGCCCACTGCGTAGACATACGGACGAACACCTTCTTCTTGGTCGAGCGGTGAGGAGTGGCGCTCAAGGATGAGCAGCTGTGGTTCGGCATCGGCACCGGCGAGTCTGCCGGAGTCGATGGAGAGCAGCTTGCGCCGAGGCGTGCGCCATTGCAGCGTGCCATTCTTCCAGCCGGTCAGCGCAATGCCGTTCTCGGAAGCATCCGCCGACCATGGCTCTGGCCGGATCTCATATCCACCGATCTCCAGAGCGGGTGCCTGGGCGGTTGAACAGCCGGCGAGTACATTCACTGATCTCGATACTCCATCAGTGAGAGCCGGGAGATAGCTTCCGGGTTCAGTGTGGGTAAGGATGGCATCGCAGCTCAAGCGTCCGGCGTGAATCCGGCAATCCGCGATCATGCCTTCTTTGGTCTCCAAATACTTCTGGTCGAAGACGTGGTTTCCAAGTGAGAAGAACACCGGTCTGCCGTGAACGCACTCGGGAGCCTGCACTACGTGAGGATGGTGACCAACGACAAGGTCTGCGCCGTGATCGACCAGCCACTCGGCTTGCCGGTGCTGCGGCTCGGTGGGCCAATCGATCAGTTCGGCTCCCCAGTGAATTGAGACAATCACAACGTTGGCAAGCTTTCGAGCAGTGCGCAACTTCTGGGCCACTTCGACCGAGGGGATGGTCTGCACCTGTCCGTCTGCGGCGCGGACCAGCGTGATTGCGACAAACGCAATGGTTGTGTTTCGTAGGCGCAGAAATTGCGGGGAGGAGTCGAAGCTGACCGGCATGAGCCCCGCCTGCTGGAGTGCCGTTCGTGTAGCCTCTCGACCAACCGCGCCAACATCCCCGGAGTGATTGTTTTCGACAGTTAGCCCGCGCAGTCCTGCATCGCGGAGAATCGGAAGGATGGATGCTTGGGTGGCAAAGCAGTTTTTGAGCGAGAGGCAATCGGAAGGTGTGCCAATTGCTCCCTCAAAGTTGCCGCTCACCCAATCCGCATCGGCGAACAGAGTCTTCAGATTGATCCACGGCGAGCGCTTGCGGAGTTCGTATTGCGTTTGCACCTGCCGGGAGAGCATGATGTCTCCCGTGAACAGCAGGCGCAGGTCTGGTTGCTCCGGCTTGATCTGCGCTCGGCATATTGAAGCTAGCAGCAGTGTTGCTAGAACAAGCCTTTGATAAGACATGAACCTCCCGCGCCGGAAACGTAGGGTTGAAGCCAGGCGGGGCGTGCCTGCGAATCGACCTTCTTTCGCCACGCCTCATCGGTCATTGGTGAGTTAGTGGTGAACTCATAGTAGGAATATGCGGCACCCTTCACGATTTCGCGGCGGCCGAAGTAGGGAACGATTTGGTCCCACTCCAGCGGATTGCCCACCGCCACCTCCAGCAGTTTTCCGGCGCCGTCACTGGCCACATCGGCGACCTTGGGCATCGGGTCCGGGACCGAAAGCGCGAGATCCTTGTTGGCAAGACTCTTGTAGACAAGAAAATGGTGCTCGGCAATGCGACCGACGTAGAGAATCTCCTCGTAATCTGAGTCGCTCAAAGTCTCCCCGCGCAACTCTTTCTCCGCGATGCTCTGGAAAAGCCGAGCCTTCGCGGCGGTCTCTTTCAACCGGCGCAGAAGTCCCTGCCGCAGCGGTTCCGGCTCATTGTTCTCCGGGTTTTCCAGCTTTCCCTGCGCAAAGCTGGGGGAATTGGCGGCAATCTTGGCCAAGCCCTCGAAGAGGTCGGCGAGGGCGGCAAAGGTCGCGGGATCGGGCTCTACGTATCCGCGCGGTGGCTGCGTGACAAGCTCCTCGAAGCCACCCTCGCCAGCCTCGGCATCGCTACGCTCGTTGACCAGCACCGTGGCGTGGCGCAAGGTTGCCCAACTCGCCAAGCCGGTCTGCAGGCGCTTCGCCTTCCAAAGCGCTGAATCCGGCGCTCCGGGGAATTTCGTATCTTCAGCCCATTGCGTTCCCAGCGCCTCAATCCAGCGGTCATACAGCGTGTCGGCGCTGCTTCTCTGCGGAGCGCGAGCCTTTAGAGCCTCTAACGCCGGCGCAAGATGGGGTTGCTTTTCCAACTCATCTTTCAGCAACGCACGAGCAAAGTCGCTGCCCAGCACAGTCGCCAGATCAAGACCCGAAGGGATCACGCGCTTCAGCTCACCGTTGATGATTTGCTCCTCCTCAGGCCAATGGCGGTGATAGACCGTGGAGAAGAGAATCTCGTTATCGAAGCCCCAGGAGAGCGGGAAGATTCTGGCCTGTTCCGCGGGGTGACGCGCGTAGGAGGGCAGCGCGAAAGCCGCCGGATCCCAAACCAGAGCTCCCCGACTTGGCGCGATAAAGCCGGCATAGACATGGATCCAGTCCATTGCTTTGGCTTTTACATCCGCGGGCAGGCTGGCCAGTTCCGCAGGATCGCGCACCGCTCCAAGTTGAGTAAGGTAGTGCATCGCCTTAAAGTAGGCAGACAATTCTGGAGAGGAAGTGTAGTGACCGCGCGGAGTCAGCTCGGCGTAGTTGAACTCTTTGCCGAAGACAGACGAGTTTGTGCGCTCGCTGGCGCGAAGGATGCGCTCGGCCTCGGTGTTGCCCCCGGCCGCGCCCGTATGCACGGCGGCGACCGCATCGAAGGCCGCGGTCCACGGAGAACTGGGGCTCTTCGCGTGCAGGCTGTCGCGAGCCGCCGCGGCAAACTTCCAGAACATCGGAATGGCGCGATGGCGTTCCTCGACGATGAAAGTTCCATCGTAGGCTGCCCCCAGCAGCTCCCAAAAGATGTCGGTTGTGACCAGGTATGGTCGCGCTCCCGTGCTCACATCCGCGTCGCAGTCACCGTAAAGCTCCGAATCGTAGAGCTCATACAACTGGTTTGCCTTGAAGGGACGCAGAACTCCGGAGTCGCGCTCCAGACGTTTCTGCGCATCGGCTTTGTCGAGGAACATCCATGCGTTGGACACATCGGCGAGAGGAACAGCAATCGGAACATAAACCAGCTTCCCGCCCTCCGCAGACTCCACTTGGCCCACCACACCCTTACCGTCAGGAGTGGAGGAAGGCGTGGAAAGGAACTCATAGGCTGTCGCTTGCTCTGACTTCGATGTACCGAGGCGAATCGTCACTCCCGGCTTGCCCTTGCTCCATTCGACAAGCGCAGTGCCGTTGGGAGTAAAGGTCAGCGAGCCATTGCATTTGGTCTCTTTGATGGGAGCAACCTTGCCCCAATCTTCGAAGGCGTAGGGAAGCTGTTGAAAGCAACCCTTCTGGTCCTGCCAGAGCAGGATATTGCCGGCCGGATGAAAAGCCGCGGGCAGCGCCGAAGGTGCCGTGATCCCTTGGGGCTGGTCGGAGTCCGGAATCGGCGGCGGTAGCGCAATTTTGGGTCCGATCACCTGATATTCGCGTTTGCCTTCCTCAGTGACTGAACGAATTCCGAATATGCCGTCGCCAAGTTTCACGCCGAAAAAGAGGCGGTAGCGCACGATGTCCGTGGCCGACTTTTTGTCCCAGCCAATCGAAAAGGGCCGCGGACCAATGAGCAGGCGGCGAATGGGAATCTGGGAACCGTAGACAGGATGCGACTGCCAGGCGGTTCCCTTCGGCTCAAAGGCAACGATCTGCCACTGCTGGCCAACCCGGCCGGAGATGAAGATGCGCCGTGACGCGGGATGCAGCGCCAGCGCGTGGGCCTCAAAGTTTGCTGGCAAGACCGCAAGAACCTCGGCCGCAGAGGCTCCGAGCTTCCAAGCGAGCAACTTGCTCGTGCCATCCGCATCTCGCACCAAGGCCTCGGCTTCCCCCCCGCTGGGCCACACATCGAAGTCGATCACCTTTTGCCCTGCGTCCAACTTGAGTTCGCATGCGGAAACGGGCGACGGCGTGATCGTAAATTGGCGTTCGGCAAATGGGTTGTCTTTTGCAATCGCGGAGAGCGAAAGAGCTAACAAACAGACAGCGCAGAGATGGAATCGCAGCATAGAGCCGCCCTTCTTTCGAGATTCCTGAGTACCAGCCATTTTACCCGGAGAACGCGCATTGGCATTTCAGAGGAGGATGGAACTGCGAGACTCCTACTCAGTCGACCTGCTGCAAAGTCAGCACGTAGTTCTGATCAATTCCTGGTCGAATCTTCAGCCGACCTTTCCCGTAGCTTGATCGACACGAGTTGATGGACTCAAAGATTTGAGTGTCGATACCTGGGCACCCGGCGCTAAAAAGCCATGAAGAGTCGTGCCCAACGCCTTTGCCCTAGCCAATCCTGGTTCGGACGCGATGCTTGTTCGGCCGTTTGATCGATCGAGTCATAAATCATCAGCGGTTTGCCTACAAGATCACGGGTGCCTATAAAGCCCCAGCAGCGGCTGTCGAGCGAGTTCTCCCGGTTATCGCCGAGGACAAAATACTCTTCTGCCGGCACAACGATCTCTCCGTTCACAACTCGCTGAGAGAGCATCTGATGACCTTCCGCGCAACCAGGGAGGCTTGATTCATTCGGGAAGGCATCCGGATAGAAGTTTTGTTCGCCGCCACCGTGAACTACATATTTTTCGTCGAGCGCGGTTCCGTTCAGAATCACTACCTTCTGCGAGATACGGATGCGATCGCCCGGAACCGCAATGACCCGTTTCACAAGAATCTGGTCCCGATCCTGTGGCGATAAGAAGAGCGCCAATTTGCCTCGCTCTGGAGGGTGGGGCGGAAACGCCGTAGCCAAAATGCGGTCGCCCGGCAGCAGCGTGTTTTCCATTGACATCCCCGGAATCACGAACGTATGAACAAAAAAGAATGGAACAACAGTCAGTGCGGTTACAAGTATCCAGGGAGATGCCTTGCCTCTGGCAGCGCCCGAGGCGGTCAACGAGCGGCCCGCGAACAGAAACAAGATACCGACCAGCAGGGAGATCAGAGCCGGGAAAATGATCTCAAGTGTATGTCCTATCGAGTATCCCGGCCGGATCAGGTTTGAAGGCAAGAGTAGAAGTTGCGCCAAAATGAACGCTGCGAACCCATAGGCGCTCCAGACTCGCTTGCGCAGGATGCCGACCCCGGCACACAAAGGAACAATTGCGAAAGGAAGGACGACGATCGGTCCGAACAACCCCGCTAGAACGAAACATCCAGCGATGACGAATGCGACGATGGACGCAATTCGGGGTAGGTTTTTCAGAGTTTGCATGGCCGAACCATTATATGTTTCGGGTCATGGAACCGGCCGGAAAAGTTGTTGATGCTCCGGGAGCAACTCAACGAGATCTTCGGAGCCGCAGGCTGATTGGGCATTACTCCTGAGTGACCGGCATCCCGGAGATTATTCGCTTTGGAGGTGTTTTGTCCGGAATGGCAAACCGCGTGGAGCCTTCTTACAACACCCTTTTGGAGGAATCCTACATTCTGCTCGAAGCGTCTGATTCCGGATTTCTCCGCGCGTCTTCCAATTAAAGTCTCGTTCGAACTCTCCGGTATCGGCGGACGAATAAAAGGACTGGCAAGCCGAGTATCGCAAGCCAGATGAGCAGAACGGGGCCGTCTTCCTCCAAGAACAGCACTACGCCGAGGACCGTCTCCGCCGCATTGCGCACGCCAGTCACAAATGCGTTATGTAGGCGGTTAGAGACGGACACGGAGGACGGGTTCAAATGGGCTTTGTACTCTTCAGTGAGTTGCAGGTCGACGGAGGCGAATTCCACTCGGTGTTCGAGAGCTTGCTGCTCTGCCTCCATGGCTTCAATCTCTCCGCGGACGCGCGCGATCTCCTGTTCGACCTGGAGGACATCGTCGATCTTTCCCGTGCGCTGCTCGAGGATTGCGCGCAGCCGCCCTTCCGTTTCGCGGGAGTTTTGCAGGCGCGCTGCCAGATCGGTGTGCTGTTGTGTTACTTCTTCGCCGGATTGGGATTCGTTTTGGACGCGGCCCAGCGTTCTGAGTTCGCCAATTGCGGCGGCGAGGTCTGGCGCGGGAATACGCAATGATGCCTGAAAGCTGCGCGGAGCATTCTCGGCGGTTGCGGCGGTGAGTTGCGCTGCATATCCGTGATGACGCGCGAGGACCGAGTCAAGCGACGAGCGGGCAGCACCGAAGTCCTTAACGACAATGGAAAGCGTGACGGTGCGGGCAATCATCGGGGCGGAGACGGTCTGAGGCCGGTTGTCGGACTTCCCCATCAAGGCATTGTTCATTTTCTCGTCGGCACGCGCTCGCGTAGATTGTGTCTTGAATGAGTCCAGTCCCCCAACGCCCGCAACCCCCGCAGAAAACCCCTCCTTCAATTCGCTTCTTTGCATACTCTGAACGGCGGTCGGAGCGGTGTATCCCGCTTCAGGGCTCTGGGACATGGTTGCCATCTGAGGAGAAGATCTTGGGTGGTTTTCGTAGTACATCATGGATGCGACAAAGGCCACTAAGATCAGAACTGCCGTAACCGCACCTCCCCCGCCGATTGCCCACAGCCTCCAGTTCCACAAGCTGAGTTGGATGGAGCGGCTTGGCTTGGCCGGCAAAGGACTGGGTTTGTTTTTAGCTGCCTCGGTCATTACAGACTCCTCCAAACTCGACGGGACAGGCGGGACGGTCCACTGAGAAAGGGACTGAGAGGTGGCGCGGAACAGCTCGGCAAGGCCAGTGCATTCGACGCAGTGGTCGAGATGGGCAGAGACGACTTGAGCATCGGCTTCAGAGAGTTCGCCGTCGAGAAAGGCCATGACCTCTTCGGGAGCAACGGGATGTGTAGCGGTGTTCATAGGCGCTCCTTGGATTGAGCGAACTCGCGAGTTGTTATATGGGAAGCTGGAACTGCAAGCAGATCGTGCAGAGCCTGTCGAGCCCGGAACAATCGCGAGCGAACCGTGTTCAGCGGCATGCTTAACAGATCGGCAATCTCCGCATAGCTTAACTGCTCAAATTCACGCAGCAAGAGGATCTCCCGATCCAGGCGCTCAAGCTTTCCTACCGCGTCGCGCATAATAGCCTTGGCTTCGATGGCGTCTTCGATCGCAGGCTCTCGATCGGGGGGCTGTTCGCCCAAGAATGTGGCTCGAAACGTTGTTTTGCGGCGATAAGCCCGAAGGATCTTGAAGCCGACGGCATAGAGGTAGGTCCGAAAGAGAGCGGTCGGTTGGTAGCGCGTCGCTGCGCGCAGAATGGCGAGAAAGGTCTCCTGGGTCAACTCTTCAGCCTGGCCGGGATCGGCGACGCGGCGTCGAAAGAACCCAAAGACCGGTTGTTTGTAGCGTGCGAAGAGCGCGCTGAACGCATCGGTCTGGCCGCGCGAAAAGGCGACCATCAGTTCTTCGTCGCTTTGCGGGGTTTGGAAACCACCGTCTGCGGAATCGCTGGGCGCATCGTTCATAGTGGGTTGCCTTCTTGCCTCCGAGTGTAGAACGAACGCCGGTAGCGCGTCTTGCATGATTTGCCGCCTGAGCCCTTCACAATCGGTAATGGGTTGGCAAAGCGAAAAGTTCCTTGAATGCGACAAATTATTCATGGCCACAATCCACCTTTTGGCTCTTTCGGGTCTAAATTCCGGCACCGATGGGGTTGGAGACGGCTTGGCGACTACACACCAACTGAACAAAACGCGCTCGCGAAAGGCTAGAATCTTTCCATGCTTCGTATTTCATTTCTGTTTATCGCTTGCATCTTCACGGCTGTGGAAGGCACCGGTCAGGCAGATTTCTCTATCGTTCGGCTCGACGGCATCGGGCCAGTTCGGGTAGGGATGACTCTCTCGGAATTAAACAAGGCGCTGCACACTTCTTACTCAAAACCGACAGACCCGGATGAGCAGACTTGCACCTATGTCGAATTGCCCCGTCAGCCTGGGATAGGATTGATGATCCTCAACGGATTCGTCGCACGAGTGGATGTAAATAACGCATCTACTCACACTGCCGAAGGAATCCACAATGGCGACTCCGAAGCGCATGCTCTGCAGGTATATGGGAAAAGGTTAGAGGTGGAGCCGCACCACTATGAGCCAGAGAACGGACACTACTTGACTCTGCTCTCCAATGATCGGAAACATGGAATTCGGTTTGAGACCGAAGACGGCAAGATAATGCGCTACCATGCAGGGACCACAGAAGCAATCGCTCTTGTCGAAGGTTGCAGCTGACCGGCGTTCATCCCTAGGTCGCTAGTGAGTCACCGGCTATGCGAAGATTACTCGATTTTGGGCGGGTTCTGTCCCGGATGGTGACCATCAAACCACACCAGAATTCCCGCGCATGGAGAGTGCGGAGAGAGTGGCACAATTCGTTGGAACCAACACGAGATTTCATAACGAGTATCATCATTTTGGCTGATTCTCGCGAAAGGATCGGGAGTCAGCATTTCGCCATGAAGAATTCGACGTTCTCTTTCCTCCTCGCTGCCGTTCTTCTATTCATTCAGGCGCAAGCCCACGCCCAGAATCTCCCATCATCGGCTCAGAACAGCTCTCCAGCGCAGGAGCAGGCTCCCTACGAGGTCCAACTCGGTTCCAAGTTCGCAGAGACACTGCTCATCCACAAGGAGGAGCCAGCTTGCCAGAAGGGCACTGACGGCGTAAGGGTCACGGGTACGGTAGTTATCGTGATCACCATCGATAAAAACGGCAAGGTGAGCCATACCAAGACACTCTCCGGACCCAAGATAATTCGACCGCTGGCCTCAGCGACAGTGCGCAAGTACCGCTACAAACCCTATCTGTTGAACAAAACACCGGTTGAAGTTGAAACGGCTGTTTCCATCCAGATTGACTGCTTCTTCCACACCGGCCAAGCTTGATTCTGTTGCAAAGCCCGTCCGGCAAACCGGACTCGATCCGGTTTTTGGCCTTTCCAGGGTCTCCGGTGGTTCAAATCAGGGTCGTGTCCGGAACGGCGACAAGCCTCTCGGAACTCGAAAGATGAGGTTGAATCCATGTATGCTGGGTTGACGACAAATGAGCTGTGACAATTCAGGTTTGTTGAGAGCATTCCCGGCGGCGCTTCGAGAAGACGCGCTTAAGCTAATTTCTGTGCTGCCAGAGACCTCTTTGTCCGCTCACAGCTTCTCTGTTGAAATCGGTGAGGATACGGTTTCAATCCCATACCGTATCTATCATGATCCGGCACTGATTGACTCAGCCAGCCTCACGCAGACCCAGGACGAATTACTTGCATGCTTGTTAACAAGGCATCACAGCGGCTTCGTGCGTGAAGAGTACCTGTCCAAAGTCATTGGCTGCAATCGTGAATGGGTACCGCCATTCGTTGTTCAGCTTGTCGGGGAATACGTTGTGGAAATCATTCGGGCAATCGGCGATGGCATTGATCACCTTGACCCGGATCTATACCGAACTTTTCTGATACGAAATCCGGCGTTTTACGAGACGACGAAACAGCGGGTGATGAGCTATTGGAATTGCTACCATCTCGCAGTGCGCAGAGAGGATTATGCCGGTTTTCGAGTCCTGGAATTTTTCGATCACCTGACCGCCAGTTCTCGCGTGTAGCACCCATGAGCGGCCAACCGTGGAAGATGCCACAAGACAGGATCGTCTCCCATTTGCCGACAACACGCCCAGCATCGGTTGACAGAAATGGCTGTCGTCCAGACCGCCCCTGCCCATCACTTGCACCATTCTTCACCGTGCTGCATAAACAGACGACGGCATCCCTGAGGCAGATGAGCGGGAGCGGGCAACGGATCGCCGGGTTGCCACAGTCCCAAGCGACGCAGTATTTCAGGCATTTCTGAATCGGCTACGGCCAGCGGATTACCATCTGAGTAGCCGGTAAGACCGCGATAGCGGAGAATTCGGCCATACTGCCCTGAAACCCCGGCTCGGTAGACCTCAATCCAATAGGTGTAGGGCGCATTCTCCGTAGGATCGTCTACGATCACGTCTCCTTCAAGCGGTCCGCTTTCGACAAAGCGCGCATCCTCATTATTATTTCGTCCCGTTAGGTTAAGGAACACGCGATTGAAGCGATCAGCCCCCTTGTCATACATGTACAGGGCCGTGGCAACCCAGCAGTTGCCGTTGCCGCCCGCCTCCCCGCACACCTTCAGGAACAGCAGGGGGCTTGACTTGTTCTGATTCGCGTAAACAACCCTGCCAGCGAAAAGATTGTGCGGCATGTCGTCCGCCTGTTGATAGAAGTGCTGAGCGCAATCCGGGCTGGCTGCTTTCACAAGGCAGAGGAATATGGGGCCGTGAACCTCAAATTCGGGTATTGGGTGACCGCCATCCTGGACGGCTACGAATGTCCATTGAGTTGCGGTTCCAAATGGTTCCGTCAAGTCGATATGAGAAACGACTCTTGGCTTCGCGACGCCCTGATGCAACAACGCCGCAATGACCGACCGATCTACTTCCTCTGCTTTTATCGCCTTAGGCTTCTCCGCACCCAAGAAATGCGGCATAATAACGGCGGTCAAGAATGAGCAGCACAGTAGCAGCGCATTGAATCGGAAAGCTCTCTTGTTCATAACGAGCAATTTTAGACCATGACGGTGTAGGCTGCGAATGGCGGGCGACCGGCGAAGGATGGGCTCGCTCATTGAACGATTCACCGGCGATCCTTCCCCAATCCAATTTCCGATCTCTTGGGTCACAGGCCGTCTCCGGCAAGGGATACAATCTGACGCGCCAAAGGCAATCAGTTTGGGCCTGCTCCAGTGTTGGCGCTCTGACGCCCCTGACGAGACACAATCATTCATTGGATCTGAATTACTGGAATACAATCGGAGCTACCGAGGGAATCTAAGGTTTCCAATTCTTGCCTGGAAAGGGGCATGGTTCGCACGTGCAAGCGCGCCCATTTTCGTTGGTTAAGTGGTATATGGATTGCGTTACCAACGAGGGCGACGTGGCAATCGTCTATTGCGCGGAGCTGAGTTGGCATGGAGTCCACATGCGTCTCAGTAGTCTTCTGTCATCCACGGAGGGAAGTTTCAGCACTCGTACGTCGATTTCGAATTACCGCGTGAATACCGCTGGCGCTCAAATCTCTGCGGACATTCCAAAGTTGGGAGTGACCGGAACCTGGGAGTCCGATAGCCTGCCATTTGAGCGCCTTGTCTATGAACAGGACGCTGGAAGTGTCCGGTGGAACTGTCTGCAGCCCAGATCTATGGTGAATCTTCGCATCGGTGATCGCGATTTGCGAGGTCTCGGATACGCGGAGTGTTTGACCCTGTCGATCATGCCTTGGAAGTTGCCGTTAAAGCAATTGCGATGGGGCCGATTTGTTTCATCTCAAGATTCCCTGGCATGGGTGGATTGGCAAGGGTCCTATAACGCCAGTTTTGGCTTATGCAACGGCGAGGAATGCACACTGCTGGCCGCGACTGACGCCGAAGTTGCTGTTCCCGCTGCAACGCTGCGCATAGAGGCCGGCCTTCCGTTGCGGGGCGGACGGCTGGGATCGACGATTCTGCCCGATGTACCGGCGATAGGAAAGCTGTTTCCGCATTCTGTTTTTAATGTGGAGGAGCACAAGTGGCGAAGTCGAGGAGTGCTGTCTACACGCGATCATAGTTCTACCGGATGGGTGATTCACGAGGTGGTGAATTGGGAAAGCTAAGTCCCTCATTGGCGAAAGCTCTGTATGGATTCCTTTTCGTTGCCGCTCTTCCTGCGGCTTTGGTGGCGTGGGCACTCGCTACAAGAAACGTGATCTGCATCGCAACACCTCACACGCTCATTGGCGGAACTGTGCTGGCTGTAACTGGAATGGCCATCATGGTGCTGGGGATGTGGTCGCTTTGGACTTATGGCGGCGGGTTGCCCATGAATGTATTTCCTCCTCCTCGATTCGTTTCGAGGGGGATATATGCAATCATTCCTCATCCTATCTACGGCGGGTTTGTGCTGCTGTGCGGCGGGGTCGCCATCTATTTCGGGTCCGGGAGCGGATTTTGGCTTGTCACTCCCAGCGTGGCTCTGGCGTGTGCGGCATTGGTTCTTGGTTACGAGCAGCCGGATTTGCGCCAGCGCTTCGGCGCGAAGGCATTATCTACCGGTTCAATGGTCAACCCTGCTGCTCCGCCATCATTCTTGTTCCGTCTTCGAGTTTCTATTCGAGTTCTGCTACCGTGGCTGGCCGGATACGGAATGATCTGGCTGCTCGGCAGGCCGGGCAATGCCGTAGCAACCTACATGCCGTTTGAGCAGCACATCCCCGTCTTCGCGTGGACAGAGGTATTCTACGCGAGCACTTACCTCGTGGTCATATTGGCGCCGTTCTTCCTCCAAACCAACGATGACCTACACCGATTTGCCTTGCGCGGCGTTACCGCGATGGCGCTTATCTTCCCGCTATACCTGTTGTTGCCTGTCTTCGTTCCGCCTCGCTCCTTCGAGTCAACAACCGTGATTGGAAACCTCTTGCTTTGGGAACACACATCCTATTCAGGAGCAGCCGCATTCCCCTCTTTTCACGTTGTCTGGGCGCTTATTGCTGCATCGGTTCTCGGTGATGGGAAGCGCTGGCCAGGAGTTTTCTGGTGGACATGGGCAGTCCTCGTGTCGATAAGTTGCGTAACAACCGGGATGCATTCTGCTCTGGATGTGCTTGCGGGAGTGGGCGCGTTTCTGCTCGTCGTGAACATGGGCGAGATTTGGAAGGCCATCCTTGGATGGGCGGAAGGTATTGCCAACTCGTGGCGGGAACTTCGTCTTGGCAGTGCGAGAGTCATTAACCACGGGGGATACGCCGCCGTAGCCTCCTTCGTTGGCGTTGTAATCATCTGTGCATTGCTCCCTGCAGGGATGGAACTGGTGGCGGCCAGCATCTTTCTCTGCGCCAGCATCGGGGCGGCATTATGGGCGCAATGGGTGGAGGGTTCCCCTGCACTTCTTCGCCCCTTGGGGTTTTATGGAGGGATGCTCGGAGCCATGATCGGAGCTATGCCCGTGATGTTCCTTGGCGTCAACATGTGGGTAGCGCTTGCAGCCATCTGTGTTGCGGCCCCGTGGATTCAGGGGATTGGCCGTCTGCGCTGCCTGGTCCAGGGCTGCTGTCACGGCCGCGCAACAGAATCAGCTGCGGGGATCATCTACTACCACCCTCGTTCCCGCGTTTGTCGCCTTGCTCATCTGAAGGGCATACCCGTCCACGCAACGCCCGTATATTCGATTTTATGGAATGCCATGATTGGCCTTCTGCTTCTGCGTCTGGTCTCACTGCACTGCTCTTCAACATTGATTGGAGGAATCTATCTGCTGCTTTCGGGCACCGGGCGATTTGTAGAGGAGGCCTACCGTGGCGAGCCGCAGACCAAGATTCTGTATGGGCTTCGATCTTATCAATGGATTGCTGCCCTAACCGCTGTATCCGGTGCAGTTGTGACGACGGTTAACGCGGCGCCCATGTCTCAAGGCTTTCATTTTCGCTTCCCAGCAGTACTTCTCGCGGCAGGATGTGGAGCTGTTGCCTGGTTTGTTACCGGTGTCGACTTCCCCGAGTCGTCTCGAAGATTCGCTCGTCTGACCTAGATGCGTGCTGATGACAACGGCGCCGGATCAACAGCCCAATCTCTTGCATCGGCTCCCGCCCATGAAGAGTCCATGCAAGCACCTGACCGCATTGCACTAATGTCGATCATTTTCTTGCAACGCCTGTATAGCCGGCAAACCGGAGATAGCCCTCAATGACCGTCTACCTCACGAAGAAGAAGCGGATGAGAGCTACTCCTAAGGCAAATGTGAACCCATATCCAAAGCTTTCAATTTGAAGCGAATCTTTACCCTTGCGGCGACGCAGAATGCCAATCTGGGACATGATCAAGCCTGTAATGAGGGGGCTCACTACGAGGCTGATGCCGTGAAACCTGGATGGATGAACGAGCGGATGTGGAAGGAACAGCACGCTCACAGCTCCGAATCCAGCGCCGAGCAACAGGTACCCTGTTGCGGCTAAAACTGGACTGACCGCTTTTGATTCCTTAGCTACGTTTCGCACCGATCGGATGGTGGCCACGGTCAACTCTTCTGCTATCCACTGAAAGACCACCTCAATGAGTAGTTCAGCGGCGCCGGAAAGCAGCGCAAGAAACAAGTCTTCCATATTCCCTATCCTGAAGCAAAAAGATCGTCAGACACAGGATAGAACCCGGGTCGGTCCATGTCGATCAGCCCATTATTGCACGCAACACAAGCTTAATGAGGTGGTTCCTGAACACTTTGCGGTGTTCCTGGTGGATTACCATCTAAACGGAGATGGTGCCAAGAAACGGGATCGTCTCCCACCTGGCGACCATAGGGCCAGAACCCACAATTTTGACCCTGGGTTTCCGTTTAGAAGTACCGAGGCTACCATTACCTCAATGTTCACTCACGCTCTCAGGCTTGTTCTTCTACCCGGCATGGACGGCACGGGAGACTTGTTTGCACCGTTCATAGAGGCACTCCCGGAAGGCTTCGAGGTCCAAATAGTCCGGTATCCGGCAGACCGCGCCCTTTCCTCCTCCGAGTTGGCGCAGCTCCTAAAGTTGGCCACTGCGGGTTCCGCGCCGTTTGTGCTTCTTGCAGAATCGTTCTCTTCGCCGATTGCCATTGAGTGGGCGGCTACCAATCCTTCAAATCTCAGGGGACTGGTGATCTGTGCAGGATTTGCTTCAAGCCCGATCCCAACTTGGCTCCGGCTTGTCTGCTCATTTCTTGCTCCGGTCTGCTTCCTCGTTACACCGCCTCCGATTGTAGTCAAGTTCTTGCTCGTCGGGGATGATCCCCCCATCGGAATGGTGTCCGCCGTGCAATCGGCAATCTCTTCGGTCAAGCCGAGCGTGCTGTCTTCTCGCCTGCGCAGCGTCCTCGCTTGTGACGCTCGATCAGCCTTGAGTCGATTAGCTATACCGTTGTTGTTTGTCCAGCCGAAACAAGACCGACTAGTCGGTGGGGCGAAGCTCGAAGAAATGCGACAAATAGAACCCTCCGCCGCAGTTGAGACGGTCGATGGCCCGCACCTGTTGCTTCAGCGGGAACCGCAACGGTCAGCGGAGGTAATCGCTAGGTTTGCCATGCGATGCGTTTGATCATTGACGAGGAGCAGCACGTCAGTCCCAATTCAGCAATGTCCGGATTGCAGATCGGGACCCGGAAGAAATAGCCCCATGCTGGCGTGAGAGCATTGTGTATATGGGTTGGGCAACACATTACATCGAAAAGCTCCGTGCTGGAGAGACCGTTTCGTTTCGACCCCGAGGCGCATCGATGAAGGGACGAATCGAATCCGGCCACCTCTGCACGGTCGTGCCGGTCGATTGTTCCACACTCTCGGTCGGAGACATCGTGCTCTGTAGGGTGCGAGGTGCCGAGTATCTACACCTCGTGAAGGCTATCAGCGGAGAACGGTTCCAGATCGGCAATAATCGCGGTGGAATCAACGGCTGGATCGGAGCAAACGGCATTTTTGGAAAGTGCATTCGCGTCGAGCTCTGAACTACTTTCTATTAACGGAATAATCGACAATTCATCGAGCAGTGCTTGAATAACCGGCAATGTGGGGATTGCTCCAGGTTTAACCGATCGATCCCGCCTGATCTGCTCATTCCCACTTCGGCCGACGTCAGAATTCAGCTGCATCACCTTACGGTTCAATTGAGTTCGTGTGCCTGAATTTGCACGAGCCAGCACTATTTCACCGCGCTCGGGTCCATCAATGCCCCCGCAAACAGCAGTGCCCCAGAGGCATTTTCCCGCACCAGAAAAACAAACGGCCGATTGAGAACCAAATGAAAAGAATCCGGCGCCGAAATGAGGCCAAGTGGAATCGCGCCGATCACTGTCTCCGCATCCGCATGAATTCCGTGCTTGTCGGCGGTGAAGTCAATGTTCTGCCCAATATCGGTCACTTGCGCCACCGGCACATCGAAGGAGCCCTTCGGGCCGTAGTGCATATCGCGTCGCGCCACACCTTCCAGATTCTCGAAGATATCCTTGACACCTATCGCCTTCAATGTGTCCTCAAGGTGCATCGTTGCGCGGATCGTAAAGATAGGCATTGTGACTGAACCTAGCGATGGCTTCATTGATTTCAGCGCATCGGGCTCGGCGGCCAGTATCCTCTCCAATTCGCGAATCTTCATGCCTTCACGCGGCAGCACAGCAATCATTGAAACCCGGCCACAAGGCAGCGCCACAGCTTCTAGGCGGTCGGTCTTCAAGTACTCCAGCTTTTCGAGGACACTATCCACGCGCTGGGTCATCAGGCTCTGGCCCGCCTCTGTGCGAAACTCTCCGGGATGGGGGACGCTTTCCATAAAGAGTTCTTCCCACGTCTGCCGCAAGTGCGTCCCCGATGAGAGCCAGACCTGGTCCAGCGGCGAGACCTCGGGAATTCGGCCAGTCTCACCTCGACTCGTCTGCAGATCTTCTGCCGTTGGCTGCCGGTCGCCGACATCCACCAGTTCCAGCCCAAACTGCGCCTTTGCGCTCTGTACAAACCACCGTTCTAGCAGCGGAGGCTCATTCTTCTTCGAGCGATACAGCAGCCGGTTGGCAATCCAAAGCGATTCGCCCTCCCATGGCTGCTCCTTCGACCGCTTCGCGCCAGGCGGCAGTTGCTTCACCTTGGGTGGTTCCATCGCAGCCAGTATCATTTTGCTCGGAATACCGGGTTGCATTCCGGGTTCCCATCCAAAAACCTGCTGAAGCTGTTCCCGTGTTTCCTTTCGCCAACTGTTGGCCTCGATTGCGCCCAACAGAATCGTCAGCGAAAGCGGCGCCACCACCGCATTCCTCTCCGGAGCATCGGCATGACTCTCCGCCAGCAACCTGAGCCCGAACCTATCGTTGCCGCGCAGAAACTGCTGCAATGACTCTCCGGGCTGAACCTGTGCCGCCGCCCATGGTTGTAAGGCGAACGGAAACACAAGCGCTATAACGGACAAAAGGGCCTTTAGTTGCATGCCACGAGCATACCGCATCTTCTTCGATTGACGACGGAAGTGTTCTTCGAGCAAATTGAAGTCAAACTCGATATCGGCGGGCTGCAGGCGGGCGGCTTGGATCAAGCATATTTGCCTGTACTTGAGTTCCCTTGACGGTTAGTGAGGAAACGAGTCACGGGCGGTTGCGGGCAAGGCAGAAGCCTGGGCCGGCTTTGCCATTACTTTGTACGAATGCTGGAATGGTAAGCGTCGGCGACCCGTAACGTAGAATGGCAACCAAGGCAATTCCAACCATGCGCAGACTCCGGTATTACTTCGCTCTTCTTCTAACAGCAGCGAGCGCCCCTCTTCAGGCCAACTGGGGCAGCACCGCTGGCGGAAGCGTCGCCACAGGCAGCTTCCACGCCTTCGGCACCGCCCAAGTCGAGTTGCAGCGTGAAGACCTTCGTATTCGTCTCTTTCGCGACCGCGCCAAGGTAGAGATCGACTACGTTTTCCATAACACAGGCCCCGCCCTCGACGTTCGTGCCGGATTTCCAAGCCTTGGCGTCCAACTCGAAGATGTGAAGCACCGGGAGATTGAGAACTACACCATCACTGCGGATGACCTGCCAGTCTCCTTCAACACTGAATCCGGCGATCCGGCTCCGTTTAAGCACCTATACGATGCCAAGTTCCGCAAAATGGGTGAACTCGACGAGTATCCACCTGAGAAACGTCCTGAATTGCTGGAGTGGCTCGTCTCAACGGTACATTTTGAGGCAGGCCAAATTAGGCGCGTGCATATCCGTTACGATTCGCTCTACGCATACTGTGGTGGCGGGTACTCCGACGATGGGGATGATTGCGACGATCGGTTCGCCTACGTGCTCTCAACCGCAGCGGCATGGAAAGGTCCCATCGGGTTAGGGACCATCACAATCGAACCCGTCACCGTCCCGGCATCGCGTCTCGTTCTTTCACCCGCAGGCCGCTTCCTTCGCAAGGGCTTTGAGTTTGTCTGGAGTTTCCGTAACCTAAAGCCCACCCGCGCCGACGACATCGTGGTAAACCTGAATAACCATTTCTCAACCATTGCCGTGTATGGGGAAAACCCCGACCCCGACGTGCAGAACTTGAGCTTCTACACAGCCGAAGGCGGGAAGTATTTCTACCTCAATTCCCATTTCGTCCCCCACGGCGACGCGGCCTCGCCGGAGTTCTCTGCGTCGCAGGTCGTTTCCAGCATCCCCGACACGGCATGGCACGCCCCGCATACTCCCGGAATTGGTGATGCCCTCTCCCTTGAGATCACCAAGCCAGACCATATCGACCAGGTTGGCATCATTCCCGGTTGCGGCTCCAAGGAACAGGATTGGTTCGGCTCCACTCGGATCAAAGCGATTGAGGTAGTCGTCAACAACAAGTACACCCGCCAGGCCCTTCTTCCGGATGAGTTTACCTTCCCTTGGCCTGAGTCACATAAGGCGTACGAATGGATCGACCTCCCGTCGTACCCTGGTAGACCCGAATCAATCAATCTCGTCATCCGCAGCGTTTACCCCGGCTCTGCCGACCAAGTCACATGCATCGGAAAGGTCGTGCTTCGCCAATGGTTAAAGACGAGACCTGCCGTCAAGAGTGGCATCGATGGTCATGAGCTGCCCTGAGGGTTGATTCAGTCTGGCCTACGGCCCGCCCGCCAGGTGCTTGCGGCGAAGCAATGGGACTACCGCTAAATGGGATGCGACCAGCAATCTCGCGCTTGGAGAGGTAACGAATATATAACCTGAATCACAGTGTATGCTGGCCAAGTCGAGACGAAGTTCGTCGTCGGGGTTTGGGCTCATCGCTGGTCCAATGCAGAAGGTGATTCCTCGCGATTTGGAGCTGAAAGAGCGACATTGTGGACGAAGGAATATGGGTCTTCTGGGTGATCTCCCCAACCTCTACCTGATGCGTTTGCCAATTCTGTGAGCCTTGCGATATCCGTCTGGCGAATGGAATTAGTCACTTCATGTCTTGATTTGTCCAGTGCTTTGGCTCCAACTGTCTGCAGGTATTCAGGCACTGCCGCGGCCTCAACCAGAACCTTTCCAGACCCGGCCCAGTGGCGATCTTCACCATTCTTCTTTACACCGGAAATCCAAAAGGACTCCCCGGTCTCCATGTCAACGTAGTTGCCTCCCATTTCGGCGCGCCGCTGGCCCTTAAGCTTCATCAACCCGCGCCCGTCGAAGTACAGAGTCCGGCCGGTCTTCGATGATGTTACGTATCCGATCCAAGCAGGGCCGTTATCCGAATGGCCACTCTTAAGCTCAAGGTACCTGAGAGTTTTCATGGTTCACAGTGTGCCACAACAGCGAGAGATTGAACAATTGAAAATGAGGCTTCAGCGTCGCTTCTGGTGACCAGCGACCCGGAAGGAGCTCGCAAATAGAGAGGTTCCGTCCGAATCGGAGACTAACCCACTGGAGATTCAAAGAAACTCTCTCGGGCGTCTCAAACGGTCCCTTTTCAATATGCGTGAGTCGGTGGAGAATAGGGATGGTCCCCCACGTGATCGCGCCCCTGCTGCCAGGGTCGAAGGGCGCAAGACGACGCGTGACGGGTCAAAGATGGGGGGAACCCGCCCGCAGCCCTCCCATACCAAACAAACTCGCAAATCGAAGATGGAATGCGCCGAACGGACCCACGACAATCCAGACAGAACAATAATCCATAGTTCAGACCGCCGCGCGAAGCAGACCGGAAGACCGCTATTGGTTTGGTGCTCGGACCTCGACTTTAACGCCGGTCATTGCCTTACAGTCAGTGAGAGAATATGCCCATTTCTCGCCTGTTGCGAATTGAGTAACAGTCACGTTGCTGGGAAGCTGGATTCCCTGAACGTCCAGGAAAGTATACGTAAAGCTGGCATCCCATTTGTCCGGATTGCTCGTTCCGCCGCCAGTTTTCACTGACTGCAAAAGAAAACCATTAGGGCCCTCCACGAAATTCGTCGTGAAATGAAGTGGCTGCGGAAGCTCGCTGACCACGTTGGAAATCCGCATGTCGGGAAGAAGCATTAGCGTTGCCGAGACGTTATTGCCGTTCATCAAAACTTTGAATCCTGTATCGACTTTCTGGAAGTTGAACTTTGAAGGCATGAGGGGGAGAATCTCATCCATGGCAAATGGTAGCCATGAGTTTATTCCAGAAGAGACAATGGCCTGAAACGAGGTTTCGAGATCAGTCCCGAAAGGAATTCCAGTGAGGTCAGTAGCTTTAGGTACTTCCGAGACCACAGCTCCCGAGCGGTCCACGAAGACCCGATGCTGCATGGCTTGAAGATGCTCGATAGTCTGAATTGCAGCCGGAGGAACCGTTCCGAGTGTATCGAGGAAGTGCTTTTCCCAATCGAACCGTACGGCGCAGTTGAAAGAAATCAGCGGACGGGTAAAAGGTGTGTCATAGAGGCCGTGAGCCCTTGACAACAAAGTCGAATCTGATTCCGTTGACTGCGAATCGGGTGCTTCGTCCAACTTCTTTTTCGCCTCCTCTGGTCGGCCCATTGTTTGTAACAGTTGGAAATGAACGCGGAGGTCTTGATTCAAGGCATCGGTATAGCTATCCAGATGCTCAAATTTCACGCTCTTCGCCCATTCGACGGCCTTTCGCTCATATTCTTCTGCTTTTGCGAGATCTTGATCTGCGGCCGCAAACTCCCCAGACTTGGCTTCCACAGAGCCTCTCACGGAATATGCTGCGCTCTTCCCCGAATTGTCATCGTGTCCGAGCTCTACGACCTCCACCGCCATGTCGGCGTAGCGGCGAGCGGCGCTTAGCTCACCGTTCATCAACAGTGCCCAAGAGGCGTAGACAAATGCGCTTCGCTTCTCGATGAATCTCCGGTCCGACGGAAATTCCGCTGCAATCACCGCAGCTCTCTTGCACACAGCCGCCGCCTCAACCCAATTTCCGCCTCCTCGCGACTTCACATGACACTCGTCGCTCGCAGGAAAATACTGACCAGCGAGTTCTTCCTCATGCGGCGTTGGATCGTCCTTGCCTAGAGTGAAAACAATTGATGTTCTCCCCTTCGCCACGAATGGAACTCCATCCTTCTCGAATGGTTTCAGCTTCCACTTATTCACGCAGTCAAGTGCAGACTGCTGGAGCATTGCGGGGCCACTTACAACTTTCGTAGAAGTGATCTTCCCGTCAACCCCGATTTGCATCTCAATGACAACCGTGCCCACAACCCGAGCAGCTTTGGCAATTGGCGGAAACACCGGAGCCGTGCGCTCAATCACATGATCGTTGAGAATTTGCTCGTTCACAGGAGTAGGCTGTTGCGCAGCCAAGCTAAGAGGGAAGAGTAGTAGAAAACCAAGCCATGCCAACTTAGTACGTCCCATATATGCCCTCGGTAGTGATTGTTACATCATACTTCTCGTGGAGAGACCGGTTCCTATTTCTTGGGCGCTGTTTCCAGTTGCACAAACCATCCGCAATTCGGACCCTGGTACCGAAACGTCCATGCACCGCGTTGCGGATGGAATACGCAGTCCTCGAAGCTTCACAAAATAATTGACTGTCAACCCGAACGATGTTACTGTCTTCTATGGAAAGGAGGCATCATGCGTCAAATTGCATTGAGTTCCGCACAAACAATTCGCGTTGAATTCTGCGCGGCGCAGGATGGCTCTGTTTCTCGCCTTCCCGCACGCGCCTGACCGAATACTTAACCCGAAAACTGAAGGAGTTGTATGACGACCAAGGATTTCTTGCGTCGGCACTTCTCCCGCGTGGGTGCGCGTGTGCTTGTGCGCGGACCCAGCCCCAGGCAGCGGGAGAAGATCCGAATTGATATTGGCAGGGACCGCTCGGGCGAATTCTTTGACATTCGTTGCGAAGAGGGTGTAGCCCCCGAGGTTCTCGACGTGCGGCCTCATATCCACCATCTTGTCTTGATGGTTCGCGATGGCGAGGCCAGAAACAAGTTTCTCCTGGGACGCGACGAGCGGCACTGGTTCGCTGCTGCTGTGCCGGGAGATAACGTTCACGATGTGCGGACGGCAATGGAGAGTCTCCGGCCTCTGGAGGCCGAGGGCCGTAAGGTCATCCGTCAGGGTGAATGGTTCTTTGTCCCCGATCGCATCAACGAAAAAGGTGCGGTCATTCATCGCAATGAACCGCTTAGCCGTGGGGCGGGAAGCAAGCCTCACGTCTGTGCAGAGATGATCAGACGAGGCGGCGAGACCGTTATGGTTTCCTCGCAGTACCCAACGGGCATCAGTCTCGCGAAGTATCAAGAGCTCATCTCGACCAACCGCAACGCAGCGGGCTTTGCATGGCGCCGCATGACGCGCGATGCAGAAGTCTACGCACGCGGCGATGTCCGCCATCGGGATCACAAGACGATCTCGCTGAACGGATGGCATCGCGCTTACATGAACCGGGAGCGCTTTGCGCGGCACGCGCCGCAGATCGCGTTCCTCGACTAACCGCCCGGTGCATCAGCTCAAAAGTGGTGCACTGGGTCTGAATGCAAGCTCAGGAGGAATTATGCCGCCGATTGCAAATAATCCGATAACGTTGAGCCCGCTCGCCACCGTCTAATCCAGCCGATCGGCTGGCAGGCTCTCATCCTTCAACTCATCAGTTGAAACCGCATGTGCACACGTGTGCCTGCATGGTTCGCGCGCCCGCGCGCAACAGGAGAGCTTTGTTTTGAAACGACAAGATCGTCGAGGAAGAGGTGCGGAGTTCCCAGATTCGCATTTGGATGTGGACTTCGCTGAGATTCTCTATGGAGAGAAAGACAATAACCGGTCCGGCAGTCGCCAGGCGCAACGGAAAGCCCAACAGTTCTGCCGGCAAGTACAGCGAGCACTGAACCTCGCGCTTGCGGATTCTGAAGTGGCAGGCATCGGCTGCGATGTCTTTGTGGATGAGGTATCGCCTGGACCTGATTGCGGCCACCTGCTGGTTCACATCGTTGTGCAGGATGGATTTTCCGTCGCCGATGCCATGAGCGCGCTTCGACGCGATGCATCGCGTCTGCGGTCGGAGGTGGCGATGGCGATCACGAGAAAGCGCGCGCCAGAGTTGGCGTTTGTGCCTGTCTTCGTGGAAGGAGGCAACGATGAGTGATTCGTTGATGGCTCCGCTTCGGAGTTGGCTGGCTGCGCCGCTGGATCGAGACGTGTCGGAGGCGCTTGAGCGCCTCCGGCGTGCCCCAGACGTTCAACAGGTTGCGGTGATGCCCGATGTGCATCTTGCATCTGAGGTTTGCATCGGTGTCGTCGTAGCGACCTCCCAACTCATCTATCCGCAGGCCGTGGGCGGGGACATTGGATGCGGCATGTTGGCGGTTGCGGTCGACCTGGAAGCTGCGGCGCTGCAGAATCCGAAGATTGCCGCTCAGTTGCTGAATGAGCTTGGACGGGCAATACCATCGCGTAGGCGCAACCGGGACGCGGTTCTTGTGCAACCAGTGGAACTCGCGAACGATCCACTGAGTCATGCAAGCCTGGAGGCAATTCGCCGGAAGGAGGGCGAGATCGAGTTTGCGACTCTCGGTAGTGGCAACCATTTCCTTGAGTTGCAGGTGGACGAAGAGGATCGGCTCTGGTTGATGGTACACAGCGGATCGCGAGCGCTCGGGCAGGCAATCCGCGACCATCATCTGGCGCGCGCAATGCCCGTCAATGGCCGGCTTCGCGCACTCGATTCCGAATCGGATGAGGGGAAGGCGTACCTCCACGATGTTCTGTGGGCCAGGCGATTCGCTGAGGATTCAAGGAAGGCGATGGCAGGAGAGGCAGGTAAGGTGCTGACTCGACTACTGAATTGCAGCATCGCATGGGAGACGATGATCGCATCGGATCACAATCATGTCACGCGCGAGCACCATGGCGGACGAGAATTGTGGGTGCACCGCAAAGGCGCGATGTCGGCCCAGCAAGGAGAGCCTGGTGTCCTGCCTGGATCTATGGGCAGTTCAAGTTTTCATGTCGAGGGACGCGGCTGTGTTGAGGCGCTTTGTTCGAGCGCTCACGGCGCGGGCCGAGCCTGGAGCCGGGGCGCGGCGAGGGGCAGGTTCACCGACCGTGATCTCCAGCGGCAGATGGAAGGCGTCTGGTATGACTACCGGCTGACAGGCAAACTTCGGGACGAGGCTCCCGCTGCGTACAAGGACATTCATAAGGTCCTCAAGGCACAGCGGGAATTGGTCAAGGTGACTCGGACGCTGCGACCGGTACTCAACTACAAGGGGATCTGAACAACGTGGGGGATGGTCCCGAACCATTCCCCGCGCCTTCAATCTCCTCGTTGGAGTTCTCATTTCCGGCTAGTGAGAGTGGAGGCTTTCATTGTGGAAGGATGGATTCGCATGTCGATTACAATTCCAGCGAGAATGGCGAGCCAGTAAGCCAGGATGTCCCACGCGGAGAAGAAGCGACCGAGAAGCAGGACTCCGGGGAGCGTCAGACGGAATGCATCGATTGCGGGCGAATGATACAGCTTGAAGAACTCCACGGCTGTTGTTATGCCAACGGTAAGCAATGCACCAGGAATTAATCGCAATGAGGGCAAAAAAGCTGAGACGATCCAGTAGATCATCAAAGCCCACAGCATCGATCCTCCGTATTTCGCGACGACCTGTGGTAGTCCGAGCGGAATGAATCGAATCACCAAGCCGCCAGCGATTGTGGCAGCCGTGAGAGCAAGCGAGAGGATGAGTGGGCGAGGTCGCATTCTTTCTAACCTGAGTTGTGCAATCTGGCTTATAGTCTGTGACGAACGCACATTGCGTAAATCAACAACTGAAGGAATCAATTTTGCAGGCGCTCAAGCGCACGGATGGATCGCCTGCAGATCAAAAGTGGCACAGATCCAAAAACTCCAAAGCTACAGTCGATGAGACGCCACGGCAGCGGGATTCTGTCGGATAATTCGCGCTACCAAGAGCAAGGTGTTCTTCCCACCCTAGCCCCTGGCGAATGTAGAGCTTGCGCCGGTTCTTGGCATCACGCACTGTGATCTTCGGCGATTCCCAGCGCCCCAGGTTTGAGAATCTCGCGCATCGTTGTTAGCGGCCGATCTTGCTGCATCTCGCCGACACTATGACCGCGGCGCACCTTGTGCGAACCGAGTCAAGACGGCGACGGCATAAGGCATCAAATGCCCTCGGGGGAGACCTGGCGGAAGCTGGCAATAGGACCATTCGGCAGGGTTGGCGGCGGGCGATGAAGAGTTGTCTGGCGCGCCCGCACCGCAATGGTGTGATGGACGAACGCTCCAGTCCCCTGGACTATGCATTCTGTCTGATAATTCGCGCTACCAAAAACCGCGTGTGCGCCCCACCCTAGCCCTCGGCAAATGAAGAGCTTGCGTCTATTCCTGTTTTGACGCTCTGTGATGTCCTGCGACTACCGGCGCCCTCGGTTTGAGAATCTCGCGATCATCGAAAACGGCCGATATTGCCGCATCTCTCCGACACCATCACCGCGGCGCACCGGGTGTGACCCGAGTCAAGAGGGCGACGGCATCAGGCAGTAGATGCTCTCGGGGCGGAAGCCGGCAAAAGGAGTTTTGGGCGGGGTTGGCGGCGGCCGGGCAGTGAAGAGATGCCTGGCGCGCCGGCACCGCACTGGTTCGACGGTGGATCGTTAGACTCCTCTGGACCATGCATTCTGTCTGATAATTCGCGCTACCAAAAACCGCGTGTGCGCCCGACCCTAGCCCTCGACAAATGAAAAGCTTGCGTCGGTTCCAGGCTTCACGCTCTATGTTGTCCAGCGACTTGCTGCGCCCGCGGTTTGAGAATCTAGCGATCGTCGAAAACGGCCGATATTGCCGCATCTCGCCGACACCATCACCGCGGCGCACCAAGTGCGACGCGAGTCAAGAAGGCGACAGCTTCTGGCAGTAGATACTCTCGGGAGCCCTGGCGGAAGCCGGCAAAAGTAGCATTGGGCGGGGTTGGCAGCGGGCGCGCGCAGAAGAGTTGCCTGGCGCGCCGGCGCCGCAGTGGTGCGATGGTCGATCGCTCGAGGCCCCTGGATTAGACATTCAAGGCCAGCAACAGATCGATGGAGTTTTGAGCGCGCGCAACCCAGGCCTGGTGAGCGGCAAGATCCATCGGGCTCTTGACGATCTTGGCCACGCTTCCGTTATTGATATCGAGTTGCATTCCCGAGACATCGTAGAGGTGATCGCGGCTGGCCGTGAGCTCGAAGGCGATATCCACCCAGCGGATCTGGGCGAGCGCACAGCGAGAGAAAAACTCACGGTGGATGTAGCTTACGATTGTGGTGTAGGCGGCAGGAAACGGCGAATTGTAGGCGACGCGGTGGACGATCGCGCAAGAGATGATGTTTTCCACCCGATCGGGCACGGCGGCGCAGATGACGTTGTGCTGATCGATCGAGCGGGAGATGATCGTGGCGTGCCAGATGTTGGACACGCCCTGATTAGATGAGGCCATATTCATTGCATTCTCCTTTTAAGACCTTTCGCAGGTCTCGTAACGGAGAGCGTAGCCTCCTACGACCGACGATGGAAGTCTACGCGAACACTTTCTAAATGTCTTTGCGGACATCTCAAAAAAGGCATCAGACGACCATGATTGACCACGTTATTCAAGAATTGTTGGATCCGGTCCGTTCTCGTGCCCATGCTTGGCGCTGACCTTCGTCGCGGAATCTCAGGGGCACGTTCGACCGCGCAGTCTGCGACGCCAGAATGCCGCCGTCTTATGGTGGGATTCCGGCAGTGCCCAAGCTGCCAGCCACGTGTGCAACGCACCAGCTGTCCCGGCTCGAACGACTTGGACCTTAAGTTCCGCACTGCCAGCAAAGCCCCCAAAGATTGCACGTTTCGACGCCCGGTGCCGATGAATGAAGAGGTCTATCGATCGATAGCAGAAACTGCACTGCTGGACGTTCCCTCATAATCAAGAAAGATATAGAGTAGCCCCTGACAACACCGATTTAGGTTCAATGGGGGGCAGAAGTGCAACAGCTAAGTCTTTTTGATCTACAGCCGGCAGGAGCCAAAACCGGAGCTGCGTCAGCCAAGCCGACCGCCACCGGGGCCCAATCCAGTTCTCAAGTACCTGAAATTGAAGTGATTGCAAATTTTGCAGCGCTGACCAGCGAGCTCCTGGCCGCCGATGCGGAGGTGTTTGGTGGCAACATCCCCGCCGATCACGACCCAAAGCGCGCCCGGTTGATTGCCTTATTCTGCGCGCGCGGAACCTCGCTCCTCGAGATCGGAGTAGCCTTGGCCGAGTACAAGGAGGGCTACAAGACCCGGAAGCAGTGGGTGCGTGCTGGCGAGCCGCTCGCGAAGGCTTTGGGATTCAAGAGCGTCACCTCCCTGAACACCTTGATCAATGATGCGCGGCTGGCGGGCAAATTGCCGAAGGCACTGCTCGCGGCCCTGATCGAAGCGGGCCTCGAGCCAACCGAGCACAAGTACAACGCCTATATCAATGAGCTCATTGAACTCAACTTTTCAGGAGGTGCTGTCGAGGCACGGGCATTAGTGGACGAGACGTATACACTGTTCATCGCAAAGAAACGTGAAGCCGCGCAGAAGAAGAAAAAAGATAAAAAAGCCGCCAACAACGACTCCGCCGTTCGGCTTGCAAACCAGATTGCCTCCAGCCTTCGCAACTGCTCAGAGCCGGCACGTCGCGACTTCCTGGAGACGATCATCCAGCAGATGAATGGCAAGGTGAGAAAACTCTTGCCGGGATGCGAGATCCAACTACTGCGGCCGACGGGAGAAACACCTGAAATCTCCACCGGGCTGCTTGCCGAAACCGCGACCGAGACTGCCACCGAAGCACGTGCCGTAGCCCCTGTCGAATCCGAGAGCATAGAGGTCAAGTCGAGCGAAGCTCTTGTTCCCTTGCACCAACCTGCCGCGAGCGCACAAACCATTCCCCGGATGCGGCTGTCTCCGGCATTCGGCCCCACGGCTACGCCACTGAACTCGATCGTAGGTTGCAGCCTTGGCTGCGAGAATTGCGAGCGCTGCGATTCGGCGGAAAGCGTTCGCGAGCATTTCGGCAAGCAGTTCCCCGATGTGACCAGGAAACGCAAGTCCGGAGGCATATTATTCAGTAAGCATCCAGTCTTCCTACCGGCAGAACTCTATCGCGTAATCGAGGTCAAGGAACCGCAGATTTTCGTGATGCCGAATTGCGCTGACCTACTCGATCCGGCGCTGTCGCGGGACGTTGTTTCGGAACACATTAACGTATTCAGACACGCTCAACAGCACCTTTTCGTCCTCGAGACCAGGAACTCTGACGGACTGCGCGAACTGAACAAACAGTTCTTGAATAAGTACGAACGGTGGCCGCCCAATCTCTGTATGGGTGTAGATATCCAGTACGGACTGGATTTGCTCGCCACGCTCAGAGATACGAAAGCCGAGATGAAATGGGTGGATTTCAGCCGTTGGACACCCTACTGGGAATATAAGCCACGCTCCCTGGATGACGACGATATGAGCGCGGAGCTCAAAAGAAGTAGCATCCGCTGGGTCAAGATAGGACCGGAAACAGGCGATCATAAAAACCTCAGCGCTGCCGCAAAATCCGATCTTGCTTATTTCATCACCCAGGCGAAGAAGGCAGAGTGCCGCGTCTACGTCAATCGGTTCGAAACTCTTCAAAAACACATGCGCCTGGATTTGCCTCGGTATGGCGAAGAATGGATAGAGGGCAAGCTGCGAATCAATGAAATTCAACAGCCACTAGAATTCCGGCCTGCACGACGCGAAGTCGAATCGACGTTTAAGACTACGTTTCCCCGCGACATGGCCTACTCCTACTAGCTTCGACAGGCGCCGCCGCTCAAAAGGTCTGATGAACAATCACCAGCGTCAGGTGCTTGCTCTCGTTGTAATGATGGCCTGAAACTCGTGGCGCACCCGCCTGCTGCGGATGCCTTTGCGTTCCGCTGATCGTCTCTTCAATCTCTCTTGTCGCGGATGGAACTCCTAACGGAACCCCTCTGCCTGCCGAAGCCAACACACCTGGAGATTTCGCATGCATGAAATCGAGTTGACTCCTCACTCCCCAAATCCCGATCTCGCGATCCTGGTCGCGCAGGCTTCCAAATTTTTCGGGGCCGCAAAAAGCGAAGCGACCCTGACTGCATATGCCGGGGACAACCGTGACTTCAAAGACTTCTGCGCGGCAAACGCGCTGCCGTATCTTCCTTCGACGGTGGAGAGTGTGACGCTCTACATCAGTCATCTGGCATCCCGTGTCCCTCCTGTCTCGGTAGCAACGATCAGCAGACGGCTTGCCGCCATCAGTTATCTGCACCGCCAGGCCGGACTGGAATCACCAGCCACGCCGCGGAGGCACTTCGTCCTGCGCGAGGTTCTTGCCGGTATCAAGCGCACGCTGAGTGCTGCTCCGCATGGCGCCAAACCTCTGTTGAGCGACGAGATCCGTCGCATCATTGCCGCATGCCCTCCAACCCTGCTTGGCACGAGAGACCGCAGCCTGATCCTTTTGGGATTTGCAATTGGTGCGAGGCGCAGTATGCTGGCCTCGATCATCGAGATTCGCGATCTCACTTTCACAGATCGGGGTCTATATATATTGTTGCGGCACGGCAAGACAGAGAGATTCGAGGCAGGTCCTCGTCCGATTGCCGTACCTTTCGGCGAGCATCCGGAGACCTGCCCGGTCCTGGCCACCCGGGCCTGGATTGACGCCGCTGGCCTGAGCGGAAGTCAAGGAATGCTCTTCAGGGGCATCGACCGACATGGAAACGTAAGGGCCACTCCACTCTGCCCGCGGTCCATTGCGAAGATTCTGGCCAAGGCCGCCGGCCGGGCAGGAATTGATGTTGCCGCTGCCCATCTATCTCCCCATTCTCTCCGAGTTGGAATGGTGAGCCAGTCGGCAATCAACGGAGCCGAAGAGCGAAACATAGCCAGGACCACACTTCATCGTTCGGTCGCGATGGTCCGCCGTTACATCCGCGACGCGGATCTGTTCGACAACAACGCGTCGGCTCGTCTCGGGTTGTAAGTGCCACAATTTAAACCGCGAGTTTAGGGGCCGGGAAATGAACGTTATGAGCCCTGAAGGGACAACTGCGCCGCAATAGCGCAAACGAAGGAAGGATTGCAATCGAAGACGACGACTCGCTGAACTCTGCGGACTTCGTGCCAACTCGCCGGTGGCTCGACAGCTGCGGACTCATTCTTCGCCCCGATGGCTGCCCTGGCTTCGATTTCACCCGCGGCAGAGCTCGCGATCACGATGCCCGTTTTGTCGAACGGGACCGGACCTCACCGGTCACTCTGTCCGGGCAAGGTGAGCTTTAACTTCACCCGCCAGGCGCTGGCGCGCACAGCATTTCAAAAGCCACAACTCCGCAAATCATCTCAATCGATCCACATCTGCGACTGTCGCTGTTTCCCTGCCAGACGCGTGAACAATCCGATCGGAGAATAATCATGATCATCCACTCCATCTCGTTGTATTTCGTTTCACCTTCTAACGCTCCCAGCTTCGTGGCCTGCCTTGGCGAAGGTGGACTCGGCTGTGCACTCAGCAAGAAATTGCAGCCTGAACTCATCGGTATCGACCTGCTGCATAGCCGGGAATCTCCCTCCATGTTCCTGTGCACAGAATTCTGGTGCTCAGGGGATGCGTACTTGCGAAGAGTCGGTTCTCCGGCACGACTAGCACTCGCAAGTCTGCTCCGCAGCCTGTCTACCGGCCAGATTGAGTTCGGGGCCTTTTCATTTCCAGAGCGCGCCGATGGTGGCGAATCTGTTCCAGCACCGCCCGCTGTTGCACCTTCAACAAAACCATGCGGGAGCCGCTTATGGTCCACAAGAACGTGATGGCTCCTTTCTTCAGGAGATCGCGTCCACAATCTGACTTCATGGACGGTCGCCCTTGGGCCTAAGGGATGGTTTGAATCTCCTTTCCCTCAACTCAGAATTCGCCCCCGCTGCAACCAGAATCGAGCAACTGCTTTTCGCGGGAGCTTACGCATCTTCGGTTCGCCCCTTTTTGAAAGATGATCGTTTCCTTCTCACCCACACACGATAGAGTCTGGAAGAATTTTTCTTGGCTCGATGAGAAGATTTTGTCCCCGTGGCCATTCTCGCATTTCAATGTTCCTGAGACTCTGAGTGCGTAGGGGCACGAAGGGTCATTTATGGCAGGGGCAAATCGCGTTAGCAACGGAACAAATCTCTCCGCGCCGGCGGCGCACGGTAATGAACCGCCGCTGCATGCAGCTCTCGAACCGTATGTAGATGCTGACGACATCGCGTCGTTCATAGGGGAGTCGCGCCGGAACGTTTTGCGCATGGCTCGCGAGGGCAGGCTTACCTGCTATCCGATGTCTGGATCCCAACGGCACACCTACAAATTCAAGCGCTCGGAAGTGTCACGTGACATCGAGAAGCTACGCCGGCCCAGCGGCACAGCCCCAGAAGAGCGCTCGAACGCTCGTTTTCACAAACGATAGGAGATTGATATGCCCAAGAAAGCGGACGGGTGGCTTCGTCGTAAAACTTATGCAGAAGGCGAAGTCTGGCTTTTCTGTTACGACGTGCCGCGGCCTGGCACCAGGCCCGCTGAAAACACCAAGGTCATCGGCCTGGTTAACGATTTCCCGACGAATTCCGACGCGGAGCGTGAAGCTCAGCGGCTTGGCTTCTGGAAGCTCGTGCATCCCACACTCTCTATTTCTCCCACCTTCGACGAACTGGCTCAGCATTTCCGCATCGGAGAACTCAAGCGCAACGGGGCACTTTCGCGGCGCGCCGCAGAGACCGTTGGCACGCATGAGTCAATGCTCGATGGCTACATCCTTCCTCGATGGGCATCAGTCCGCGCAGTCGACATGACCGTGCCGATGGTGGAGGAATGGTTTGAGGAACTGGCGGAGAAGGCCGTGGGGAGGACTTATAACGATGAGAAACAAGCCCCGAGTGGCTATATTGCCAAGCCACTGGAATGGACGTCCATTCAAAAGATTCGCAGCACGATGTCACTCGTCTTTACGAACGCGCTCAGGCATCGTCTTCTGACCGGCGGTCAGGAGGTCAATCCCCTGCGAAGTCCGAAGCACGGTGGAGCCCGCTGCATTTCCGTTTCGGATTATGAGGCAACTGTTGTCTCCCTCGAGCAGATGATGCTAATCCTCGAGTTCCTGAACACAGAGACCACACAGATGGAATGGTTGATGGCTCTTCTCCACGCGTGTACGGCGGTTAGACCGGAGGAGGGCTTCGCTCTGAAATGGAGCGACATCGACTGGAGAAACAACCTGATTCACCTGAATCGCTGCTGGTCCAAAGGGAAGGTGACTGACGGGAAAAACTCATCGGCGCTGGTTCCAATCGCCATGGATCCGGTGCTCGCCGGTTTCCTCCTGGAGTGGCGGAAAGAGTCGCCCTACGCTGAGGACGACGACTGGGTCTTTCCCAGCTTGACGCTGAAGGGTAAGGTGCCCCGCTCAGCATCGACAGCAGCACAGGACTACCTTCGGCCCGCAGCTGTTTACGCGGGAGTCATCGAGGAGGGTTCCCGGAAGCGGTTCGGATGGCACAACCTGCGGCATTCTCTCGCTACTTTCCTGGCGGGACGGGTGGATCCAGCCGTGACGATGAAGATCCTTCGTCATCGGAGGCTTTCTACAACGTTGGAGATTTACACCCACCGTTCACAGGAAAAACAACTAAGCGCGCAAGGAATGTTCATGAAGGAACTGAAGATCAATAAGGGGAAGCCTAAACCGCGGAGCAGAATAGCGGCCTCACCCAGCGTGAACAGCAAGAAGAGGTAGGACGTGGCTTAAACCATGGTGGGGACTGCAGGGGTCATCGCAGTACCCACCTTCAAAATGAGAGGCAACAGAGCACGATGATCGGAGAAACACAGCAGGAAAGATTTGTGGATGCGGACGCGATTGCCCGGTCTTTGGGTGAGACCAGACGGTATGTTCTGTATCTCGCACGGACCTGCGCTATCCGTTCATACCCGATGGGTGGGCGCGAGCGAATCAAGCGGAAGTTCCTTCTTTCGGAAGTAACTAACGACTTGATTGGCCGCAAAAGGAAGATTCGCCGTAAACCGGGTAAGGCCACGAAACTCGAGTCCCGTCGGAATAAACATGGTGCCGGTCACCATGCTGCTCACAACTAAGGTGTGCTCGCCGAGAACAAGCAGGTTGGGCAGTCCGAGGTAACTCACGTAATCGGCCCGTCGGGTTGAGGAGGCGAATTCCCGTCAAACCGCACTCGAGCCGATAAAGAATGAGGAAGCCAAAAGGCAAAGCACTCGAACCGCGCCGTAACATTAACACCGTCTTCAGGGGGAATCACGTGGCTGAATCTCAACGGACAATCACCGCCTCGTTCGATGGCGCGTGCCAACCTTGCAACCCCGGCGGCCACATGGGCCTCGGATGGGTCATTGGCGACCAAGACTATCACGACTACGTGCCGCCATCGAGTGGCAACTCAAATAACGTTGCTGAATATATGGCTCTGATCCGTCTGCTGGAGACGGTCGCAGCTCTTCCTGATCCAGGTCTGTTGAGAATCTCCGGCGACTCTCAACTCGTGGTCGAGCAAATAAACGGAGAATGGAGGGTGCGAGCGGGAGCGTTACGTTCGCTCCATGCCAAGGCGCAGCGGCTGATCGAAGAGCTCACCAGGGCTGGCTGGAAGGTGTCACTGGACTGGGTGAACCGCACGGAGAATACCCGGGCGGATTTGGCCAGCACCGCCGCCCTCGGCGAGCGTGGCATCGAATTCGCGCAGTACGACCCTTCTCCCGGCTACACGACTGGCTTCCGCGACATGGCAAAAAATCTCGAGATTTCTGCAATTGGACTTGGCAGGGTGCTCGATGAACTCGGACTGCGGAACGGCAAAGGGGGGCCCACTCCCAGAGCAATAAGCGAAGAGTATGCTCAAGTGCGTTTCAATGGATTCGGGCGCGTGGCGGACTGGCATGAGGAAAGAGTCAAAGCCGCAGTGGCCGAGTTCATCAAGGACGAGAAACGTGCGGCGGCGATCCGAGTCAAACGCACACAACCGAAGCGGGCGCCGATCCGTGCCCAGCACCTTTGCGGGCATGAAACGGAGGTTGGACTTCGGCCTTCGAAGAAGCTGCTCGCAGAGGTCCGGGCGTCGCTTTGTAAGGATTGTCAACGCGGCGACAAGGCCAAGTTCGCCCGGGAACGCTCCGATGTGATCGCCCTTTGCGAAAGAGGTGACACCCTCGCAGACGCGGTCGAAACGGTGGTCGAGGATAAGAGGCTTCGCCCCAGCGTGTTTCTCGCCTGCTGGGGCTGGTGGGCTCACCGACAGCATGAAAACGTTCTCGACCGCATCAGGGGAACCTGTGAGAAGCCAGGATGGCACCCGGATGTGTTGGCGTCTGAGGCCGCGCTCAAGAGACAGAGGGAAAGCGAACTGAACCGCCTGATTAGGGCGGCGATAAATGCGTAGCCCGTTTGGTTGTCAGGTCCGGGGCGCTCAAAGAAACGGTGAATCTCATGCGATGAGAGGGATGTACGGATGGTTTAGATCGGTACCGCAGGGAACCCGCATCGCCCCAGACCTTCTTCTCCTCGCCATGCAATAAGTCGGGCAACATATGCACATCGGAAAGGCTCCAATCGCCTCACAGTAAAATGAGCACCCGCAAGTGTCCGACACTCCGAGACAACGGTTCGCCGAACCGATACATATCGATCTTCAGAAGCAACATATCAATTTCGGTTGCACAAGCAAGCAATCCTTTCCTACACCCGTGTGTTTTGCGCTTGACAGTAGATATAAGTCTTTGTAGACTGGCGTCCTCAGGTCAGCATTCTCCCCAGTGCGACAAATTTGAACGATCACCCTGATTGAACGAATCACACTGACCTGCAGAATTCCCGGTACTTGTCCACAATCAGTTCGGACCCAGCCCCCTTTTCCAAGGAGAGCGTATGAGAGCCATCGTGCGTGCATCTCTCGGAGCCTTGCTCGTGCTCCTCGTTCTATCGCAGACAAAGTGCCTGTCTTCACAAGAATGGCAACGGTTTCGTGCGGCCTATCCCTACCACATCCAGACGATTGCCCTCTCTGACAAGGATGTCGATGGCGCCCGGACCATGATCATCTCCGAGCCCCCGCCCTCGGTGACTCTGGAAGAGATCCAGGCCCTCGATCCGGCTCTCAGCCAGGCCACAACCCGAACGCACCGGCTCGGCGTAGACGGGTGGGTGAAGGACGTGGTAATCGACCTTCCCGCGCTTGCCCCCGGCAGACTGAATGCGATCGTCAATCGTCTGCAGGTTAGGCTCTTCGGAACGTCCTACAAGGCATATGTCGTGAGCATTCCGGCAGCAGCTACCCGGCCGCAGTTGCAAAAGCTCAATCTCCGGGTCACCTCAGGCGACTTGAAAACCTGGGTCTTTGGTCACACGCAAAAGACCCCGGTCTGGCCGATCTTGGGCGGCTTTCTGGTTGCCGGCTTTTTGTTCTTCCTCATGTTTGTTTTCATCAACAAGAAACACCTCTTCCGCGCATTCCTGACCTTCGTTTGCGGCGTCGCCTTCATGTTTTACACCTCGTGGCTCATCAGTTTGGCGCTCATCGCCCTATTGGCCGCAATCATCGCCATCCTGCTGATTCGCAAGTCGAAGTTTGTCCCCGGTGGAGCGATCGCAGCCGCGGCCCTCTGCGTGCTCATCTTCGTCGGCGTCAAATGGCAGTCGCAACATCGCGCGCCGGATACTTTGTTTTCACCTCTGCTCGGCGGAAAGGCACTGAGTTGCGCCTCCATTCTCGAGCAGCACCGCAATGGAGTTTTCATCAGCACAAAGCCGGGCCTGATCCTGTGGTCTTTCGGGAAGAGCTCTCCGCTGGACACGTATCCAATTGAGATTCGCCAGTTCGCCCTCGATTCCGACCTGGTCCTCGGTGCTGTTTCCTCTTCCGACCAGATGGCCATCCTGGCGCGCGAGCGCACCACGCCGGTGGCCGCTTTGCCCCCTTTGCGCACCGAGACCATTTTGCAACTCGCCGCCGCCCGCGAAGATGAGTTATCGCAGAGTTACGAACGCAATAACTCCTTCGCCGGCCGCTACGACGAATCTGAAAACATGGACTGGGCTCCGATTTATCTCAGCCCCCGCCTCATCGACACCGAGTACGGCAGCCTGCTCAATATCACCGACCAGCTTTTGAAGGGCTGGAGCGAGCACGGCAAAATCGAGTACGTGAACTTTACTTACCCCGACCCTTCGGCCTTTCCGTTCGATAAGGCGCTGGACGAGGAACTCGGTGTAAAGGAGCTCACTTTCAACTGGAACACCAAGGGCGCCGGATACGTTGCCAAGGTCGGCGATTACGAGGTCTACGCTCTCAACCAGACCGGCTCGCTGCCCATCGACTACCTTGCCGAAGGAAATCCAAACGTTCAAAAGGCCGAGGACACGGCCTACAAATATTACTCGGGCATGTGCGATCCCAACTTGATTCGCGTGGTTCAGTACGCGGCCATTTACCAGATCTTCCACCACTATTCCGTGGTCGAGTCAGCCAATCCCAAGCCGGCGCCGCAGGCCGTGCCCTCTCCGCTCATTGCGCCAACCCGCGTTCTTTTGCAGCAGATCGCTCAATCCAGTGATGCTGAAATTGATAGCATTCCCGACGCAGAGATCGTCAAGACCGCGCACCTGGTTCGCGACGCTCTCAAAGACCTCTCTCAGAACGACGCCGATGGCTCGCTCCAAAATGTGCTCGTCGGCGCTCTTGCCAGCCGTGACGGATTTCCCGCCATGGATGCCATCTCAGACGATGACACCAGGAAAGAGTTTCAAGGCCTGATGGGCGCTGTCCAGCGGATCAAGGACGCCTTCGTTTCTCCTGAAATCCGGCAGACGGTGCTCATGACTTATGCGGTCAAAACCGGCGCGCGCGAGAGTCCATGGATTCACACACCCTCTATCGTTGAGTCGAAGGGCACTGAAACCGGCGTGGGCGGCCACAACCTGTCGGCCAAGGTCACCACGTTCGAGGCCGATGATGCAGTGGCGGCAGGTCATGTGACGGTCGAGGAGAACGGCGACGCGCGCGTGATCCACTTCAACCCAGAGGATGACGGGCGCATCGGCGACACAGTACGCAACGCCGCGCGCGACGATGAAGTTACCGCCGATCAAATTCGCAGCAACGTCGAGGCAGAGCTCGGCGCAGACCAGCGAAAGCCCGTAGCCCTCGAGACCGCGCTCGGATTCGACGATTCGATCCGCCCTGATCCTTTGCGAGGGTTTGAACCCGCCCACGCTCCCGATTCGATCGACGGTATTGGCTGGCGGCGCGGCGGCAACACGCTCTCCAGTCAAGACGCAAAGTTTCTCAAACGCATCAGTGGCAGCGATTCCCGGCCGGTGCTGATCGCCCGCGACTCTAACGGCGCGTATGTGATCTCCGCCCCGCCCGCGGAGCCGGTCCAGGCATTCGACCTGGCCAGCAGCACCGACGCTTTTCTGGCCGTTACCCGCGACACTCCTGACGCGCAGGTTGCCATTCACTTCAGAGGATTCGACGACCGCCAGGCCGAGGGCTTTATGCGCAATATTGACGCGCACTCTGAAGTCCGCGTTTCGGTCGGCAGCACCGAGGAGTACGTCGACCCCGAGAATCTCGAAAAAATCATCAATGGGAAATACGACTGGACGCGCGCCGAGTTAAAAGAAGAGCCCCAACTCATCGTCGCGGCAGACGGACAAAGCCGCGAGCTTCACGCGGAAATCTCGGTTCCCGCTCACGAGGCCAACGCCCCAGGGCTCATCGTCCGGCTCAAACTCACGCTCTCAAATGCCCTTGAGTTCACGCAGCAGATGATGACCGACTTGTCCGCGCAAATCCGGGCCGTGCTTTCAAACATGAAGGGGGACGATGCCCGCATTGTGGCCCGCGAACTGGTCAACGAGCTTAAAAAAGATCAACGCTTCTCGAGCGTGCGGGCGCAAGTGCAGCACGATGACAAGACCGTTTTCTATGCCAGAAATGATGGTGATCGCAAGGATGAAGAAGCCATCGGTTTCGCCGCCTGATTGTGCGCTCCTCTTCGGGATTCCGATGGAGCGCGAGAGCTTTGTCCGCAAACTCGAGGGTCCCAGGGACGGAAACTTCGCCGAAAGCTTTCGCGCTCGCCGCACCGAGCTTGCCTGGACCGGCTATCAGCCTCTGGCCGAGCGGCTTTCCAATCTGGCCGACGAGGCTGAGAGGCTCGGCGTGCGCGTCTTCAGGCAGATGACGCTCGACGACCTGGCCGCCGCTTCCCGTCAGCGCCAGGTGACCGTCATCAGCCATTCGCGCAGCGCACTCTTCAAGCCCGCCGATCTCCAAGACCTGCCGCGAATTCGTGCGGCTTTCTCAGTTCCAGACAACGGCGTTTCGTTGCCCGACGATGCAGCCGGGTTCGCTCAATTCCTCAATGCCCGATACTTTCCCGTGCGCGACAGGGCCGACCAAAATCTTGGAGCGCCCATCCGGTTTCAGGTGGAGCTGGCCGAGAGCCGGCGCCAACTCACAGATCAGCTTCCCGGTGCATTTCTAGGGGGCGCCGGAGTCGAATTCGCCAACGGCTTCGAGCCATTCAACGCCATCGCCGCTCAGTTTCCGCCGGCCTTTGACGGCGTCATCGACCTGATCGTCTGCAACTCGCTTTTGCCGGCGGAGCTGATTCGCAACCGCTGTCCGCGCTCCCTGGTTATTGCAACCAGCGACCTCACCTTTCCTGAAACACGCCTGCCCTTCTATATGGCTACGATCCGTCTGCTGGCCCGCAGCCCTCGCCCTTATGACGATGCAGTCCAGCAACTCAAACTGATCCTTCGGAGAGAATTCGCATGAGAAACTACCGGGACGCCCTGAGCCGTTTTATGGCAACGGACTTTGGAGGTGGCGCGGACGAGCGAACAGAGGATGCGGATGCCACCCTGCGCCAGGACATTCACGCCGTCATTCAGTCCGATAACAAATACTTCAATCTGTGCGTCGGCGTCCTCGTTCTGCTCTTCCTCTTGGCCATTGCGCTCGTATTGTTCAACCTGAGTCATCCAGCAAACGTCACCGCGATCTTCTCCGCTACGGGACTATCGTTTGGTTTCCTTCTTAAGCAAATGACCAGTCTCTGGCGCGAGAAGTCTCATGCGGAAGTCGCCTACAACCTCGCCTTGAAACTGCCCCCCGAGGATCTCAAGTCCGTAATCTCTGTCCTGCTCGCCGGCGGAAAATAAGTCAACACTCTCGATTGACTCTCCAGGCTGCGGAAAAACTAACGCAGAGCCTCAAAGAGTGTCAGGGCATGACTTCAGTCGTGCCGTAAACACAGCAAAACAAATGCCGGGCTTTACAGGCTGCGGAAAAACTCGGTACGGAGGGAGGCGGGGGTTTCAACCCCCGCATAAAGCCATCAGAATCGACGTGGGCTTTAGCCCCGGAAGGTCGCTTCACTCGTTTCTCACCTGAATCTCTGGGTTTTTCCGCGGCCTGTTTAGCCCCCGAGGGAATGCTGGACCGCAAAATCAACTTGTTCAGAGCCCCCCTAAAGCGCGTCTTGCGGAGGCCGGGAATCACTCTGGAGAGACTGGACTTCAACGGCTATCGAGCGAGCCCGCCGCGCACGATCCAGTCCGTTCATTCCCGCCATATTGTCTTTGAAGACGGCGCGCACTTGACCTTTCCGCGCCGCGATGAATTCGACTGCTGGGAGGACTTCATTCTTTGGGGAAGACTGGCGTACCGAATCGGCATAGCAGACGAATTCCAGCAATCGTAATAACTACCACAATTTATAATTAGTGATATGCTGGTCAAGTGATCCAAGCGCACCACTAGACCAGGCGCGTTGATCCGGCACCAAGCCCGCGAGAGGGACCATGACGACGAAGGCAGCGACGAAGCCCAAGGGCGGGCTTGATTGTCCCAACTGCGAATTTCACATCGACGCGGCGGCCGTTGCCCGCGCCTGGTTCGGTGATGCCGCCAAAAGCGGCCGTAAAAAGGTTCTGCGGCCTTGCCCGAAGGGTTGCGGCATAGAGCTGGGCGCGAGGGAAATGAGAGACCACCGTTGCGACGGGCCGCCCGCTACGCCCCCGGCACCCCACCCGCGAACAGGCACTCGACGCTGAGAGTCAACCAGCTCTGGGCCATCGAGCTAACGAGGAAAGGGCCAACTCAACTTTGCCCCGCCCGTGCCTGCTTCGCCACCAAATGATGAGGCGTTCCCAGGACAACCTCTGAAGGAAGATACCGGCGTCGCTCGCCGCACAGAGGGCAGACGACCACAATGGACTGAAAAGGGAATTCATGCACACAGGCAGGCACGTCCCGCCGGCATCGTTTGCACTCCACCACGAACAGCTTTCGTCTCTGAATTCCGAAGGACATCAGAATCAGCATAGGCGAATACACAGCGAAAGTCCAGATGAAGCAACCCCGGCTGTCAGGCCGGGGATTTCTTGCGTTGAACACGAATGAAGGCATACCTCCCAGCCGCCGCTCGCTGCGCCCCCGGCCCCTCGCCCGCGCCGGTGAACAAGCCTTACACACTGAGAGTTAACTGCCGCTGCCCCCGTGCTTCCCCTTCATGTAGCAACCGTGGTCCACAGAATATCCAACATCAATCTGCCATGAGAGCATTTCAGGGTGCCGGTCTCGGCTAAGTTGTACCGCTACGAGCTAAAACCGTCGCGATCTATCGCTGAGTACCAGTCCGTGATGCGGACGGATGAGCAGGCGCCGGTTCGCGTGGCCTACGAACGCCGCAACCGCGACTTGGACCCGCAACTGGTTTGGCGTGGCAAGGACGAGCAGGACTGGTCCGATCTGGTTGTGCCCGCGCCACCGCTCTACATCCAGGAGAAGGTTCATCCAAAGGTACTCATCGACGACCTGCGGAGGCAGACCGAGAAGAGCGACAGCAAGAAACAAGACGCTCAGTTCGATCTTTTCGCAGACTTCAACGGGCTGCCCAGCGAAGATGCCAAGACAGAGTTCTACCAGCACGACGCTCACTGGTCGAATCGGATGATTCTTGGCGACAGCTTGCAGGTGATGGCATCGCTGGCCGAGCGCGAAGGCTTGCGTGGCAACCCGGAGGCCGCTTGGTTGCCATTTGTGCAAACGGCCCCAGGCAGCAAACCACCTTGAAGCCTCTGGCAGAGAACTCAGGAGGATGGTACGAAGACCTGCCCGCCGGAACTTTTGCCAGCCAGGGAACCAACGTCAACACCGCTCTCTTGCTCATCGAAAACTGACTACCACCAAAGGGCCGGAGCGATCCGGCCCTTGAATTTGTGCGCCCAGCATGGGCGCACTCTTACGGGTGTAAGTCCCGTCGCGAGTTGGTCACAACGAGCGAAGTGAAGCGCAACTGCACGAGGGTGACCGAGTGTGGGGAGGAAGCGTGGATCGAAGCT
>Ga0302140_10000459_pt1 | contig 51273 bp, 47 predicted proteins | sample I_Bog_E1_1_FD_202095 | JGI IMG/M metagenome (GOLD analysis project Ga0302140, IMG submission 202095) | Peat permafrost microbial communities from Stordalen Mire near Abisko, Sweden - I_Bog_E1_1 | ecosystem: Environmental > Terrestrial > Soil > Wetlands > Peat | place: Sweden: Abisko, Stordalen...
TCAATACCGGATCAACGTGGCTGCCGCCAAGAGAATCCTTGTCGAGCAGGAAAACGTCCTTTACGTCTCCGGCGGAAACCGAGCTTGCCGTCACACTGCTATTGGCGATCACCTTTACGTCCGAGGCCCGCGCCTGCCACGAAGCAATCAGCAAGCTGCACGCCGCAGCCAAGAAAAAAACTCTTTGTTTCATTTCTGTCTCCTTATCTCGGTTTTCTGGACTGCTTAGAAGTTGAAGCCCGTCTTGACCACCAGCGCATTCGTGTCCGGTTTCAATCCGTTTGGGTTGGCCTGAGGATAGAAGCCGTCTGGGTACTGGAATCCGGCATACCCGTCCATAAAGTGACCTTCCACCTTCGCGTACCAGTAGTTCTTCATGTCGAACCGAGCGGTCACCACTTTGTCGTAAAGGTGGCGATCTGGTGAACTCACATTCGGAGCCTCGACCTGTCCCGGCGCGGTCACAATCCAATCGATTTCGTAGTGAGAATAGTACCCGCCGAGTTCGACCCGCTTTGCGACCCGATAGGATGCCGACCCATACCAGGGGTGCGTATTGGTCGCTGCCTCGAACTGGCCGTTGAAAATGGTGAAGTCGCGCCAGAAATGCCGAAATTCCGCATCCACGCGCAGGTTGCCTTTGGCGTACTCGCCATAGAACTGCTGGGCAAACTGGTCCTTCGACCACTCCGTATACGGCACAAAGACATTGGGTCCGCCCAAGGCGATCGATGGGTTGAGAAGCCCGGTATTCAGCACGTCATTCTTCTCGTAAGAGGCCCCGGTCAACAGACCCTTCACCGGAGTGATCCAGCGCAAGTCTCCGCCAAAGGTCGGTCCCCCCGAGTTCTTGATGTAGACGCCGTGGATTGTCAGTAGATACGGGTATCCGCCGTAAATGCTCTGCCTCTGATCGCCGCCATAGGCCGTATAAGAGAACTTGCCGACGTGTTTGCCGAGGGAAAATGTGCCGTACAAGTCGCCGCCAATATGGGAGAGCGTCGAGTCCCGCATGTCGGTGGAGTAAACCGACTGCGGAAGCAGAGCAAACGTGTGCAGAAAATCCATGTCCTGCGTGTCGTTGAAGAGGCCCAACACGGTCTTCACCTTGCCTGCGCGGAATCCCAGCCATGGTTTGAATTTGAAATCGCCATACGCCCAGTCCAGGTCGGGATGCCACCGGCCCAGTTGGCCCAGGTCGCGATCGTAGATCTGCGCTCCGACGCGGAACCTGTCCGTGATCTGAGTCGAGGCATTGGCTCCAAAATCGGTGAACTCGCCACTGCCCACATTCGACGTGTTCATGGTCAGCCAGTTGTTTTCATCGGTGTGGACGAAACCTTGCGACGCGAACCCGTGTACCTGCACTGTCCGATCGAAGAGCTTGAAATCCTGCGCTTGAAGTGCCATTGAAAGTGCGAGAGCCGCGAGCATTCCACCGGCCATCAATCTGCCGATCATTTGCTTCACTGTGAATCTCCTTTGCTGATTTGCCGGGTAAAACTCACGCCATGCACGTACTGTCATTCTGCTTTCGGTTGCCGGATGAACGTATCGCCGGTGTTGAGAAATTGGCATCTGGATACCCATGATTTATCCCCAGGACCAACGCAGCGCGTGCCTCTGTTCCTCGTATCGGCGGCAGTGCCCATTGCATTAGTTAGAAAGCAACGCAATTTGGCAAGCGGAGTAACTGCCTCAGTACAGAAATCTCTACCGGCTGTGGCTTTGCATATGACCACCAGGTCGTCGGTATCGCGCATCCTCTGGCGGGATGCGCGACCGTTTTCATGATTACTTGACCACTAGCGTCTTCACGCCTTCGGTGCTTGCACCGCTGCTCACATATCCCACGGCGCCCTTTGTCTTCGCCACGTAGGCCACAACCTCGCCATCCGAGCCAAGACTCTTGGGCATAGAGGCCTTCCCGGTGAATACCAGGCTGCGGTAGAAGGCCTGCAGCGCGGCGTCGTTCTTCCCGAGGTAGTCCTTCAGGAAGGCCTCATGCGCCGGACCACCCTTGCTCAATACCGGATCAACGTGGCTGCCGCCAAGAGAATCCTTGTCGAGCAGGAAAACGTCCTTTACGTCTCCGGCGGAAACCGAGCTTGCCGTCACACTGCTATTGGCGATCACCTTTACGTCCGAGGCAAATGCTTGCAGCGAGGCAAAGACCACTAGCCCTGAGGCAACGAAGAATAGCTTATTGCTTTTCATTGATTTCTCCTCATATCTCTTTCTGGCCTAGAAATTGAAGCCGGTCTTCAAGACCAGCCCTTTGGTGGTGGGTGCGAAGGTGGGATTTTGCTGCGGATAGAAGCCTTCGGGGAACGACGCAAGTGCGTAGCCGTCCATGAAGTGGCCTTCCACCTTCACGTTCCAGAATCGATTGATGTCGACACGGCCGCTGATCGCCTTGTCGTATACATGGCCGTTGGGCAGGGAAGTGTCCAGGATCTTGTTGAACGTTGAAGTCGCGGTATAGTGCGAATAGTAACCACCCGCGGAGACCCGCTTGACGATTCGATAACTTCCGGCGACGTACCAAGCGTGCAAGTTACCCTGGTCCTCCGCGGTTCCATTGCGAAGGATATGGTCTCGGTACTGGCGTTTGAATTCCGAGTTCAGTTCCAAGCTGCGGTGAATGTATTGGCCGAAGAACTGGTTGCTGAAGTCCTTTTTAGTTTTTTCCACGTTCGGTAATCCAGCGCGTGTGCCGATGCCGATAAGATCCTCGTCCAAGCGCGATACGCCAACGAGGAGTCCCTTGACCGGAGTTTCCCAACGGACGTCGCCACCGTATTGCAGTCCGCCATAGGAGTTTTCCAAGGTCCCGTGATATTGCAGGAAGTAGGCATAGCCACCGTGCATGCTGTCATTCCGGTGCCCCGACCAGACGGTGTAGTCCAGTTTTCCAACTCCGTGAGCCAGGGGCACTCGGCCGTAAACGTCGCCACCCGAATGAGCGATGTTGGCGTCGCGCATATCGATCGGGTATACGCTTTGCGGCAGGAGGGCAGAGGTACGCAGGAAGTCGAGATCCTGAGTGTCTGTGAACAGACCTAGCGTGGTCTTCACCTTTCCGCCGCGGAATCCAAGCCATGGCTTGGCCCGGAAGTCGAGCGAGGCCCAGTCTAACTGCGGATGCCACTGGCCGAGTTGTCCGAGATTGTGGTCATAGACCTGCGCTCCCGCGCGAAACTTGTCCGTAATTGCGCTGGACATGTTCAAGCCCACGTCTGTCATGTGGACACTGCCATCCCGGGTGTCCATGGTGAGCCAATTGTTGCCGCTCGAATAGACGAACCCCTGCGAACCGAATCCATGCGTCTGGACGGTACGATCGAAGAGCTTGAAATCCTGCGCTTGAAGTGCCATTGAAAGTGCGAGAGCCGCGAGCATTCCACCGGCCATCAATCTGCCAATCACTTGCCTCATTCTTAGTCTCCTTCGCTGATTTGCCGAGGTGATGCTCTCGGCGGTGCAAGAGGCAACCGATCCTCGACGAGCCGTGTGCTTCAATCGTTGCTTCGGCGAACGAGACAATACATGGCCGCGGATTGCTTCGGTTGTTTCCCTTACAATGCCTATCGGCGCGGCTCCATTGACCTTTAGAATGAGTTACGTCGAATTGCAGGACAAAGCAATCAGGCTGAGTTGGGATACGATAGAAAAATACGCGGGCGATTGAAATATATATAGTTAACTTATTCTAAGTTAGAAAACCAGAATAGGAATCAACGCCAGAGGCTTTCGATTAGAGAACGATAAGTATCAAATTGAAACACTTCGAGGCCCTGCACCTTTGCAGCATCGTCTGCGCGGCGCACAATGACGGCCTCGCGCGCATGGCGTTGAGCAAGAAACTCATTCGCCTCCGCCAAGGTCATCGGCCCACCCTGCAATTCCAGGCTCTCCACGGACGCGTGAGAGAGAGTGGCCAGGTAACTGGGTTCCGCAAAACACAAGTAACGCTTGGCGGCTACATGCAGCCGAATCGGGTCCAGCACGGAAGCAGGCAAATGTTCTCCCAGCGCCTCAACCCCAAGTTCTTCGTGCCGCGTGTCGACGCCGCGGGTAGCCGCATCCTCGCCTTCGAAGTGCAACAGGTGGCCAAGATCGTGAAGCAGCGCAGCGGCAATCAATGCGCCGTCGCCGCCTTCGCGCTGGACAAACCAGGCCGCCTGCAAGCAGTGTTCCAGCACGGTGACCGGTTCGCCGAAATAGGCCTCAGCGCCTCCGCTCTCCAGCAGCTCAAACACTTCATCCACTGAAGAGAGCCGTTGCATGCGGTCAGCCATTCGCCGCGGCCGGTGCGCGCAGCCGCTGATGTACAGCCAGCACCAGCGCCACCAGCGCCGTCAGCAGCGCCACGCCCGCCATGGATAGAAAAGCAGTCTTCCAGCCAAAGGCCACCGTAATGCGCGCCACCGTGTCGCCGGAAAGCCAGCCAGCCAGATAGCCAACGCCGTCGATGATTCCCGCAGCCGTCGCGCTACCCCGCTTACCGCCGAAGTCCAGACTCATGGCGCCTGCCAGATACGAGTACGGTCCCAGCAACAGGAAGCCAACCAGGGTTACAAGGATCACCGGTGTCCACTGGCTGGCGTGGCCCGGTGTGCGCGCAAGAAACACTAGGCAAGCCGTGCTTGCCGTCATTCCAACCACCAGCACAATGTTGCGCCCGTTCAGTCCCAGCTTGTCGCTCACCACGCCGGCCAGTAGCACACTGATTCCGCCGAACAGCGGAAACAGAGCGCTCCGTGCCGCCGCCTGGCTGCTGCTCAACCCGACAAACTGCACAAAGTAAGTTGGCGTCCAAAAGTTGAATGTCTCCCGCAGCAGCGTTGTGCCCAGGGAAAGCAGGCAAACCAGCCAGAATGGAAAGCTGGCGGCCAGCGGGTAGAGAATCGACTTTAGTCCGGGATGCTTTTCATCCTTGTGTTCGCCGTCCGCTCCGTACACGTTCAGCGGGTTTGCCTCCGGAGCCGGCAGGCCACGCTCTTCCGGCGTCTCGCGCAGGAAACCAAGGTTCACCAGCAGCAATGCGGCAAGCGATCCGGCCCCGGTCAGAAACACGCCACGCCATCCCACGCCGTGCGCGAGCAGCTCGCTCATGACCCAACGGCAGGCCGCGTCGCCGAATAAGAAACTCAGGCTCAGCACCGCCATCACGGTGCCGTACGTCGAGTAGGAAAACCAGCGCGACGCCACTTTCACCAGCCCTACCCAGCCCGTGGATTGAAACAGCCGGTTGCCCACCCACGCGAACGTAAAGAGCGGAAACCCGCCGCTCAATACAAACACAAGCGTGAACAGAACCGACCCCGCCATGCCGCCGAGAAAGTTGCGTCTCCCGCCGAAGAGGTCGGCCATGGAGCCGGAGACGAACTTGCCCACCGCATATGCCACCGTTCCGGCCGAGGCTATGAATCCAAGCCGAACCTGGGCCTCGCTTGCGGAAATTCCGTGCTGCGCCAGGTCATGCATCAGATCGGGTAGCACTACGGAGAGATTCGAGCGGCAAAAGTAGTAGCCCGAGTAGCCGACGCCTAGCAACAGAATCGTGGCCGCATGCCAGGCCGCGAAGCCCGTCCTTTGAGCCGGCGGATCGAGCGGTAGTGGCTCCGTTGCCGCGTTTTTTTCCCTCTGCACACCGGCAGAGTATCACGGAGATACTTGGGCGAAGGCAAAATGGGATTTCCGTGCGTCGCACACCGCGCCCTTTGCCGTTACCAAGAACAACTTTTTCGTGAAAAAGAGCGCGTCTTGCCCCCTCGCAGGCGCTACATTTGAATTGAAAACAATTTATAGGCGAAGAAACAGCATCTCTTCCGTCAATTTTTCTTGAAAGGCTTCTCCTCATGCGTGGTTTCTCTTCCCTTATCCGCGTTCGCCATCGTGTGGCTGCGAAGATTCTGCTGGCCTGTTGTCTGCTCGTTCTCTCCGCCATGCCCGCGCTGGCCCAATCCACATTCGGCGAAATCCTCGGCACCGTGCACGACTCCTCTGGCGCCGTTGTCCAGGGTGCGCAGGTCACATTGGCCAATACCGGCACCGCCTCCACGCGCACCATGGTCACTGACGCGAATGGGAACTACGCCTTCAGGAATATCGACGTGGGCGCTTATACCCTCACCCTGACAGCGCCCGGCTTCGAAAAGGAATCGCTGCCCGCCATTTCGCTCACGGCACGCGAGACCCGCCGCGTGGACGCATCTCTCAAGCCCGGCGCTGAATCTCAGACCGTCGTCGTACTTGACGACTCTGCCGCAGCCGTCATCACTACCGATGTTTCAACCCTTGCCGAGACCAAGATCGGTGAGGAATTGGTCGAGTTACCTGTGGCCATTTACTCACGCTCCACCGGTTCCACCAGTCCCATCTCGACGCTCACCACAGAGGCTGGCGTGCAAACCGACGACAGCGGCAACCTGGCCGTCGACGGCACTACCGCTGCACTGCTTTCGGTCACCATCGACGGCATCTCATCCGTCGGCGTCGAATACTCCGGCCCCGTCAACGAAATGTTCCCCTCCTTCAATTCCATCGAAGAGATTCGCGTTTCCGAGTCGAATAATTCCGCCGAATTCGGAGGTGTAGCAGACATCACTACCGTCTCCAAGGCCGGCGCCAATCACTTTCACGGCGGCCTTTTCGAGAATCACGAGAACACGTTTCTCAACTCCAACAATATTTTCGCGCTCTCCAAGCCGAAGATCGTCATGAACGACTTCGGTGGAACCCTCGGCGGCCCCATCCAGATTCCGCATTTATTCGACGGCCACGACAACACTTTTTTCTTCATCGGCTTTGAGGGCCTGCGCCTGCCACGCGAAACGCCTATCGTGCTCTCTGTGCCCTCGATGGACATGCGCGGCGGCAACATCGGATATTATCTCAATCAAACTTACTGCGAACCTGATCCGGCAACCCAGTGTCCAAGCGGCTACACCGTCTACAATCCCGACGGATCGGTGCTGACCAACTCCATTAACAACACCCCGGTGGCTCCCAACGCCATCACAACCAAACTGCTCAATGTGCTGATGCCCACGCCGAATCTTGGCTCACCCGATTCTTACGCCAACAACTATCAGATCAACTTTCCTTCGCCCATCTCATCGAACCAGGGCGACGTGCGCCTCGATCGCACACTCTCATCGCGCCAATCGATCTTCGCGCGGTTCTCTTACAAGAATCGCCAGATCACTACCGCGCCCTCGGCGGCCTGCACATTTACTTATTGCGCCGAAGCCGGCAGCCCACTGCAAGGCGCATACAACACACCGGAGATCGACGAAGGCATGACCTTCGCCCACAACTTCGTCTTCTCGCCTCACCTGCTGAACGAGTTCCGCGGCGGCTATAACGCGCAACACACCTCGGAGACGCAGAGTTATTCAACTTCTTCCATCCTCAACCAGACCGGCATCACCGTTCCGCAGCCGGACCTCGCCTGGTCTGAGGCGCCGCAGGTCCTCATTAATGGATTCATGTCCACGGGCGCGGGCAACCCGGGCGTGCAGCGCGGACAGATAATCCAGGCCCTCGACAATGTGACTTGGTCGCACGGGAATCATTCCTTCAAATTCGGCGGGGACTTCAAGCGCATTTCCGACCACGACGATAACGTCTTCGGCAACTACCGCTCCGGCTGGTATGTCTTCAACGGATCATCGGATATTGTCGATGGAAGCTCGGGGGTGGCAGATCCAAACACAGGCTTGGTCGACCACACGGGCGAGCCGTATGCCGGCTTTCTCCTTGGCAATCCCGACTACACCGAGGTAAGCTCCACCAACAACCCAACCATGAACGGCCTCGGCTATTCCTACGCATTCTTTGGCCAGGACGACTGGAAGCTCACGCCGCAGCTCACTTTGAATCTCGGCCTGCGCTACGAACTTCACCCGCCCATTCATGAAACGCACTACAACACAGCGACCTTTGAGCCGGACTACTCGGCCACCATCGGCGGCCAGCCTGTGAACGGAGCCGTCGTCGTTTCGAATGCGCAGGCTGTGTCTGCTGCGTCTGCCGATTTTCTGAACGCCATCACTCCCACGCCGCTGCTGACTGCCTCGCAGGCAGGCATTCCCGAGGGACTGCGCTACACGGACACGACCGACTGGGGCCCGCGCCTGGGCTTTGCCTGGCAGCCCTATCGCGACGGCAAGACCGTGCTCCGCGGTGGCTGGGGACGGTTCATTGAATCTCCGCTAGGGTTCTCGCTGGTGTCCGGTTGGGCCGTCCACTCCAGCTACGTGGCTACCTACAACCAGGACTACCAATCCGACGGCGTCACGCCGCTGCTCTCCTTCGCGAATCCATTCAACACCGCTGCTGGAAGCTCAAGCGGAACCGCCGGTTTCTACTACGCATTTCCCATTCGCTACCACGACCCCACCGTGCAGCAGTGGAACCTGACCCTGGAGCAGGACTTCGGCCACAACCTTGGCGCGCGCTTCTCTTACACCGCCAGCCATGGGCAGAACCTTGAAGCCATGGTCGACCTCAACCAGGTTCCCGCCAACCCCTGCGGCTACTTCAACACCCAACCTGCGACCCCGCCCACTGCCGCTTGCATCCCCTACGCTGGCTCCTCCGTAGCGGATTACCGCCCCTACCCATCCTGGAGCGTCATCCAGAGCGTGGCCAACGCGGCTGAGAGCAATTACGGCAGCGGCTCCGTTGAAGTCTCACGACACAGTGGCAAGTCGCTCACTTTCGACGCCAGCTATACATTTACGCGCGACCTCTCGAACGCCGGCGGCGCCACGCCCAACGCCTTCGCTGTTTCCGGTGGCAGCTTTCTCACCGACCGCTTTCATCCACGCCTCGACTACGGCAACGTCATCTACGACCGAAGGCACCGTTTCCTCGTCACTTACCTCTACGATTTTCCCTTCGGCAAGGGCCAACGCTGGCTGAGCTCGGGCTCCGCGCTGAACGGCTTTGTCGGCGGCTGGCAACTTGCCGGCGTCACCATCCTGCAGAGCGGTCCATTCTTGACTCCCTACCAGCAGAGCGTCGATCCGGCCAACACCAACATTCTCACCACCGTCGGTCAGGCACGCCCCGATCGGTTAAGCGGTGTATCGGTTTACGCGCCCCAGCGCACCACAACGGAGTGGCTCAACCCCAGCGCCTTCCCCTATATGAATCTGCAAACCGCCGCGGGCAACGGTATCGGCCGCTTCGGTAACGCGCCGGTCGGGGGAGTCGTCGGTCCGGGCACGGACAACTTCTCACTCTCGCTGCTGAAGGACCTGGCGATCACGGAGAAGAGCAAATTCCAGTTCGGCCTTGAAGCCGCCAATGTCTTCAACCACCGCAACTACGAGCCGCCGAATATGCAAGTCGATTCGTCGGGCTTCGGCTCGATTACCGCCCTCCAAACCGCCGAAGGTGCGGGTCCGCGCAGCCTGGAGCTATCCGGCCGCATTACTTTCTAGGGTTGCGTTTCGTAAGTTTGAATCAACAAAGCGCTGTCATCCTGAGCGAAGCGTACTTCAGCGGAGTCGAAGGACCTGCTGTTTCGAACTTTCCCAGCGACCATGCCGGGTGCCCCAGCTCTCCGCTTTGATACCCGCGGATTCCTGCGATGTAGCCTCATACTTATGGTGGTGAAGAATTTCGAAACGTCGTTGTCCAGCCTGAAGAACGGGTCCGTCAGCGTTTCTGCCACGGAGGCTTATCCGGAGCCCGGAATGGCCTCCGTTCATCTGCTTTTTTCGAATGGTTCAAAGCTCCGAGCTGAATACTGGCGCATCACAATAGAAGGCAGGGCAGGCTTTAGCAGCTTCGACCATCAGCAGAAATACGGCGTTCCTTCACCAATTGACGCAATAACTGCGTTGAAGGAACAACTACAAGGCAGAATCGTGACTGATGCCCATCTGGACAGTGAAACGGGAGATCTGGTCTTTCAGTTCGCTGAAAACATCAAGTTCCGAGTATTCAACTTCACCAGTTATGAAATCTGGGAGATCAGCTTTCCTGGCGGGACCGTGGAATACTCCAACTTCAATAAGTGAGCGCGGCAAGGAATAACTACGCTACGACTTTCCCGTCCCTTCCGTGATCGTCACAATCCGGTCGACTCCTGGCACGGTGAACTTCTCCACCTTTCCGCTGGGCCAGTGCACTTCAATCGCGTCCACGGTTGTCGCCGTGCCCAATCCGAAATGCGGCCGTGGGTCATTGGTCGAAAGGTAGCTCCCCCCGCTGATCACATCGCCGCGTTGCTTCATTCCGTTCGCGGTCACGTACACCGTCGCACCTACGGCGTCGCGCGGACTTGTTGCTCCGCCCACCAGTTTCAATTCCAGCCAGTGATTGTGATCCGGGTCCACATTGCGCAATAGAACTGAATGCCCATCCATGACATTGATTACCGCGTCGATTTTGCCGTCGTTGAACAGATCCCCAACTGCCATGCCGCGCCCGGCAATCACGTCGGCCAGCCCCGAACCCTCCACCGCCGGAACCGCCTCGAACTTCTTGCCCTCGATGTTATGAAACAGCAAGGGCCGCTCCGCCCAGCTTGTGCCCCAGTTATATTTGTCCGCCTCCGGATACACATGCCCATCGTCCATCAGCAGGTCTTTCCATCCATCATTGTCGTAATCGAAAAATGAGTCGCCCCAACTCAAGAAGGGAACGGAAACCTCCGCAATCCCCAACTGGTAGCTGATGTCGGTGAGGTTGCCGTCGCCCTCGTTGCGATAGAACGGCTTGTAATCGTCGGAGAAGGTCGTGTCGAAGATGGCAAGTTGACCGTTGTTCTGGTAGTCGCCGACCGCTATCCCCATTGAAGCCGTCTCGCGCCCTGCTTCGTTCAACGCAAACCCCGACGCGTAGCTCACGTCTTCAAATGTTCCGTCGCCCTTGTTCAGATACATGTAATTTGGCGTCGAGTCGTTGCCTACCAGCAGATCGATCTTGCCGTCGTTGTTGATGTCCACAAACACCGCGCCCAGGCCGTAGTAGCCTGGTTTATCGGCGACCCCGGCCTTCTCGCTCACATCGGTGAACGTCCCGTCGCCGTTGTTGTGAAAGAGATGATCCGGTTCGCCCTTCAAGCCACGCGGCCCGCAGGCAACCGATTCGCCGCGGAAGGTGCAGAACGCATTGTTGCCGCCGCTCTCCTTGCTGTCGGGAAGGTTGTTCCAGTCCCAGTGAATGTAGCCTGCAACAAACAGGTCGAGCCGCCCATCGCCGTCGAAGTCACCCCATGTGGCGCCGCTGGACCAGTTGCCCAACTGAACGCCGGCTTTCTCCGCCACATCGGTAAAAGTGCCGTCGTGATTGTTGCGGTAGAGGCGGTTCTTGCCCACATTCGACACAAAAATGTCCGGCCAGCCGTCGTTGTCGAAGTCGGCAATGGCCACACCAGTGCCCCAGCGATCATTAGTCACGCCGGCCTTTGCGGCTACATCGGTGAATGTCCCGTCGTGGTTGTTGCGGAACAGCGCCGCGTGTGGCGGGGTTGCCTTGCCGGTGAGCGCGTCCACCGTAGAGCCGTTGACCATGTAGATCGAGAGCCAGCCGCTGTTGTCGTAGTCGATCAGGCCAACGCCGGAGCCCTTGGTCTCGATGATGTAGCTCTTTGCCGGCGTCCCCATCTTGTGGGTCCAGTGGGTCAGTCCCGCCTTTTCACTCACGTCTTCGAACACGATTGGCCCAGTCTTCACAAAGCCGCCAGCGGTAATGGGCCGGTGCTGCGCGTCGAGGAGCGGAGCATGGGTCCCAGCACTATCCTGCATGACAGCGGGTGCCCCAGAGCCTATCCTGAGCCCGTCGAAAGCCTGCCCTGAGCCTGCCGAAGGGGATCTCGCATTTGAGACCTGGGAAGCCGGCTTATCGGAAATCTTGCCGCTGGCAGGGCCTGCGGGAAGAGCACCGGGAACTATGGCTTGCGGAAAAACGAGGCAGGGAATTCCCACCGCCAGCAGTCCCAGGAAAGTGGTCGCGCGAAGAACTGAAAACATGGCAGTAAGTATACGGGTCGAGGTGCCCGACGGTCTCAACCCAGGGGTGGACTGGCCGCCAACGATCGAATTGGGCCAAGCGGTCGGGAATCAATCTATTTGTTGTCGGCCCATCCCGAAATGGAACCCGTTTCGCAATTCGGGGGGAGGCTCAAAAAATCTTCGCTTAGGTGATATGAATCACAAGCCACTTTCCCCAACAATGGCTACACTCTACCCAATCCCAAAGGGTGCAAGAGATTCCCATGCAATCATTTCCCGCTGTCGATCCAATTCCACTGCCGGCTCCGATATGGCTTCTGAAGCTGCTCCATATCGTTACGCAGTCCCTGCACTTTGTCGCCGTGGAAATGCTGCTGGGCGGACTGCTGCTGGCTGTCCTGCTCAGTCTTTTCCGCAGCTCGCCGCAATCGCTGGTCACCGCGCGAGCATTGGCGCGCCGGCTCACGGTGGTGATGACGTTCGTGATCAACCTCGGTGTCCCTCCGCTGCTGTTCGCCCAGGTTCTTTATGGGCGCGCGCTCTACACCAGCAGCGTGCTGATCGGTCTCTATTGGATCTCCATCATCGCCATCCTCACTCTCACCTACTGGCTGCTCTATCAGTTCAGTGCGCGGCTTGAGGCGGGCAAGTCGGCTTGGTGGGTTGGGCTAAGCGCGTGGCTGCTGGCTGGGTTCATTGCCCGCCTGCTCTCCACCAATATGACGCTGATGCTGCGGCCGGAAGTCTGGCGGCAAATGTACTCGGCCTCCGGCGCCGGTGCATACCTGCCGACAGGTGATCCTACACTGACCCCGCGCTGGCTGTTGATGCTTGCCGGCGGTCTCTTTATTGGCGGGCTATGGCTGGTGTATCTATCGGGCCGCAGCACCTTCACGGCAGATGAAAAGCGATTCGTCGCTGGTCTCGGCGGTAAAGTGGCCGCGGTCTTTGGACTGGTCTACCTGGCTGCCGGATTGTGGGCTGCTAGTGTTCAACCGGCAGCAGTCAAGGCCGGACTGGCCGGCCAATCGGCTTATCCGCTCTATAGGCTCTCAGGCTTCGCCGGATACGGCTGGCTGGCGCTTGTTGTCCTCGCGGTTCTTGTCGCTGCGATCGCCGGGTTCGGAAAAATCTCCGCAGCCTGGCTCGGCTGGGTCGGCGCGCTGGTCGCGGTGCTCGTCGAAATCACCTTTGCCGTCTACCGCGACGGCGTGCGCGATCTGACCCTGCTGAGCAAAGGCTACGACGTGTGGGATCGCGTCGTGGTGACCAACTGGAGTGTCGTGGGATTGTTCCTCGCCCTCTTCGTGGCTGGTCTGTGTGTTATTGGATGGCTCGTGTCTGTTGTGGCGCGCGCCAGAAAAGTTATGGAGGCCGCTTCCTTATGAGCGATCAGGTTGTTTTAGTCGAAGACGGCAATCTTCCAAATTTCGCCGAAGATCTCAGCGAACTGCGCACGCGCCGCTTCTTTCTGGCAGCGGCCGGTGCGGCAGGCATCTTGTACACGGCTGCTCTGGCCTATCCGATCTACCGTTACCTGGCCTCGCCGGAGGAGATGGCTCTCTCTGCCACCGCCGTCACTGAAGTCACGCTCAAAGACGCACAGAAACTTCCTCTCGGCTCCGTCCTCATGTTCAAATTCGGGACTTCCCCGGCCATGCTCATCCATCACGCGGATGGTCGCTGGATCGCCCTCAGCGCTGTCTGCACACATCTCGGCTGCACGGTGCAATATGAGCCCCAGGCCGACCGCATTCACTGCGCCTGCCACGGCGGAGTCTACAACCCCTATACCGGCGCCAATGTCAGTGGCCCGCCTCCCAAGCCGCTCAAGCTTTTCAAAGTGGCCGTCAGCGAAGCCGGCGTGGAAGTCTCTCGCGCCTGACCACTGTCCACTGTTCACTGTTCACTGTCGAAGGATGAACGCATGACCACAAAATCCCTGACTACCTCGGTTTACGACTGGGTGGACGAACGTCTCGGCCTCTCGGAGCTGGCCGCCTTTGCGCGCCACAAAACGGTCCCCGTTCACGCGCAGTCCTTCTGGTACTACTGGGGCGGCATCTCGCTGTTTCTCTTCCTCGTGCAGTGCTTCACCGGCGTTCTTCTGCTGGTCTACTACAGGCCCGGCGCCGAGGCTTACGAGTCCGTCCGCCAGATCACTTTCGTCATGCACTTCGGTTGGCTCATCCGTTCCGCTCACGCCTGGTCAGCCAACCTGATGATTTTCTCCATCCTGGTACACATGTTCTCGGTCTACTTCATGAAGGCCTATCGCAAGCCACGCGAGTTCGGCTGGCTGAGCGGCATGGCGCTGCTGGGCATTGCTTCGGTCTTCGGCTTCTCCGGCTATCTGCTGCCCATGGACGAGCTCAGCTACTTCGCTACCAAAGTCGGCCTGGAAATCCCCGCGGCAATTCCCGTGATCGGTCCAGCCATCGCCAACATGCTGCGCGGCGGCCCCGAGGTCGGCGAGTTCACCGTGCAGCGCTTCTTTGCACTCCATGTTGTGGTTCTGCCTGCCATCTTCCTGCCGCTGCTCGGCTTTCACCTTTGGCTGGTGCAGCGCTACGGCAACGCCGCCCCGCCGAGTGAAGAAGCCAAGCCCGCGGCCGACCGCAAGAGCATTCCCTTCATGCCCAACTTCATCCGCAAGGATCTGGCCATGTGGCTCATCTCGCTCAACGTCCTTGCCTTGCTTGCTTCGGTTTTTCCCTGGACGCTTGGCCGGCAGGCCGACTCGCTTGTCCCAGCTCCGGCCGGCATTCATCCCGAGTGGTACTTCATGAGTCCTTTTGAAATGTTGAAATTGCTCGGCAATGTTTTGCCGGGCGAATCCGGCGAGATCGCAGGCCTTCTGCTTTTCACGCTCGGCATCGGGTTATGGATTCTCATTCCGTTCTACGACATCGACAAGCCATCCGGTCAGCACGCCCGTGCCGCTCATTACTTCGGCCTGCTTGCGGTTTTTGCCCTGCTGGCTACGACTGCAATCGGTTATTGGACTATTCGGTAGGAAGCTTTCAGCTCTCAGCTTTGTTCTGCTCACACGAGCAGCAAGTGCAGGACGCAAAAGCCGAAAGCTGAAAGCTGATAGCTGACAGCTAGGAGTTACGCAAACATGAATTATCCATTCTGGGACATTCCGATTCTTGGCTCCGGCTGGGTCATCGGCCTGATCGCCATCTTCCACGTCATGATTTCGCAATTCGCTGTGGGTGGTGGTTTTTATCTCCCCATCGCCGAGCGCAAGGCCCAGCGCATGGCCGACCCGGCAATGCGCGCCGCCTGGCTCGCTCAGCTTGTCAGCCATTCCAAATTCTTCTTGATCCTGACAGGCGTCTTTGGCACCGTCTCCGGAGTCGGCATCTGGTTCGCCATTGGCCTTACGCATCCTGAAGCCACCAGTACGCTCATACACAACTTCGTCTTCGGCTGGGCCATGGAGTGGGTCTTCTTCCTCGTTGAGCTCACCACCGCCGGCGTCTACTACTACACATGGAATCGCGTTGACGAGAAACTTCACCTCACCGTGGGCTGGGTCTATGCGGGCGCATCGGCTGCTACGCTGATCATCATCAACGGCATTCTCACCTTCATGCTCACGCCGGGTGACACGTGGCTCGCTGTCGCGGGAACCGGCCACGAAGCCAGCAAGTTCTGGAACGCCTTCTTCAATCCCACATACTGGCCAAGCCTGCTGCTGCGCACCTGCGTGTGCATTTCGCTGGCAGGCATCTGGGCGCTCATCACCGCCAGCCGCATCGATGGAGACAAGCAGCCCGCCCTCAAAACCTCGCTCGTCAAGTGGAGCGTCAAGTGGCTCGTGCCTTCTTTCGTGGCCATGCCATTCCTCATGATCTGGTACTACATGATGGTTCCCGCTTCGCAGCAGGCGTTGCTTAGCCTGGGCATCGACACCATTGGCGCCGGCACGTTCTCCATCGTGACGCGCATGGCCCTGGTCATCATCGTCACCTCGGCCACTATTGTCGGCGTGGCCTACTACCTGGCCTATCGCAACCCGGTGGAGTTCAATCTCTCCCACGCCCTGGCCGTTCTGTTATTGGCTCTGATGGCCACTGGCGCCGGCGAGTATTCGCGCGAAATGCTGCGCAAGCCATTCGTGATCGGTCGCTGGATGTACTCGAACGGCGTCCGCGTACCCTACGTCGCCCGCATCGATCAGCAGGGCTATCTGGCCCACTCCGCGTGGACATGGAATGGGGATCGCAGCGCTTCAACCAGCTATTCCCGCGGCGAAGCCATCTTCCGCGGCGAATGCGGTTCCTGCCACACGCTCAACGGCTACCGCCCGCTGGCGCAATTACTCGCCGGCCGCGATTACGCCAACATCGGCAACTTCGTCACCATGCTCCACGACTACAAGCCCGACTCGCCGTACCGCCGCTTTATGCCTCCCATGGCCGGTAACCAGCAGGACATTGAGGACCTGACCAACTTCCTCAACGCGCAGGTAAATCCGCCCGCCCCCGGCGCAAAGAAACCACTGCTGACTTCTGCCAAATAGCTCCATCTCAACGCAGCACCAACAGCAAAGGCCCGCGCGATGCGGGCCTTTCTATTTCCATCCGGCAGAAAGCCCGGTGCCCCATCCTTTTCGCGTTCTTTGCGAAATGGGTGGGAAACCACAGAACTCCCAGCGCCACGTTTTCCTATTCGTCTCCCAATTCGTACGGAATCCCAAACCGCCCAATCTGAATCAGCGCCTTATCTCCCGGCGGCCAGATGTGCAGGCTCTCCACGCGGCTTGAGCCCGCAATGCGATGCGCATCGCAAGTTCCCACCGGCGCCCCCGTCGCTGCTTCATGGAAATGCACACTGAGCGTATCGGTTGCCAGTGAGCGGTTCCATCCAAACACATACTCTCCGGGCTTCAGCGCCACTCCGCCAATCCGCACCGGAACCTGCACCAGCAGATAATGCGAGTACTTGCCGTCCGCCGAGTAGCCCGCCGTCAACAGCACTACGCCGGCAATGAAGTGGCCGCGTCCGTTCACAATTCCCGAAGCAGTGCGCAGCTCCGTCTCAATGTGTTCTTTCTCTACAGGCGCCCTCGCAGGCAGAAGCGACGCAAGTTCCGCATCTGTAGCCTGGCGCCATGCCGTCTTCTGCGCCGTTGCGAGCGAGCACGATAAAAGCAGTATGAATGCAAATAGAAATATCTTCTTCATGATTTTGGTTTCCTCAATGACTCCAGCGGAACAATCCCGCGCTGGATTGCCGCTGTGGCCGCCTGTGTCCGGTCCGTCACACCCAGCTTGCCTAAGAGACTATTGATGTGCGTCTTCACCGTGGCCTCTGAAATCTCCAGTTCCGCGGCAATCTCCTTGTTGCTCTTGCCCATCACAATCTGCTCCAGCACGTCGAACTCGCGCGGCGTCAGTTCTTCTGTGCCCATGCGCTCGGCCAGCTTCTCGGCAATGGCCGGCGGAATATGCGACTTGCCTGCGTGAACTGCGCGGATGGTTGTAATCAGCTCCTCGCTTGTCATGCCCTTCAGCAGGTAAGCGCGCGCCCCCGCCTGCAGCGCGCGATAGATGTCCTCGTCGCCGTCGTAGGTCGTGAGCACAATGAACCGCGCCCCCGGCGTTTCCATCCTGAGGCGCTGGATAACGTCCACTCCGCCCATGCGCGGGAGCCGCAGGTCCATCAGCGTCACATCCGGTTGGTGCTTCCGGAACTGCGTGATCGCTTCCACGCCATCCGCGGCCTCGCCCACAACTTCCAGGCCTTCCACCACATTCAGCAACGCCACCAGGCCCTGCCGCACTACGTGGTGATCCTCAACAACCAGTACGCGAATCGATTCCTTTGCCACCATTCCTCCTTCGCCTGCGCTCGCATCCCACAACAGCAAAACTCAAACACTCTGCACTTCTCTCCGCACCGCGGCACGCAGCCGCACAACCGTCCCGCCGCCTGGCTCGCTGGTTACTTCCAGCGTCCCGCCGATCGTTGCCGCGCGCTCGCGCATTCCAGTCAACCCATAGTGACCCGGCGCTGGGGTCGAGTCTGTCGCAAATCCCTGTCCATCGTCCCGCACTTCAAGCGCGATCTCTTGAGGCCCATATTCCAGTTGCACACTCAGGTGTTTTGCTCCCGCGTGCTTCTTCACATTGTGGATGGCTTCCTGAGCCATGCGCAGGATCTCGCGCTCCGTTCCCGGCGGCAGAGGCCGGTACGCGCCAAAGATGCTGAAGCGTGCCTCCAGCTCACCGCCGCCCGCGCTCTCCACCATGCGGCGCAACCTCACTGGAAGTGTCGTCTCGCCCGAGTCCTGCGAACGCAGCGCCCAGATCGACTGCCTCGCATCGGCAAGCCCTTCGCGCACATATCCGCGCGTCTGGTCCAGATGCTTCGCGGCGTCGTCCACCTTGCTCATGCGCAGCAGCTCAGCCAGCACCTCCAGTTGCACGGAAATCCCCACGTAGCCCTGCGCCAGCGTGTCGTGAATCTCGCGTGCAATGCGGTTGCGCTCACCGAGAACAGCGTTGAATTCGCGTTCAGCCCGCGCAAGCCGTTGGCGCTGCACCAGTACGATCAGGCCCACACCCGCGAGAATCAACAGCGCATAAAACCACAACGTCTGATAGAAATGAGGCCGCAGCACGAATGTGAGTGCCGCGCCCTCCGTGTTCCAAACTCCGTCGTTGTTAGACGCCTGCACGCGGAATGTGTAGCTCCCCGCAGGAATGGCGGTGTAGTAAGCTGTTCGGCGCGCCCCAGCCTCTGTCCATCCGTGGTCGAAGCCCTCAAGCATGTACCGGTAACGCACTTTCTGCGGCGCCACAAAGCTCAAGCCCGCGTAGTCGAATTCGAAATGCACATGCCCAGCGGGAATTTGCACGGAAGAGGCTGGTCCATGCAATGCCTGTGGGATGTCGTCGATGGCAAACCGCTCCAGCGCCACGCCAGGCGGCACTGCATTCACCGCGAAGTGCGCCGGATCAACCTCCACCAGCCCCTTGGGAGTGGCAAACCACAAGTGCCCATCGCGCGATCGCCATGCTGATGGATGGCTGTTGGTGGCTGTCTCGCGGCTGCGCAACCCGTCCGCTGCCCCGAACTCGATCCAATGCGAGCAATCGGCCTTGCCGCTCATCGCATTGCAATCGCAACGGGCAATCCCATTTCCAGTCGCAAACCACAAGTGGCCGCCGCCGTCGTCCAGAATCGCGTGAATGGTGGTCTGGCCCAGTCCGTTGTCTGTCGCCGCCGTAAACCGCTTTCCATCCCACAGGTTCCAGCCGTGGTCCTGCGTCCCAATCAGCAGCGTTCCATCGGTACGCGCCAGCAGCGCTGTAACTACGTTGCTCGAGAGCCCATTCGTGGTGGTGAAGTTTTCAATCTTGCCACCATGCAGGCGCGACAGGCCGGCAAAAGTGGCTACCCATAAATCACCCTTGGCGTCACGAGCCATTGCGCCTACAAGGTCGCTGCCCAACCCGTTGGCATGGGTAAAGGTCTCCATCTTCGCGTTGGAAACATTCGCACTTTCTTGGAGTCCGGTCCAGTGGGTCAGTCCGCGGCGCGTGCCAATCCAGAGCGACCCATCCCCGTCAACCAGCAGAGATCTGATAAAGTCGTCGGGCAGTCCATCGGCAGAAGTAAACGAGTCGACCGCGCTTCCGCGGATGCGGTTCAGTCCGTCCGGCGTGCCTATCCATAGATCGCCGTTCGGAGCAGCAGCCAGAGACAGAATTACGTCGCTCAAAAGCACGTCGCGCACCGAATATGCTTTAGCGGCGCCTGCGTCGCTGCCGTTGCGCGGCAGTGCATTGAGGCCACCTCCGCTGGTTCCTACCCACAGCTTTCCCGCCGCGCCTTCCACCACTGTTGTCGTCTGATCGGAAGTCAGCCCCTCGCGCGCGCCGATGGTGCGGAAGCGCTGATCGCGCAGGATGTGCAGGCCATCGGCCTCAGTGCCGGCCCAGATGTTGCCTTCGCTGTCTTCCATCAGCGTGAGGATCGAGGCGGATGCAAGCGGATCGGTTATGGGAAGGCGTTGCACCTTTCCATTCAACCAGCGCGCCAGCCCGCCATTGGTCCCAATCCAAAGGCCGCCTTCGCGATCGCCAAAAGCCGCCTGGATGCGAGTGCCGGGCAGTTCTTTACCAACCGTCCACCGTTGGCTGCGTCCGTTCTGGCTTACCTCTATCTCACTCTTGTTCACAAGTAGATGAGTCTTGTCGGCAAGTGTAACTTCGTAGAACACAGCCGGCCCTTGCAGCATATCGTACAAAATCGGGACAATCTTGGATTCTTGAACGCCAACCTCTCCACTCTCAGTGGAGACAATGACGCCCCGCTGCTGATCCTCACGCACAGAGCGAATGATGTTCGAGGGCAACCCATCCGCAACGGCGAATTCCTTCACTGCCCCATCCTTCCATCGCGCCAGACCCTCGCTTGTCCCAACCCAAAGCGTTCCATCCTTCGCGGCCAGCAAACACCGTACATCATTCCCCGGCAGCGCGGGCGTTGAGTTCTTATCGAAGACCTGGAAGCTGTTCCCGTCGAATCGAGCCAGCCCGACCTCGGTTCCCAGCCAGACGAATCCATCTTTCGTCTGCACCAGTGCCTGCACGGTATTCTGCGGAAGCCCGTTCTCCATGCCCCACGCCTGTCGTCCATAGCTGGCCAGCGGGGTCGAAGGCTCCAACGACCTCCCTATCGCCGCAAAACAAAACAGCATCGAAGCGGCAACCACGACGCTTCTGAAAGAAGCAGAGAACGGAATCGGTTCCGCCAGCCGTTCTCCGGCTCCGCCCTCTGCAACGTTCGAATTGGCGCGATTTTGGGCCACAGATGTGGGTGGAGCATGCGTCGAACAGAGTCTAGCCCGCACAAAAGGCGCACCTGTCCGGTCGATGAGACGTGCAAGAGCTGCAGGTCAATGCATCCAGAGTACCGCACAAAGACCGAGGCCACTCTCCATCCATTGATGGAGTCCAGTCTCACCCCAATGACTCAAGACACGCGTCTGGCCTAACGATACTCTTGAATCACTCCTGAATTAGTTCCTGAACTGGTCTTCTAGGTTCGATTATCGGGTGGCCGCCCTCCTCGCTGGGCAGCCACCCGATTCCTTTTTGTGTCGGTCTAGTTCCAGCCCTTGAATCCAGCTCACCTACTCGTACTTGATGAGCGTGGCGCGGTTCTTTACATACGTTATTGTCCAGTGCTTTCCGTCCTGGTCGTAGGTCACTGTGCGGTCGCCTTCCATTTGGCCGTCCGGGTGCATCTTCATGCCGATGGCCATGCGTGTCTCCAGCTCGCTCATTCCCTGCGTCACTTGGTGGGCATCGACCGCTGCCCAAACGCCTTTTGGCCAGTGGTCGTAGATGGTGCGCGGATCGTCGTAGAAGAACAGCAGGTCGGTGAAGTAAGCCTCCTCGCTGCCTTGTATTGCTCCGATCGGCGTGGCAAACTGGCCCGCATTCCCAGGTAACTCAAACACGGCGAACACCTGTCGGGTGCCATGCTCCAGGGCGTCGTCCACATCCGCCGGCACAGCGGCCTTCACAATTTTCTTCACGTCCAGCGCTTGTGCGGGGAGAAGGAGGCCGACTCTCTTATCGAACTCCACCTTCCCTTTTTCGTAAGGGAAGTAAGGCATGGTGTAGCCGCTCTTCATCCAGACGCGGGTGCCCTCCAGCCGCTGCAAGTCTTCAAAATGCTGCGGGAAAAAGGCGCGAACCACCGCCAGGTCGTCTTTGCTCAGGGTCTGGCTGGCGTCGTTCTGCGGGATGACTCCTGGATTCTGGCGTTGTTTCCACACAGAAAGAAGGTAAAACCCGCCAATAATCAACACAATCAGGGTTGGAATCAGGGCCTTCTGCCAAGTCTTCACCGTTTCTCCATTTCGTACATTCGATAAGATGCCTACGCGCGGTAAGGTGTGTCTTGCTTCGCAAGTGGTTTTAGATTCTCGTGACCTGAGTCCAAAGTTCCTATCAACAAATGGCCTGTCATCCTTTTCGGGAGCCATGACCCGAGCATCCACGCCGAACAAATGCGAACTTCATAGGCAGGACACTAGCTAGTTGGCGCATTGGTTAGCGGAGCTGTTCCAGGGGTCCCAGACCGCAGTGCTTCCGAGGTCAGCTCGTCTGCATTCCGCAGGCCAGGAAACAGCGTGGCCCACAAGCCCGCAACCACCAACGCGCCCACGCCGCCCACCAGAGTAGCCCGCACCGCGCCCCACCATTGCGCAGTGAGCCCGCTCTCAAACTCACCCAGTTCGTTGGATGCGCCGATGAAAAGCGAGTTCACGGCGCTTACCCTTCCGCGCATCTCCGGCGGCGTGCCAAGTTGCAGCAGCGATCCGCGAATGATTACGCTGACGGTGTCGGCCGCGCCAGCCACAGCCAGCGCGGCCAGAGACAGCCACAAGTTGCGCGAGAGCCCGAAGACTACCGTCCCCGCACCGAAGATAGCCACGCAGACAAATAGCCGCAGCCCTGCACGCCGCCGGAATGGGAAGCGCGCCATCAGCAGGCTCATGGTCAATGCTCCGGCCGCCGGCGCAGCTCGCAGCAGTCCAAGCCCGCGGGGACCTTGGTGCAGAATGTCGTGGGCAAAGATCGGCATCAGCGCCGTGGCCCCGCCCAGTAACACCACAAACAAATCCAGGGAGCACGCCCCCAGCAGCAGCGACGAACGCAGCATGTACTGGAAGCCGGCCATCACTACCTGCAAGGACGCAGCCTTATGTTCCATGCGCCCTGGGCGCACATGGAGGCTGGCCACCAGCACCAGAAACCACCCCAGCGTGCCCAGGGTAAACACATACACAATCCCCGCCCCTTCGAGCGAAGTGTCGTGTACAAAGTGCGTTAATGGCAGGGTAAACAGCAGACCACCCAGCGCCGGCCCCGTGATGTTTGAGAACTGCCAGATGGCCCCGCCCCAGGTGACCGCATTCACGAAGTGTGCTTCCGGAACCAGGTGGGGAATGAGCGCCGAACTGGCCGGACCGGAGAAGGCCCGCGCCGTTCCAACAAAGAACAGCACGGCATAAATCGGGTAAACGCTGTGCAGGCCGGCCCGCGTCAGGAAGAGCAGGGCCGTGGTGCAAAACACCTGGAGACCGTAGCAAACCAGGATCACCTGTCGTCGGTCGAAACGGTCTGCAACGTGTCCTGCCGGCAGCAGAAATACCAACCCCGGCAAGAACAACGCAAGGCCTGTGTACCCCAGGTCGAGGGCGCGGTGGGTGATGGAATACACCTGCCAGGCCACGGCCACCGACTGCGCCTCGGCTCCCAGGATGGCCGTTACGCGCGCCAACTGGTACCGCCTGAAGTCGCGGAAGCCAAAAGCCTCCATACCGCGCGCCGGTGGCTTGTGGGGGAGAGGATTCATCTTCTGCCCTTAGCTTATATCCCCGTTGCCACACGGCGTTCGAGCCTGTCTAAGAACTTCGTTTTGCGTGAAGGGTACGGGCTTCAGCCCATACATCAGTATCCACAAGTGACTGGGCTTTACAGGGGCGGGAAAACTCGGTTCCGCCGGGATTCGCGGGAGCTTTGTAACAGTCTTCCACCGGCGTAACCGACCCACGAGGGACATGAAACTCTGGGTGCCCCATCCTTGCGACGTGCATTTGGTCGCAAGGGTGGGACGCCACGAACCTTGACACCCTTACGCATTTTCAACAACTTATGACCTTGTTTCCTTGTAGGGTACGACTTCAGTCGTGCCGAGAATAGCTGAAAATAAAGTGGGCTTTAGCCCCTGCGGAACGCTTTCCTTCAATGTCATCCCCCCCCCGAGTTTTCCCACAGTTTCTAAAAGCCGCGAAAGCTCGCTATCTTCACGAGGTTACCCCCTGCTCCCTCCGGAATGTTTGATTTTCAGCTTACGAAAAGCGGCCTGAGGCCTGAACACTCGCTCGTGAACTTCCCTTGCGAGGTCGGCTTTCCACTCCATTGAAGCATCAAACCAGTGTGAGCTTACTTGCCCCAACGCCTTCCGCTGCCGCCGCGCATTCGCACCAATTGACGGTGCCGCACTGGCTCGCGCAGCTTGGCCCACTTGGCCTCTTCGCCGTATCGATCGTCGATTCGTCGCCAATTCCGCTCCCTATTCCCGGCAGCACCGATCTGTTGCTGCTGTGGCTGGTTTCGCACAACGGCGACCCATGGCTGCTGGCGCCGTGCGCAATCGCGGGCAGCGTCCTGGGCGGAACTCTCTCCTGGCACATCGGCCGGAAAGGTGGAGAGATCGCCTTGCGCAAGCATGTTTCGGCACGGCTCCGCGCACGCGTCGTCTCGTGGGTTCAGCGGCGGCCAATCCTCGCCGTCTTTCTGCCCGCGGTGCTGCCGCCGCCCATTCCGCTGGCGCCGTTCATTCTTGCCTCCGGTGCGCTCGGCGTCTCGCGTAACCGATTCATGATCGCATTTGGCGCGGCGCGCACCCTCCGCTATGGGCTTATTGCCTGGCTCGGTGTTGCTTATGGCCGAGGAGTGGTGCGGCTATGGTCAATGGAGCTTGAGGAGTGGTCCACACCGCTGCTTTCGGTCTTTTTTGCTGTGCTGGCTGCAAGCATTTGCTTCGGAATCTGGAAGCTTCGCGCAGATCGCAAGTGAGGTAGATGTTGCAAGCGTAAGCGGTGGCCATGGGCCTGAAAACATTCCGCTGAGGCTAAACAGGCTGCGGAAAAACCCGGGATTCTGGATGAAAATGACGAGCGCGTTCCGCAGGGGCTGAAGCCTACGTTGATTTAATTGGCTTTATGCCGGGGATAAATCCCCGGTCTACGCCCGAATCGGTTTTTCCGCGGATTGTAAAGAAAGGCAGGGCCATTCAAAGCGAAGACTTTTCCATCGCGGACGATTCCGCTTGAATGACTGCTTGCACTGCCGGCACTGCTTCCTTCGCGGGGTCCAGGGTGTGGAAGCCCTCGGACTTGGCGGCTTCAAGCAACTGCGGTGACGCGGAGACGAAGATGATCTCGGTGTTCTGAAACATGTCGCGGGCTACAAGAGCAGCGGCCAGTTGCAGAGTGTCGGGCCAGCGAAGCGTGGTGCGGTCAAGAAGCTGGCGGGCAGCCTCGAGAACGGCCGGGTTCAGAGGCTCCTGCACCATGCGCGCGGCTTCAAGGCGGAGAATATCGAGCGCCGCTGCCGCATCCTCGGCTGAAATGCCGCCGGTCCGCTCACGGCGGCGGATGGCCGCGTAGACTTCCAGCGGCGTAGAGGCGGAGATGAGCTTGCGGTTATCCTCGACGGCCTCCATCAGCCGGATGAGCGCATCCGTCCCCTGCTCCTGGACGAACAGTTTGGCGAAGGCCGTGGACTCGAGAAAGTAGCAGCTCACATATTCCCCCGTTCCTCTTCAATGGCCGCGGCAATGGAGTCGCCGTGGACCGCGACGGGATGGAAGCGCTGCGCCTCCTCAGGCATCCCGGCCTCGGCGCGATTGAGGCGGATGGTGGTGGTGGGGTAGGCGGGAGTCTTGGGATTGGCAATCTTGCTGGTGAGCACTACGCCGCGCTGAATGGCCTCGGCAAGTACGGCTTGGCGCGACTCTGGGTGCTGATTCCAGCGAAATGCCTTCCGCGGCAGAAACGAGTCGCGGAACCACTTGAGAGCGATGAAGGCGTGTCCGCCACGCTCGGCCTCGGCCAGCGCCGCGCACAGTTCTTTCACCCGGGCGTCGAGGTCGGCGGGAATCTGAGCTTCCTGGCTGTCATCTTCTTCGCCTTCATAGCCTGGGTCAAGTTCCGCCCGCGGAGAGCGAACTGCGCGCGGAGCCGGCTCGGAATCGTCGGTGCGTTCGAAGTAGATGCGAACTTCGTCCTCCTCCGGCGACCAGGTTTCCGCGGAGGCGTTGCGTCGCTTGCTGCGGCCGTTCTCACTACATAACTCGACGATAGCCTGGTATCCGGGGGGAGCCAGGAAGTGCAGGGCCCGCGCCAGGCCAGGGTCCGTTGAAACTCCAAGGTCGTTCAGGACTTCCTCAATAATCTCCTCGGCATCAGGAATGCTGAGGTTGCTCACTTCTACGCTGCTTTGGGCAGCTCTTATCGATTTCATATTGTCTTCTCCGTATGCCGCGCCTTCCAGCCTGCCTGCGAAACACCGCTCCGGTGGCCTCATGGTCATATTCCGAAGTCTGGTAGTGTGACGCACAGCGGGCGGAAGAGAGCATCCTGGTTTCTAAGTCTTCGCCGTCAAAGGAAGAACAGATTCAAATCAACGAAATGGGTTATCCAACGGGAAATAGAGTGGACATATCTTTCAAGTGTTTCTTTGCAATGCGGTAAGGATTTCGTTGGCAATTCATTGGCTCATTTACAAATAGGAGCCATCTTTCACTTGTCCTTCTTATCTTACAAGATTCGAGAAACACTTTAGGCTAATCCGTCGGCTCAAAGTTATTCATGCACAGTGTACTCGATTTTCCGGAGTTTCGCGTGACATCGACAAACAATCCATGCACTTAATGACTCGCAGGCAGCCCCGATGCCAGGAAAGAGTTGCGGTGCCGTCGTTCTTTTTCAGGGAGCTGGACTTCGTACAATAGAAGGTATGCGTTGTTTCCTGCAGCTTCTGTTCCTCTGTTTTTTGGTATCGACCGGACTGCACGCCGATGGTCCAGCCTTCGATCTTTCGGGTCCAAAGGTGGACGTGCATGTGAAACGCGGGGAGATCACGCTGCCCATTAGCGAGGTTCCCAGCCTTCTTCCCGGCGACAGGCTCTGGGTTCATCCCGATCTGCCGCAAAGCCAATCCGCCCATTATGTTCTCATCGTCGCATTCCTGCGCGGTGCAACCAATCCGCCGCCTCCTAACTGGTTTACACGCGTTGAGACCTGGAGCAAGCAGGCGCGGGAAGAGGGAGTGTTTGTCACAGTTCCAGCGGAAGCGCAGCAGGCGCTGATCTTTCTGGCGCCGGAGACGGGCGGGGATTTCAGCACTTTGCGCGCTGCCGTTCGCGGGCGGCCGGGCGCATTTGTCCGCGCCACCCAGGATCTGCAAGCCGCCAGTCTGGACCGTATGCGGCTAGAAGCGTATCTGGCCGAGGTGAAGGAAACCTCTCAATCCGATCCCGCCTTGCTCAAGGATCGCGCGGCGAAAGCAGCGCGAAGCCTGGGCATCAAACTCGACAAGGAATGCTTCGACAAGCCAAGCGATCAACAGGCTCCATGCCTGGTTGAGCACACGGATGGGCTGGTCCTCGACGACGCCAACAACCAATCGATGGTGGTGCAACTGGCCAACGGAGCAACCGGGGATCTGATGAACCAGCTCAGCTATTCGACGCTGGCCGGTGGGGGCACATTCAGTCCTTATGTGGGCGCAATTGTGGATACGGCGAGGATTCTGGCCTCCCTGCATACGGCGCATTTTCAATATATCCCGGCGCTGGCGCTGCCGACGAAGGATACGCTCAATCTGAGGCTGAACGTGCCGCCCTCGTTTCGCGATCCAAAATCGGTGGTGGTGGTGGCGCTACCGCCGATTGGGGCGGCCAAGCCTCCGCCGCTGCATCCGATCAACCCAGGGGAGAAATTCTGCGCACTCAAACCTGGCCTGGTGTTGCCCGCCGAGGGAGCCCCTGTCGTCTTCTCAACCCAGTTGGCCAGCTCCTTGAAGCTGCACATTGAGGCCCAGATGGACACGAACGGCTCCCCCATCGAGCTGGCGGTGAAGGCCGACCCCTCAGCGGGTGGGCTGGTGCCGGTCGATCCGGTGCCCCAGCTTGCACAGGGCGATTTGATCGCAGTGTTGCGCGGCAAGTGGGGCTTTGACGACTGGGAGGGCCCGCGCTTTCACCTCCATGTGGCTCAAACGGGTAGGTGGTCGGTCGCTCAGGGCGAACAGTCCGCCCTGGTGGTGGGCCGCGAGGATACTCTGCATCTGGAGGACGACAACACCATCTGCGTTGACCGGGTTGAGCAACTGGTGAACGACAACCCACTGAAGCTTGAATGGAAATCGCCCAAGCCGGACTCGCTCGAAGTAACTGTGCCCATGAACGACGCGGCACCCGGGCCGGTGACCCTGCAGATCTACCAATTTGGGCTGGACAAGCCGGAAAAGCTGCCGTTGACAGCCTATGCCGAAGCCGCTTCGCTTGACCGCCTGACGTTGAGCGCTGGAGACCAGACTGCGGTGCTGCAAGGGAATCGGCTGGACGAAGTGGCCAAAGCCGAACTGCAAGGGATCGAGCTGAGCCCGGCCGGGTTGAGCCGGGTGCAGGATTTCGACCAGTTGGCGATGAGCACCGACGCTCAGACGACCGGCCTGCAAGCCGGAAAGCCCTATGAGGCAAAAGTGCAATTGAAGGATGGCCGAAAACTGAAGGTCCCCGTGACCGTTGTGTCCCCGCGTCCACAGGTGGTCCTGCTCAATAAGGGCGTGCAGGAGGAGGCTTCCGCAGCGCCCTCGCCGGTGCACCTCGGCAGCCCAAACGACCTGCCCGTGGATGGACGCCTGGTGTTCTTTCTCAAGTCTCGCGTGCCGGTGAACTTTTCCCGCAATGAGAAGGTGGAACTGGCCGCGGTGGACGGCAGCTTCCAGACTGTCTTGTCTCTGTCCGACGGAAGCCTGATCCTTGAAGACACGAAGACCGCGATGGGCTCCCTGGCGCCGCTGACCCGGTTTGGCCTCTCAGCCTTTGGACCAGTCGCGGTGCGTGTCATGTCGGCAGAAGGGGTTCCTGGGGATTGGATAACGTTGGGGACCCTGGTGCGGCTGCCTGCATTCAAAGAGCTGCGCTGCACGCGCGGGGTCAGCAAGCCCTGCGTACTGACGGGGACAAATCTTTTCCTGGCCTCATCCATCGCGGCGACGCCGGACTTCAGCAACGCCACCGATGTGCCGCCGGACTTTACTGGAACGCAACTTAACGTGCCCCATCCAACAAATGGAACGCTGTCTCTGCGGCTACGCGACGACCCAACGACGGTGCAAGCGTTGACTCTGCCGATCACACCGCCAATCGTTCCGCCGGGGGTACTGACGCCGGTTACGCCCCCGGATACAGCGGCGCCCAAGCCTGCTTCAAAGCCGGATTCGCAGGTGAACTAGCACCGAGACCAGGTAATTTCGTAATCTGGCCCACAAATCTGGGTGCCCCAGGGTCCGCTTTTGAGACCTGGGAGACTACCAATCCAAGCGGTCATCGTACTAGTTGAAATAGGCTCTGTTCTTCTCGGCGAATTCAGCTTTTTCAGCCGGCAGGTCGTCGATTGAGAAAATGGCATTCTGCGCGCAAATGCTGGCGCAGTTGCCGCAGTCGATGCACTCGTCCGGGTTAATGAAGACCTGGGAGACGGTTCCGGCGGCGGGGTCCCCCACCGTGGGCGCAATGGCGGCGGTTGCACACTCCGCAACGCAAACAAAGTCCTTCGTACAGGCATCGGTCACTACATAAGCCATAAAGATCTCCTCGCAATTCGCTTGGGACCGCTGTCTGCTGCGCCCCTCACAAATGAGGCTACCGGGGTTGGAGCCAGGCTACCGTGACCCGAATCACGGGCTGGGGTGGAATCTCCCTGATTACGGTACGCGGGTAATCTCAACCGGTTTGTAACCCTGCCTTGATGCGGCATTCGCAACGTTTCTGCAGCATCGGGACATGAACCTTCGCGGCTGTTGTCCCTTTTTGGCGCGGGCACTCGCCTGTTGGAACTGGAAGTGCGCTCTCTTGAGCGCAACCGCGCGCTCCATTGTCTATCTGGCGGCCCTTGCGCGTACCAGGTCCGGCGGCGGATTCCCGATCGTGCTGGTCGAGATTGTCTATGTGACCTTGACTGCCGGACTTTATGCCGGCTTGCAGCAAAGAGCCCTGGGATTTCGCTCCCGTATCCTGGGCAATTTGACCATCGCCATTGGCGTTCCGTTGCTGGCGCAGGCCCTCGATTGGCTTACCCACCGCGCCGCAGGGGCTGCCGTACCTGGAAAAGCCACCTTGGCGGTCTGCATATTTGCTGTTGTTTCCGCGCTCTTTCACCTGCATGTGATGCGGCGCGGCGCCTTCCTGACAGGCCGCAACGGCCGCTCGCTCCTCGACGATTTCCGCAGGATGCCTCGGCTTGTTCTGGCCTTTGTTGCCGCTCCCATAGCCTTCTTGATAAATCCCGGCACCCGTCTAACCCGCGGCGCCGAATCAAGAGCGGCCCTCTAGCGTCCCGTTTCTCAGCTGCTTGAGGCTGTAACACCCCAATATCTCCCGTCAGGGAGAATCCGATAATAGCCCAGGGTCAAGTCCTCCGCAGCGGACGAAAACCCTGGGTCTGCGGCCTGGCACAGCCCCCGTCCCGGAGAGCCGGGACGAATTCTTATTCACATTCCTTAGAACAAGCCAAGCTATGCTGAATAAATGTTCAGGCCCCTTCCTTCCCTATCCCTGCTCGCAATCGCCGCGCTCTCTCCAGCCTTTGCCCTCGCCCAAACCCCAGCCTCCTCATGGACCTTCGCTGTCAGCGGCGACAGCCGCAACTGCGGCGATTTTGTCATGCCCGCCATTGCCGCCAAAGTCAAAGCGGAAAGCGATGCATTCTACTGGCATCTGGGTGATTTTCGCTGGATCTCCTCGCCCGACCAGGACATGCTGGCCATGCAGCCGGCAGGAAGCCAACTCGCCAAGCCCGAGTATCTGCAGCGCGCCTGGGACGACTTTCTCGAGCACCAGATCGCCTCGTTCGGTTCGATCCCGGTATTTCTGGGGCGGGGCAATCACGAAAACAACAAGCCCATGACTCGTGAAGGCTACCTCGCCAGGTTCTCCAGCCTGCTGAATCGTCCTGAGATTGCGGCGCAACGCAAGGCCGAGGGCGACAACGGCGACGTGCAGCCCTGGTACCACTGGACCCGCGGCGGCGTTGACTTCATCACCCTGGACAACGCCAGCCGCGACGAGTTTTCCGACGCTCAGTTGCGCTGGCTGCGCTCTGTGCTGGACCGCGATCTTGCCCCCAACTCAGGCATCCGCACCATTGTCGCCGGCATGCATGAAGCGTTGCCCCACTCCACTAGCTCGGATCACGGCATGGACGACTGGGACCTGGGCATCCGCACCGGGGAGCTGGTCTACACCTGGCTGTTCGACGCCCAGGCGGCGGGAAAGCATGTTTACATTCTTGGCAGCCACTCGCACTATTACTCGCCCAACATATTCAACACGCCCTACTGGAAGCAGCACAGCAGCAACGTGGTGCCAGGCATCATCATCGGCAGCGCCGGAGCCCATCGCTACCAGCTTCCCAAGGATGCCGACAAGACTTCCAAGACCAATATCTACGGGTTTCTGCAGGGGACGGTGAAGGCGGACGGAACCATCGACTTCGGGTTGCATGAGCTGAGCGAGAACGACCTGATCCAGTCCAAATGGCCCAATGCGCCGCTGGACGCAATCCATGAGTGTTACATCCACAACTCCGACGACGCGGGGAAGTGAGCCAAACCGCTCAGCATACTGAATCTCGACCTGCCATGCTTTAATGACGTGAGATGATCGGGCACCCTGTCAAGGAATGCCAGCCTCCAGCGGGCACACGCTCACAGAGATCGTCGGCGCTGGAAGCGTATTCAAGGGAGGCCGTCCAAATGGATGCAAGAAAAAATGAGGCTTTTAGTGTTGACGGCTATCTTGGAGCCGAAGGAGAAGGGCGCAAGATCGTCCGCCTGAAGGCAAAACAGCACTTTTTCCTGCAGGGTGGCCAGGCCGACTCGATCTTCTACATCCAGTCAGGCCGGGCAAAGCTCACTGTTGTCTCCAAAAAGGGCAAAGAGGCCACCGTCACGCTGCTTGCCGCCAATGACTTTCTCGGCGAAGAATGCCTCACTGCGCCCGCGGGAATTCGTACTGCCACAGCCTCTGCCATTGTTGCATGCGTGGCGCTCAAAATCTCGCGCGAACAAATGCTGCACGTTCTGCACGATGAACACCTCTTCTCGACATTCTTCTTGAACTTCATGCTTCTTCGCGGCATACGGACGCAGGCGGACCTGATCGATCAATTGTTCAACTCCAGCGAAAGGCGTCTGGCCCGGATCCTCCTGTTGATGGCGGATTTTGGCCAGCCGGGCGAGCCGGATACGCAGATTCCACCGGTCACGCAGGAGACTCTGGCTGAGATGATCGGTACCACCCGGTCGCGCGTCAGCTTCTTCATGAACCGCTTCAGGAAGCTTGGGTACCTCGAATACAACGGACACATCCGTGTGAATAAACGGCTGCTCAATGTGGTCTTGCACGATCAACTCCCGGAGCAGAACGCATCCAGGCCGCTTCTTCTCGATCCTCCGCCGAGCAAAGCCCGAGCCGCCAGGCGAGCCAAGTTTCTGTAATCGGCAATGAGCCGGCCGCGCTTCAGGTCCAGAGCCCATCGGGCCAGTCGAAGCTATTTGCGCCAAGAGGAGACCCAATGTCGTTCGGAATCTACGCTGCCGGTTATGCAATTGTTATCTGCGGACTCATCTATGCCGCGCACCTGATGCATATCCCTACTCAATGGATTACCGCGGGCGCGCTGGTACTGCTTGGCATCGGAATCCTGTCGGCAGTAAAAGCCACCCGCCAGAAAGACCCTTCATAGTGTCCTGAGTCTATAGTTCCAATCAGCGAATGGCCTGCCATCGCTGAGAGGCTGTGACCCGCTTCCAGCGAGTTAAGGTTGCAATGAACCCCGTGCACGATTCCCAACAATAGCTCCGTGCCCCGTCGGGGTACCCTCAGGTCGGACTTTTTTCTGTCGCAAGAGCCTGCCCTGAGCCTGTCGAAGGGGCGGGAAACCTCAGCGCTCAACCAGCCTTGTCCATAGGGGGCAGTCCGACTCGCTGTCAGCGAGTTACGTCTGCAATGAACCCCACGCACGATTCGCCACAATAGCCCCGTGCCCCGTTCTTGCGACTTTTTTCTGTCGCAAGGGCGGGAAACCTCAGCGCTCAACTAGCTTTGTTCATGAGGAGCGGAGCGTACTTCAGCGAAGTCGAAAGCCTGCCTTGAGCAAGGTCGAACGGGATCTCGCGTTTGAGACCTGGGAGACTACCAATCCAACGTTCTTTGTACTAGTAAACAATTTTGCTGTTCGAATCGATCCATGCGGCAAACGCGGCCCAGGCTTCATTACCGAGCAACTGCGTAGCCGGCAGCGCACGCGCTGCCTGGTCTTTGCGAAATTCCTCATACAGAAATGCATCGTCAAAACCGGCACGAGCCGCATCGGCTGCGCTGGCTCCGTAATAAATGGCATCAAGCCGCGCCCAATACGAAGCAGCCAGGCACATGGGGCACGGCTCGCAACTGGTGTAAAGCTCGCAGCCGGCCAGCGAGAAAGTGCCCAGCGCCTTGCACGCCGCGCGAATGGCATTGACCTCGCCATGGGCTGTTGGATCGTTGCCGGTGGTAACCGTGTTCGCGCCCTCGCCGACGATCTTGCCGTCGCGCACGACGACCGCCGCAAATGGGCCTCCGCCGCCGATGTCGACATTCTGAATGGCAAGCACAATGGCGCGGCGCAGGAACTCCGGATTGGGTGGGTTGGTTGGGTGCAACTTGCTTACTGCCTCCCTGAGAGGTCAAAGTAAAGACAGTATGTCACAGGTTTTCCGATCGACCCGCGTGTTGACCGCCGAAGGGCTCCGTCCCGCCGCGCTGCTGGTGGAGGGCGAGCGGATCGCTCACGTCCAGAGTTGGGACGATGTGGCCGCCGCCGCAACCATGCATGACTTTGGCGATGCAGTCCTGCTGCCTGGCCTGGTCGACTCGCACGTCCACATCAACGAGCCGGGCCGCACGGAGTGGGAAGGCTTCTGGACAGCCACGCAGGCGGCTGCTTCCGGAGGCGTGACGACGCTGGTAGATATGCCGCTGAACTGCGTGCCCGAGACCACGGACGTCGCGGCATTGGAAGCCAAACGCGCCGCGGCTCAAGGCAAATGCTGGGTCGACTGGGCAGCCTGGGGCGGAGTAGTCGGTGATAATTCCGAAGCACTGCCAGCCCTCGCGGCTTCGGGCATTCCCGGCTTCAAATGCTTCATGATTGACTCCGGCATTGACGGCTTTGCCTGGGTAGACGAAATCGGATTGAAGTTAGCGCTCGCCAAACTGGAAGGAGCGGGATTACCACTCCTCGCCCATGCCGAGGTTGGAGGCCCTGTTGTCGCCGCAACGAAGACAATCAACGCCGTGGATGCGGATTGGCATAAGTACTCGACTTATTTGGCGTCGCGGCCCGAGAATGCGGAGATCGACGCGATTTACATCCTCATGCGCCTCGCTACCAAATTTAAGACGCCACTTCACGTCGTGCATCTCTCAAGCGCCGAGGCTCTTTCGATACTGCGGCTAGCGCGTGGCATAGAACTTGGAATCACCGTAGAGACCTGTATCCACTATCTCTGTTTCGCCGCCGAAGAGATTCCCGACGGCGCAACGGAGTTCAAATGCGCCCCGCCAATTCGCAGCAAAGCCAACCGCGATGCGCTGTGGGCCGCGCTCGAAGAAGGATTGATCGACATGGTGACCACCGACCACTCACCATGTCCGCCAGCAATGAAGCGTCGCGAAGAAGGCCGATGGGATCAAGCCTGGGGCGGCATCTCCAGTCTCGGCCTGGCGCTCCCGGTGATGTGGACTGCGCTTGAGCGCCGTGGGTTTAGTCCGGCCGCCGGAATGGAGCGCGTCGCCAAATGGATGTCCGCGGGGCCTGCGCGCCTGGCTGGCCTCACCGGAAGAAAAGGCGTACTCGCCCCAGGTGCAGACGCCGACTTTGCTGTCTTCGATCCCAACGCGGTTTGGACAGTTGCGCCTGAGCATCTGTACTTTCGCCACAAACTCTCGCCGTATCTCGGCGCGGAATTACATGGGCGCGTCGTGCAGACATGGCTGCGCGGAGAACAGGTCTTTTCCGCGGACAGCTTCGTAGGCCAGCCCCGCGGCAAAGAGCAGGTGCGCCGATGAAAGACCGCGCACGCAGAGCCATTGCGGAATGCCGGCACATAGCCGCCATGAGCGAAGAGCCGGGCCGTATTACGCGGGGATTCCTCACTCCGCCCATGCATCGGGTTCATGCCCATCTTCGCGCACGCATGGAAGCTCTCGGAATGACCATTCAGATAGATGCGGCCGGCAACCTGCGCGGGCTTTGGCAGCCGGCAAGTCCGGGCGGCAAACGGCTGCTGATCGGTTCGCACATCGATACTGTGCCCAACGCAGGCGCCTTCGATGGCGTGCTCGGCGTAGCACTGGCGCTTGAATGTGTCGAAATCGCGCAGGAACTTGCGTTGCCGCTGGCCATCGAGGTCATTGCGTTTTCGGAAGAGGAAGGCGTGCGCTATGGCTCTCCATTCCTGGGCAGCCGTGCGGTCGCGGGGCGTTTCGACAACACTCTGCTCAAGCTAACGGACGCTGAATGCATTTCGATGGAAGCGGCAATGCGCAGCTTCGGACTCGACCCTGGCAAGATCGGCGAAGCCGCAATGGACGCTGATGCGGCGGCCTTTCTGGAGATTCACATCGAGCAAGGCCCTGTGCTCGAAGCAGAAGATTTGCCTGTCGCCGCGGTGACTGCAATCGTGGGCCAGACGCGTCTCAATCTGACTTTTGGCGGCCACGCAAACCACGCCGGAACCACGCCCATGCATTTGCGCCGCGATGCTCTGACAGCCGCGGCTGAGTGGATCTCTGAAGTCGAGGCGGTTGCCCGGCGCACCGGCGGACTGGTAGCAACCGTGGGTAGAGTCACCGTAGAGCCGAATGCCGGCAACGTCGTTCCAGGACTGGTGCAAGTGAGCCTGGACGTACGCCATGCACACGATGAAACGCGCGGTTCCTTTGTCGAGGAACTCGTCACTAGAGCCAGGGCAATCGCGACGTCGCGCGGCCTGACCATCGAGCGCACTGACCGGTTGGACCAGCCCGCCGTGCCCATGGATGAGCGCCTGACATCGTTCCTGATCGACGCAATCGAAGCCGCCGGATACCCCGTGAAGACCATGCCCAGCGGCGCCGGCCACGATGCAATGGTGATGGCCGCAAGGCTTCCGGCTGCGATGCTCTTTTTGCGCAGCCCCGGCGGCATCAGCCACCACCCTGCTGAAACCGTTCTGGAAGACGATGTTGAGGCCGCACTGAATGTTGGCCGCGAGTTTTTGCTGCGCCTTGCATCCGATGTTAGTTAGAATTCTTAAACGAGGTCGAGATTGCATCATCTTGGACTAACAAGAAGCAGCCGGAAGCTGGACCACCTGCTGCAAACGCCGAACACCTTTGTCCGCACGCCATTGCCCGGCGCCGTGGGCGTGGAGTTTGTGGTCCATGCATCGCCGCAACTGGGCGCGCGCTTCACGCAAATGACAGCCGAGTTTGCGGCGGGAGGCACGCTTGGACCCGCGCCGGCACAGAGGTTTCTCTATGTGCTCGAAGGCGAAGTTTCGGTTACTGCCGGCGGGAATGAGCACACCCTTGTCCCCGGCGGATTTGCATTTCTTCCGCAAGGGATACCGCACACAGTGCGCGCGCAGAAGCCCTCGCGCGCCGCAGTGATTGAAAAACCCTATGAGCGGTTTGCCGGCGATGAACAATCCGCGCAAATCGTCGTCGGAAATGAATCCGGCGTTGCCCCCGTTGCCCTGATGGGCGATGAGGCTCTGCGCGTGCGTTCGCTGATGCCCGATGGCCCCGCGTACGATTTTGCCGTAAACACCATGACCTACGATCCCGGCGCGGCGCTCGGCATGGTTGAAATTCACGTCATGGAGCACGGCCTGCTGATGCTTGAAGGCGGCGGCATCTACCGCCTCGGCGACGCGTGGTATCCCGTTGAAGCCGGCGACTTCATCTGGATGGGACCGTATTGTTCGCAGTGGTTTGGCGCGCTCGGCAAACGGCCGGCCAAGTACCTCATCTACAAAGACTGGCGAAGGCATCCACTCGGATCGTGAGGCAGCGATGAGCATACAGCCCAAGCTCGAAATCGACTTGCTTTTCGCGGAGTTGGCCGCCCTTGCGCGGATATCGGAAGCCGAGCCGCCCGTGGTCACGCGCGTCGTATTCACTGAGGCGGATCTGCGCGCGAGGGCCTATGTGAAAGGCCTCTGCGCCGACGCGGGACTCGCGGTAAATGAAGACGCGATCGGCAATACATTCGCCCGATGGGCCGGCAACGAGCCGGAGCTTGCGCCAATCGGAACCGGCTCGCACATCGATGCGATTCCCAACGCAGGCTCTTATGACGGAACCGTCGGTGTGCTCGGCGGCCTTGAAGCGATTCGTGCGTTGCAACGCGCCGGCTTCCGGCCCCGTCGCTCGATCGAGCTTGTGACCTTCACTGCCGAAGAGCCGACTCGCTTTGGCATTGGCTGCCTGGGCAGCCGCATGATAGGCCATGTGCTCACGCCGGCCGCCGCGCTTGCGCTCCGCGACCGGCAGGGAAACGGTCTGGAGGAGTTGCGAAGCCACGCTGGCTTCACCGGCCCGCTTGAATCCGTCGCTGTGCCCGTCGGGCGCTTCCACCAGTTTGTCGAGCTACACATCGAGCAAGGCCCATCGCTGGAGCAGGAAGGAATCGATCTCGGTTTGGTGACGGCCATCGCCGCTCCGGCCAGCCTGCGCATCGCCATCGAGGGCGAGGGCGGTCATGCTGGCGGAAAGCTGATGCCCGGCCGCAAAGATGCATTGACCGCTGCAGCCGAGCTGATTCTTGCTCTCGAATCCGCAGCCAAATCCACCGGCGCCATTGACACGGTAGCCACCGTCGGTGTCTGCGAAGTTTTTCCCGGCGCAGTCAACAGCATTCCCTCGCGTGTGCGCCTGGAGACGGACATTCGCGACACGGATAGAGCGCGACGCGACAGCGTGCTCGATGCCCTGCATGACGCCTGCGCCGAGGTCTCGCAACGCCGTGGCGTCACCATCGCAACGGAACTAGTCAACGCCGATCCGCCCACCAATTGCGACCCCGAGATTCTTGCAGGTCTGGAGGCCTCGGCCGTCGAGACGGGTCGCACTTACAAAAGAATGGTGGCCCGCGCTTACCACGATTCGTCCTTTGTAGCGTGCATTGCGCCCGTCGCCATGTTGTTCATTCCGTGCCGCGGTGGTGTGAGCCATCGACCCGACGAATACGCCTCCCCGGAGTGGATTTCCGGCGGCGTTGACGTTCTAGCGCGGACCCTGGCGCGGCTGGCGAGCTGAACGATTCTCTTTGAAACTGGGGCGATCCGTTGTATGCTATGCCTCAACCCGTACGAATGTCCAAGCTTCCCTAACCATGAGCACGAATGCGAAAACCCGCATCGTTGGAGCCCCCGTCCCCCGCAAGGAAGGCGTGGACAAGCTGCTGGGCCGTGCCCGTTACGTCGACGACATCGAACGCGAGGGCATGTGGCCAGGGGCAACAGTGCGTAGCACGATTCCGCGGGGATTCATACGCTCCATCGGCTTCGACCGCCGGATCGATTGGGCCGAATTCGCAATCGCTACGGCCGGCGATATTCCCGGCAAGAATCATGTTCAACTTATCTTCGCCGACCAGCCCTGCCTTGCGGACGGGATCGTGAACCACTGCGACGAGGCCATTCTCCTGTTGGCACATCCCAACAAGCACAAGCTGCGCGAGGCCGTGGCTGCGGTGCATATCGAATATGAGCCTCTGCCTCCGATCTTCACCATCGAAGAAAGCGAGCGGCAGGATGTAATTGTCTGGGGTGCGGACAACTTGATCAAGAGCTTCCTGCTTGAGAAGGGCGATGTGGATTCCGCATGGGAAAATGCGGCGTACATCGTCGAGGGAGAATACCGCACAGGCGCACAGGAGCATCTTTACATCGAAAACAACGGCGTCATAGCGGAGTGGAGTGAGGAAAACGGAGTAACGGTGTGGGGTTCGCTGCAATGTCCATACTATGTGCATAGGTCTTTGCTGGCGGTCTTCGATTTGCCCGAAGACAAGGTCCGCGTCATTCAGACTGAGACCGGCGGCGCGTTTGGCGGCAAAGAGGATTATCCTTCCACGCTCGCTGCCCATGCGGCTTTGCTGGCGATGAAGAGCCGTCATCCCATCAAGATGGTTTACGACCGCATGGAAGATCTGGCCGCGACTACCAAGCGCCATCCCTCACGCATACGCCATCGCACAGCACTTGACAAAGACGGCAAGCTGGTCGCGATGGACATCGACATTGCAACAGACGCCGGCGCGTATTCGACGCTCTCTTCCACTGTGCTTTCGCGCGCGACGCTGCATTCGTCAGGACCGTACGTGTGCCCCAATGTGCGCGTTCACTCGAGTGCCTGGGCCACCAACACCGTACCCTATGGCGCGTTTCGCGGCTTCGGCGCGCCGCAGGCTGTGTTTGCCATCGAACGCCACATGGATGAGATCGCATACGCAATAGGCATCGATCCAATCGCGTTGCGGCGCAAGAACTTTCTCCACGACGGCGATACAACCGCGACCGAACAGGTAATGCGGGATCCTGTTATCCTCGACCAGCTGCTCGATCGCGCACTTTGCGAGAGTGATTATCACGCCAAGCGAGCGCGATTTGCTACCGGGAATCCAACCTCTGCAATCAAGCGCGGCATGGGCGTCGCCGCCTTCTTTCACGGTTCCGGATTTACGGGCTCCGGCGAGCGCTATTTGAACTCTCTCGCAGGTGTGGATGTAACTCCGGAAGGCAAACTGCGCGTGCTGGCGGCCAACACAGAGTTTGGTCAAGGCACGAATACCATACTCACGCAGATTGCGGCGGAGTCCATTGGCATTGGCTATGACGACGTAATCATGGCCCCGGCAGACACTGGCATCGTTCCCAACAGCGGGCCAACTGTCGCATCGCGAACATCCATGGTGGTGGGCCGGCTCATTGAGCGCGCCAGCCTGCAGCTGGTCGCAATGCTGCGAGAGCATGCGGAACTCGGCGAGCACTTCAATTCCGAGGAGTTCTTCGCGGCCAGTGAACGTTATCGCACTGCGCACGGAGAGGTAGTATCGCTGTGCCGCTACGAGGCGCCGCCCAACATTTTCTGGGACGACCAGAAGTATCGTGGCGAAGCCTATCCCGCGTATGCGTGGTCCATTCAGGTTGCACAGGTTGCTGTCGATAGTGTCACGTATTGCACCGAAGTGGAAGATTTCTGGTCGGTGCAGGAGGTGGGCCGAGTGCTCAACCCCGTGTTGGCCGGTGGACAAATCGAAGGCGGCATTGCCCAGGGCATCGGCTATGCGCTCTACGAAAAAGTCGTCTTGCAGAACGGCCACATGGCCAACAACCAGATGACCAACTACATTATGCCGACCGCGGAAGACGTGCCTCCAATTCACGTCTTCTTTGAGGAGATTCCGTTTCGCTATGGAGCATTCGGCGCCAAGGGTATTGGGGAATTGCCGCACGACGGCCCCGCGCCTGCAATTCTGAATGCCATCAGGGACGCCACGGGCGTGGGTTTTCGTGCGATCCCACTCCTGCCGGAAGACCTGTTCGCGCAATTGACCGCGTGTGAATCTGTCGAGGAGGCTGCAGCTCTATGAGTGGCTCTCAGTGCACCCTCCGCTTCACCGTCAACGGCGAAAACTGTGCCGTGCAGGTCCCACCCATGAAGCGCCTATTGGATGTGTTGCGTGAAGACCTCCATCTCACCGGGACCAAGGAAGGATGTGGAGAAGGCGAATGCGGATCGTGTTCCGTGCGCATGGATGGCGAACTTGTGAACAGTTGCCTTGTGCCAGTGTTGCACGCCGAGGGAGCCAATATTCAGACCGTTGAAGGGCTCGCTGCGAGCGGAACTCTTCACCCGCTGCAGCAGGCATTTCTGAAATACGGCGGAGCACAGTGCGGCATTTGCACGCCTGGGATGTTGATGGCAGCTACTCAACTTCTTTCCATCAATCCGCATCCCACAATGGCCGAAATTCGCGAAGGGCTCGCAGGAAATCTATGCCGTTGTACCGGCTTTATCCGCATTTTCGAATCGGTGATCGCTGCGGCCCACAATCCATCGACCGATCAAGGGGCCCATGCGCGGTAATCCGGATGCGCACGAAATCGTAGCGCCGGGCTGCCTGGCCGCGGTGTTGGATTTGCTCACAGGCGCGCCCGGTGAGTGGACGCCCATCGCGGGTGGCACTGAGTTGATGGTCGCTCATGCCGCCGGACGCCTTGCGGCTTCCAGGCTCGTAAGCCTCTGGGGTATTCGCGAGTTGCGCTTCATAACCACAGGCGCAAAGGGCATTTCGATTGGGGCAGGCGCAACGTTTCGCGACCTGCGCGGAGATGCAGGCATTGCAGACCACTTGCCGCTCCTGGCCAAAGCTGCAAGCTGGATCGGCTCGATCGCCAACCAGAGCCGCGCCACCGTCGGCGGCAATCTTGTGAACGGATCGCCGGCAGCGGACTCGTCGCCCGCACTGCTGGCCTACGATGCGGAAGTGGAGCTAGTGTCAGTGCGTGGCAGCCGCCGAATTCCCTATTCTGAGTTTCACACTGGCTACAAGCGCAACGCGATGGCGCCGGACGAACTGCTCCTTGCCGTGCATCTGCCGCTCCGATTCGCACGGCACCGTCGGTACCTGCGCAAGGTGGGAACGCGACGCGCTATGGCCATCTCCAAGGTTGCGCTGGCAGGGACCGCAATCGTTGAGGAGGGCGTAGTCAGCGAGCTTCGCCTGGCGGCAGCCAGCCTTGCTCCGTTCCCGGCGAGGCTCTATGAAACCGAAGCCGCGCTCGTTGGCAAATCGATCGACTCACGCACTATTGAATCGGCACGTGAGGTTCTGCTCACAGAGGCAAGGCCCATTGACGACATCCGGTCCACGGCAGAATACCGCAAGCGTGTTGCCGCGAATCTGCTTGAAGAATTCCTGCTGGAGTTACGTTCAGAGGGCTCGCCCAAATGAATCCCACCCTTTTAGCATGGAACACGGCGGGCGCTCAAACAGCGCTGGATGCAATGCTTGCCTGCTGCGGTGCACGCCGATGGGCGGCGGCCATGGTGGTTCTGCGCCCCATCTCCAACATTGTCGAGTTGAGCGCCGCAGCCGATCGAATCTGGAGCACCATGGAAGAGGCCGACTGGATGGAGGCATTTGCGTGCCATCCGCGCATTGGTGAGCGCAAGGCAATGCATGCATCGAGGAAATCCGGTGCATGGTCCCAACAAGAGCAATCGTCGGCGAGCAGCGCGGCCGAGCGAGTTTTGTCAGACCTCTCCGCCGCCAATCTACTCTATGAGCAGCGCTTCGGATTTACCTACATTGTCTGCGCCACCGGAAAGAGCGCCGAAGAGATGCTTTCAATTCTTAATCGCCGGCTGAGCAGCGATCGCGCGTCGGAATTACGCGAGGCAGCCGAACAGCAGCGGCAGATCACTCAGATCCGTCTGGGAAAGTGGCTTGTGGAATGAGTGGGATTACTACGCACGTGCTCGACGCGGTTATCGGCAAGCCTGCATCCGGAGTCGCGGTGCTGCTCGAGAAGCGCCAAGATTCCGCCTGGATCGTTGTTTGCAAAAGCGTGACCGATGCGGACGGACGCTGCCGCGATCTTAGGGAGGATGCCGCCCCGGGCCTCTATCGACTCACATTCGACACCGGCGCATATCTTGCTCACAAAGGCCGCGCCGGCATTTATCCGGAGATAACCGTTACCTTCACATGCAGCGGCGATGCGCACTACCACCTACCGCTGTTGTTGAGCGATAACAGTTATACAACCTATCGAGGAAGCTGACACGATGGCACGACTTGGTGAGAATCGCTACGGAAAATCGCGCGTGCGCCTTTCGCGAATCACACGCCACGGAGACAGGCACGAGTTCAATGAGTGGACCGTGCGCGTCCTGCTGCTCGGGGACTTCGAGACAAGCTTCACGGAGGCAGAAAACAGCAGGATTCTGCCGACGGATACGATGAAGAATACGGTTTACTCCGTAGCCCGCGACTCAAAGGCTGCGACCATCGAAGACTTCGCCGTTGAGTTGGGCGACTATCTGCTGAACAACAATCCGCAAGTTACGAAGGCCAGCATAGAGATCGGCGAAAATGCGTGGGAACGGATGGTAGTTGGCGGTGTACCCGAGCCAACCACATTCAAGCTTGGCGGACCGGAGTTGCACACCGTCCACGCCATGCGCGAGAAAGGCGGCAGTTGGTCGGTAACTTCCGGTGTCGATGGACTTGTGATTCTAAAGACCACGAAGTCCGCATTCACCGGCTACATCAAAGACAAGCTGACCACCCTCAAGCCATCGACCGATCGCATCTTCGGCACCAGCGCCACGGCGACCTGGGAGTACGAAACGGCCTCGCCGGATCATGCGGATGTGCGGGCACGCGTCATTGCAGCGCTGCTCAAGGAGTTTGCAGGCCACAACAGCATGAGCGTGCAGCACACGCTCTTCGATATGGGCAAGGCAGCGCTCGAAGCAGCGCCGGAAATTGCGCGCATCACGCTTACTATGCCCAATCTGCATCACATTCTTGCGGACTTGAGCCCCTTTGGCCAGGACAATCCTAACCACATCTTTGTTCCCATCGATGAACCGCACGGTTATATCGAGGCCACAATAGAACGGTGAGAGTTATTCCAACTGCTCCAGATCCTCGGGCCGATCGATGTCCACTTCACCGCCGGGAAATGGTATCGCGATCAATGGGCACGGCGGTTCAACAAGCATCGCGCGCGCGCCCCTGTCTCCACGAAGCGCGAGGAGATGCGGGAAGGTCATGCGGGGAAACACAGCGGGGATCCCATTCACGCCCATATAGGCTGACGCCACGATCGACGGCTCCAATTGCACCACGAAAGTCTGAATCAATGTGCGCAGGTGATCGGCGGGAAGGCGGGGCTGATCGCAACTCAGAATCAGCACGCCCTGCGCATTCGGCGCAGCTTTATCCAGCGCCTTGAGTCCCGCATGAATCGAAGTGGAGATTCCCTTCTCCCACTGGTCGTTGATCACGGGAATTGAAATGGAACTCAAATCAATCGAAGCGTGAATCACCTCGCGATTTGCTCCGAGTACCGTGAGAGTCGGAGCTGCGCCTGCTTCGTTCGCCAATCGAATGGCACGCCCCAGCAGCGTTTCTCCGCCATGCATGAGCAACTGCTTCGGCTGACCGAGGCGGCGGCTGGCGCCGGCGGCCAGCACTATGGCGGCTACAGAAGCATTCACGGCTGCCCTTCCACGTCCGGCTGAAGCACGATCAACAGGACAATTCCGACCACCGCGAACAATCGAAACGAAGCCTCTTGACCGTTCCAAGTATGCGACTGCCACATCAGGAACCATTCCGCGCCGATTGAAAGAAACGCTACCAGCCACATCGACAGTGCGAGAGTAAGAGCCAACACCGGCACGCGCTTGGCTGCATTGAATATGACGGCCGCAAGCCGTAGCGCGCGCAGCAGGCGCACCACGCCCCACCAGAGCAAGATGGTAGTGGCAATCTCCCACGCGATAATGCCGATGTAAAACGCAAGATGCATTCCTGGTGAGAGCACCGCACGACCCATTCCGTGATTGCCGGGAAATGTCGAATCCATCGACAGCACGTGGCGGACAAACTGATAATTCGAGTCGAAATCGGTTAGATTGTTGAAGACAACCAGCGTATAGAACAGACCGACACCTGCCAGCAGCAACAGCTTTGCAGCGCGCGTAATCATCGGTTTCCCTCCGCTGTCTTGAATGTCTTGAAATAGGCAGTGAGCCCGTCCAGTGCGGGGTTGTCGTATTCACCGTGAGCCGGCATCTTCGCGCCTGGAGTCACCGCCGCGGAATTGTCGACGATCTGCCGGAAGGGTCTTGCATCGCGACTAGCGAGTTCCGCCACGCTCGCGGGAAGCAGAAGGAAACATCGGACCATAGCCTCATGCTAACTTGGTTCGTAAGCGGGAACCAAAGGAAATTTCCGGCTCGGCGTGCTACATTCAAATGCAAATGACGCCGATTCCATCACCAGAGCAAAGCCTCGCCGCACTGCGATACCAGTTGCCTCCGCCGCCGGCCCCTGGCGGTAATTACGTTCCCGCCAAACGGGTAGGCACGATTGTCTATCTTTCCGGAGCCATTTCGACCAGCCCCGAGGGCATCATCACCGGAACTGCCGGCCTTGACCGCTCCATCGAAGACGGATACGCGGCAGCCAGGGCTTGCGCGCTTACGCTGCTTGCGGTTCTTAAACGGGAGCTTGGCTCGCTTGATCGTGTGGCCGAAATCTTGACGGTCAATGGGTATGTGAATGCCGTGAATGGGTTTCCGGACGCACCCGCAATCATCAACGGAGCTTCCGATTTGCTGGTTCAGATCTTCGGCGAGGCGGGCCGCCATGTCCGCGCTGCCGTTGGACTCAACGCGCTGCCGCGCAACGCCCTGGTGGAGGTTCAGATGACTGTGAAGGTGAAAGAACCATGATGGAACACACGCTCTCCGCCGAACCGACCCACTCTGTGTGGGACCGCTCGCTGGCGCCCCGGTTGCGCATCGAGCGGGGAGATGAAGTCGCGTTCGAATGTGTAGATGCCAGCGGCGGCCAGGTGCATCCCGGCATGACGACATCCGAATTCCTGGCCATCGATCGCACGCGTATCCACGCGCTCACTGGCCCCGTCTGGATCGAGGGCGCGGAACCGGGCGATGTGTTGCAAGTGGACGTACTCTTCACGCGCCACAGCGGCTGGGGATGGTCAAGCGTCATCGAGGGCCTGGGATTCCTAAGGGACCGGTTCCGCGAGCCCTGTATTTTTCATTGGCAACTCGACGGCGAGTCCACCAGTTCACTTGCACCTGCAATTGTTCCGGTGCGGCCATTTTTGGGAGTGATGGGCGTTGCGCGAGCGGAGGATGGCGCCTTCCGCACTCGCCCGCCGGGCCCCTTCGGTGGCAATCTCGACGTACGCGAATTGTGTGCCGGATCGCGGCTCTACTTGCCGGTATTCAACCACGGCGCGCTCTTCAGTTGCGGCGATGGCCACGCCGCACAAGGTGATGGCGAGGTGTGCATCAACGGCATCGAGTGTTCACTGGACGTTACGCTGCGGTTCCATCTTCATAAGCAGCATCCGCTTTCGGGGCCAATTGTGGAAGCCAGTGAAATTGCCGCTTCCGATTCGACGGCCAACGCCTGGGTTGTGGTAGAAACGGGAACTGAATTGGCCGACACCGCACGGGCTGCCACGGGTCGCATGATCGACTTGCTCGTGAGCCGATGGGGATTCAGTGAAATTCACGCGTACATCCTATGCAGCGTGGCCCTGAAGCTCAGACTCAGCCAGGTGGTCAACGAACCCGTTTACACAATCAGCGCCGCGTTGAGCAAGCAGATCCTTCCTGATCGGGAGCTGTTCCCAATCCAATGACGATCGACGATCCTGAAGTTTTGGCGGAACTCGGCGCCCTCTGTCCGCGCTACGAAGAGGCTCGTGTCAACAACGATGCGGATACGCTGTTGGCCAAGTTCCGGGCTGATCGCATCGACGCTGGATAACAAGCAGGATGAATGCATGCCGCCTACGCCGAGAGCGTGACGGTCAACTGCTCGACTGGCGCCGCATGAAACGCAGCATCGAGACTCTGTGAGTCCTTAAAGAGCTTGCCTGCCACATGCCGTGCCGGAAACGCGAAGCTCAACTCCGGCTCAGCAAACGGCCACGGCGTCAGACGAAAATGCCGCGGCGCAATCGGCAGCACTTTCACTTCCGCAGTCGCTCCGTCGTTGAGTGGAAGAGGGTGCAGAAGATGAGCCGGCGAAGAAAACGCTACGCACGTCAACAGCGAAAGATTGTCGCAGGCCTGCAAAAGCCTGAAATGTTCCAGGATGGTTTGGTTCGCTGATTCAATCGCAGATAGACTGGCGTCCTCGGCAATGCCCTCAAGCAGTGCGCGCCGATACTCGCGCTGCCGATCCAGAAATGCATCCAGCAGCACAAGGTCCTCGGGCGCAATGGTGGAGCGGTCAGCATGCGCTGTGAGGAGATTGTTCGTGTGCATCGAGATAAGCAGCCCGGCATACAGATCCTGCTCCGCAATGATGCGCACGGCCCGATCGCGAACTGCCAGGTACTCTTCGAGATCGATTTCTTCGAATGCGGAATACTTGCCGACGAGTTCAATGGAAAACGCGGAAGGCTTGCCCTGCCTGGTCACGGAGGGATGCGCATCCCGCGTGGCCCAACCATCGTCGTGGCAAGCGATTCCCTTCAGCACACGCGCGCGCGGTTCCGGCTTGCGAAAATGCGCATTGCCCCATGCAGCCGCAAAATTGCCGGCCAAATGCGCGTGGTCCGGGTGCGTAATCAGCCACCAGCCAGTCTCCGATTCCATGCGTAAAATCGGTCTCCTCCTTACTCTTCCAGATACGGAAGGCTCGACTCATGCCAGTTGCGCAGAGCCAGCCACTCCAGGAACGTCACGATAAAAAAGAAGCTGAATCCCAGCACCGTCGCGGCAAAGACCAGTGCGAACAGGTAGCTGGTCTCCATCTGATTGTTGGCATAGGTGATGGCATATCCCAGCCCGCCTTCTCCAACGCGAACGGAACCGGCAAAGAGCTCGCCCATGATGCCACCTATTACGCTAATGCCGGCAGAGATTCGAATTCCGGCGAAGAGATTGGGCAGCGCGTTGGGCAGGCGCAACTTGAAGAGGACCTGGGCCGGCGTCGCCTTGTGCATGACAAAAAGATTGACGAGGTTCTCATCCACGCTGACGAGTCCCTGCGTGGTGTTGGCGATGATAGGCGCAAGGCTGATGATGAAAGTGACAATGGTTACAGAGAAAAGTCCCGCTCCAACCCAATTGATAATCAAAGGCGCAATGGCGACGATGGGAACGGTTTGCAAGAGGATCGTGTAAGGGTAGAGCAATTGCCGCAGCCCGCGCCACTGCGCGAAGATCATGGATACGGTGACGCCCGCGACAATGCTTGCGGCCAATCCTCCCGCTGCCTCCTCGGTGGTAATGCTCAGCGAATTCAAGAGCGATGGAAAGCGGTCGCGGAGCGCGGCGGCAACCGTCATCGGGCCGGGGAGAATGTAAGGCGGTAGATGATTCAGCGCGATGATTCCCTGCCACAAGCCCAGGAAACACGCGAATACCATTACGCTATTGATTGCCAGCAGGAGTTGCCGTTTCATGCCTGATACACCCCCCGCAGCAAATGCGATGCCCGCGTGACCTGCTCATCGAAACCCTTCGACTCGCGCGTCTCTGCCGTGCGCGGCCACGGAAGATCTACTTTGACGTCATGCGCCACGCGCCCAGGATGAGCCGCCAGGATCACCACCCGCGTGGACAGCAACACGGCTTCCGCTACAGAATGCGTAACGAAAAGTACCGTCCACTTGTGCTCGTTGTAGAGACGCAACAATTCTTCGTTCAGACGGTCGCGCGTCATCTCGTCGAGGGCGGCGAATGGCTCATCCATCAGCAGAATGCGCGGTCTGCTTGCCAGCGCGCGGGCAATCGAGGTACGCATCTTCATGCCGCCGGAGAGTTGGCGCGGAAAGCGCTTTGCAACATGGGACAGCCCCACAAGCTCCAGCATTTGCGCCACGCGTTCCCTGCGTGCAGGGCGCGCCGTGTGCTCCAGTTCCATCCCCAATCCGACATTGTGCTCCACCGTTCGCCAAGGCAGCAACGTCGCGTCCTGAAAGATAAAGCTGACCAAGTCGCGCGCATTCTCCGGCGTCATTCCATTCACGCGCACCTTGCCTTCGCTGACAGGACTCAACCCTGAAACCAGCTTGAGCAGCGTAGATTTTCCGCATCCCGAAGGTCCGAGGAAGGTGACAAATTCGCCCCGCTCCACTGTCAGTGAAATCCCCTCCACCGCAACGGCCGCGTTGCGATAGCGCTTGGTTACGCCGTCGAGCGCAATCTCCGGAATCGATCCAGCGCCCGCGGTCACCATCCTGCCTCACCTTTCACAGGCAGATAGATTGCGGATGGATAGGCGTCCGAATGAAGGACCTGCTGAGTCGACCGCGCCCAGTTCCAATTGTCCGCACCCTGCGGCGGAACCGCTGTGGAAGGGCTGCGATCGTAAAGAGGAAATGCCGAACTAGCGATCTCCAGCCGCAGCCGTTCACCGGGAGCAAGAACAAACGATGCCGGCTCCAGCGTGAACTCCCACGCATGGACTTGGTCTGCCGCATAACTCGAAGTACCGAACAACCACGAGCTGCGTGCGATTCCGATAGAAAGAAAGTCAGCGCGGCCGCCTGTCGTTACACGCACAATCTTCGCAGTGAAATCGGTGTGCGCCGCCGAAGTCGCCGCAAACAGTTTAATGCGAGGATGGCCGAATATTTCCGTCTCGCGGATAACCGGCCCCGATGTATAAACCAGCAGGTTGTTGCCCATCTCCAGCACCGATTGATCGAACGGACCGGAGAACGCTTGTGTGCTGCCCGGCGCTAAAACAGGCACTTCCGGATCGTAGACAAAAATGTCGCGGGGTTCTTCTTCGGCGGCTGGGTGAACAGCAAGAGCGCCGTCTCCCTTGCGCGAATTCGCATTTCCCTTGCTGTGCAGATACAGCGGAAACTCTGCCGCGGACGGCCACTCTTGCGCAGTGCGCCATTCGTTCGGGCCAAGCGCGAAGTAGCGAATTCGCGGCTCGGTGCGGAATGCGGACGAGTCCTTGAGCCAACGATCGAACCAACGCACCAGGATTTCATCGGTATTCAAATTGGCGGCTTCGCCAAGATTCAAATTCCCCACGCGGTCTCCCCAGGGAATATGAACCCACGGCCCCGCAATCAGGTATTGGTTGTCGCGCGCAGACTCGCTGCCGGCATGTTCACGCAGCGCTAGATACCCTGCGATGGAGCCCTCGAGGTAAGTGTCGAACCACCCGGCGATGTGCAGCGCAGGGACGCAAATCCGATCGAGTCGCGCGCTGATGTCGAGACTGCTCCAATACTCGTCCGGGTCGCGATGCGCAAACCAGTCGCGCACATAGCTGGGCAACGCGGCATCTGCGATCGCCGGATGCTGCGCATAAGGAACGTGCCCCGCCTGCGCGCGAATGTTGCCCCATGCAGCCTCCAGCTTATCGCTCGCATCGTTCAAGCCAAGGCGTCGCGCATCCTCACGCAGCATCTGAACGCCCCATCCCAGGCTGGAACTCAGACGCATTGCGCCGTGATGGTAGAACCATCCGTGATAGAGATCCGTGGCCGTCATGTGCGGCGCAATGCACTGCAGGCCCTCCGGCTGTTCAGCAGCCGCAAGCAACTGCGTGGCGCCCTGGTACGAAAACCCGTACATTCCGATGCGGCCGTTGCACGCGGGATGCGCCCGCAACCAGGCAATGGTCTCCGCGCCATCGCGGCCCTCATGCCGAAAAGGATAAAAATCACCTACCGAACCGCCGCGCCCTCGCACATCCTGTATCGCAACGTGATATCCATGCCGGGCAAACCACACAGGATGGGCATAGACAACGGTTGAAGCGATGTCGCGTCCATACGGCTGGCGCATCAACAGGGTGGGCCAGGGTCCCTGGCCATCAGGGTAGTAATGATCGGACACGAGCGTGATTCCATCCGTAAGGCGGCACTCAACTCCGCGCTCCAGGCGAATCCCGCTTCCACATTCGACCAGGTCCATGGTCAAGCTCCATGCCTCGGCTCAAAGTTATACATGGCCACAAGTATTTCCGCTATCCGGGTTGCTGCTTCATTCGACCATCGCTCGCCGTTTTCCGCGGTCGCCGGCGAAGGATCGCCCATCACGCCGCTGGGTGCAATATCTTTGGTGAGCCACGCGAAGTTTGCCGAAGAGCCTTCGGGCTTCAACAATTCCGGGTCATTGATTCGTGCAATGTAATTTGCGGTGTATTCCTCAGGATGCACAAGCTCAGGCGTTCCATGCAGCAGGTAAGCAGTCTCGATCTCGCCCGCGTGGAAGCCGTAGGTGCGCTCCTGTAGACTCACACCCTCAAACGCAGCGCCGGCGGAGCCGAACAGTGAGAATGTACGCAACCCGAACTCCGCGCGAAGATCGCGCGCAAGCACATCGACCAGCGGCGTGTTTCCTCCATGGGTGTTATAAAGAACGACCTTTTTGAATCCGCTGGCGGCAATGCTCGCGCCCAGGTCGCGAACCACGGCAAGAAATGTCTGCGCGCTCACTGAAAGCGTGCCTGGGAATCCAATATGCTCGTTGCTCTTGCCATAACAGACAGGCGGTAACGCATAGATGGGCAATTCCGCCGGAAGGTGCGCCAGCGCCTTGCCCAGCAACAGATTGTTAATCAGCGTATCCGTCGCCAAGGGCAGATGATGACCGTGCTGCTCGATTGCTG
>Ga0302140_10000461_pt1 | contig 51195 bp, 43 predicted proteins | sample I_Bog_E1_1_FD_202095 | JGI IMG/M metagenome (GOLD analysis project Ga0302140, IMG submission 202095) | Peat permafrost microbial communities from Stordalen Mire near Abisko, Sweden - I_Bog_E1_1 | ecosystem: Environmental > Terrestrial > Soil > Wetlands > Peat | place: Sweden: Abisko, Stordalen...
CGCCGTACGGAATTTTATAGAGGGTGATGGAAACAACGGCATCATCGAAGCCCGTTCAGCGCCTTCACCCTACTCGACTGTTCTCAACACAAAGGTCCGCGTCGAAATGATCTCTCCCTGTGATACACTTTGGTTCTTCCAGCCATGAAGACACTCCACCGCTTTGTTCTTCTCGCGGCTCTTTCTGCCACTTGTTGCCTTGCCCAAACAGGTAACCAGCTAACCGTTAGTTTCAAATCGAGCAACATTCTCCACCTCCCGAAAAGGCGCCGTGCCCCGTTCTTGCGATTTTTTCCTATCGCAAGGGCGGGATACGTCAAACCTCAAGCGGCCTTATTTATGAGGAGCGAGCCCCAGCGTCGTCGCCCCCTACTCGCATTCCAAGCCGCCTCAATTTTCTTTCAATTCTCTTGCAGTCCATTTCCCTCCCAAAGCGCACAATGATTGCAAGAGGTAAAAAAACCCTGTGGACCGCACCGAGCCGCCGATTCTCACCGCATCAAGAACCTCGGCTGAACAGCGCGCAAAGGCCCCTTGCAGGGATGGAACAGGTCCGAACCCCTCAACCCGTCCGTGACCACCCTACCCCCGTTTCCATCCTATGCGCCTGAAAATAATGAGGTTACGTCGATAATAACCAGAAACACCTTCAAAACAAACAACTTACGTCCCTGTGACCGCCTGGAATCACCCATTTTGCACCGAGAATGCAGTAGTCTTCCCGCGCAGGAGCAAAATCAGCCAACACCGTTGTCTTCGGCTTATCATTCGATGGCCCTGAACAGAACCGGTCGGCAAGAAGTCGCCGAGCGGAGAAGCACATTCAATGCGACCAACAAGGTGGATTCTTTCTGCGAAATAGGTCATGTGCCGTGATTCGAAAGAGGTATTGTGGACTGCGCGGTTGGCGATTGATCCTACGGGATAGGTAGAGACTTTACAGGGACTGAAGGTGACACCGGACTGCCTTCGGCGACTCGGTGAAACTCTGGCGATTTGCGTGGTTTCGATGCATTTTCTTGGTCTTAGCGCCGCGTACCTTTGGTGAGTCCGGATGCCAAATATTTGAGCAGGCCGCGGATAGCTCTCATGCAGCCTGCTTTATCATCAGTTGCAGTATTTTGGTTGCTCGTGTTGCATCTTTGCGCTTGAAGGAATGCTTGTCAGGACGATGACTTTGTGCTCGTGACATAAGAAGCGCTCAGCATGGTTCGAAGCGTTCCGGTCGATGTAAATTCCGAGTATTTTCCTTGGGCTGGCCGGCCTCGGAGGTGTCCGATTCGGAAAAATCGCATAGAACAGTTGTTGAATGCCCGGTACATCGCGTCAGGCCTTCCCGATTGCGCAATCATCCGGCAGACTTGATCCTTGAGAGGTTTGATTGCAACAGTCGACTCGCGCCACGAATGTTTCATTGGCTCCCGCGAAGGAAGACCTTGTCCTGACGGATTTGTGGCTTATTGTCCGCAAGAGACGCATTCTTATTATCGGCATGGCTGTCGGGTTGGCGCTGCTGACGGTGTTGATTGGCCTATACCGCGGGAAAATGTACACCGCGACTGGCGAAATCCAGATACAGCCGGGTTCGGCATCCGAGTTGAAGCAGTCGATTGGCGCGGTCCTGGGAAGCGGCAGCACCCTCGATGTCGTTATTGAAAGCGATAGCCGTATCCTCCAGAGCGACAAACTGCTGATTACAGTTGCCCAAACACTGAAACTCTATCAAGATCCAGGCTTCCTTGGCCCTAAGAACGCGAAGAGACTCGATGCATCCGGCGGCAAGCTGGCCGCACTCACCGATGAAGTTCTCGATGATCCTTACGTGCGCAATGCGATTCTGGGAAACCTGCGCAAGCACTTGACCATAGCTCGAGTGCCTCGAACCCAGATGATCACAATTTCCTATGTCAGCAAATCGCCGCAGCTATCGGCCGACATAGTGAACGCGTTAGAGACCGAGTTTATCAAGAATAACTTCACCGCCCACTACAGCAGTACCAAGCAAGTTACAGATTGGCTGTCAAAACAAATCGACTATTTGCGTACGATTGTCCAGAATTCGCAAGACCAGATGGTGGACCTTCAAAAGAAACTCGGCATTTCCGCGCTCGATCCCAGCCACAGCATGATCGTGCAAGAAATCACCAATCTCGAAAAGGGAGCATCCGACGCCACCGAGCAACGGGTTCTGAACGAAGCACGGTACCACATCCTTCAATCTCTTCCGCCCGATCGCATTCAAGATGGCCCGACTCCCGCCAGCATGGAAGGCACAACAGGCCTGCTGGAGACCTTACGAGCACAGCGCGCATCGCTGGGTGCGCAGTTAGCGCACGACCAGCCCTACTATGGGCCAAACTACCCGGAAATCAAAAAGCTGAACGGTCAGATCAAGGCGTTGGACCAGGAGATCGCTCAAGAGGAAAAGGCGGTCGTCGACAAGGCCAAAGATGCATACGGCATAGCACATGCGGCAGAGGATCAGGCAAAAAGCGTGCTGCAGAACCGGGTTCACGAGATATATGGCCAGCGCGACGATATCGTGAAATACGAGATATTGTCGGAAGAATATGAGTCGAACCGTCATATGTATGAAAGCATCCTTGCACGGTTACGCGAGGCAGCCGTGGATGCGGGGTTGGACTCTGCCGATATCAGCGTGGTCGATCTGGCTTCGCTCCCGATCGAGCCATCGAGCACGTCCCCGGTAACAATGGCCGAGTTGGGTTTTGTTTTTGGACTCTTTGGCGGGTTGGCGTTGGCTCTCCTGGTAGAGAGAATGGATACACGCATGCGAGACTCCAAGCAAATCCAGGAGCTCCTCGGCGTACCCGCGATTGCGATTGTTCCGCAAACTAACTGGAAGGGGAAGGGACCCGATCCGGAAGCAAGCGCGGGGCCGGAGATATTGTGGGATGCCAGATCTCCGTTCGCAGAGTCTATGCGCGTGTTCCGAACTTCCATCCAACTGTCGAGCACATCGCGAGGGTCCAGGGTGATTGCAGTTACAAGTTGCCAGCCCGGAGAAGGAAAATCCACCCTCTCCATGAATCTGGCAGCGGCGCTGGCTCAAGGTGGAAAAAGGGCCGTACTTGTAGATACAGATATGCGCCGCCCAAGTGTCTACTGGAGACTCGGACTTAGCGGCAAAAAGGGATTGTCGGAGTTTCTGACCGGTTTGGAACCCCTGGATGGGGTAATTCAAACCCACAAGACGCTCAGTACCTTGGATGTAATCCCATCCGGTATCTGTCCTCCACTGCCGGCTGATTTGCTCGCCTCGGACCAGATGAAGAAGTTTGTGGAAGTATTGCGTGAGCGTTACGAATATGTGATCTTCGATTCGCCGCCTGCCTTATCGGTTACCGACCCCCTGATTGTTGCTTCGCTGGCGGATGGACTGGTCCTGGTGATTCGTCAGGGGTACTGCACGCGCGCCATGCTCTCCCGTGTTGGAGAGGTTTTCAGAGATGTAGGTGTCAAAGTGTACGGCTTCGTTCTTAACGGAGTCGATGCAAGTCTTCCGGAGTATTATGGCTACCTTGGTTACTACTCTTATGACTATAAGAAGTAGTTACTGCGGAACCTGTGCGGAGACTGGAGAGAGCATATGAAGACCTCGATGAAGAGCGACGTCCGCGGTTTATTGATGGTGGTAGCTGCGTTGGGCCTTTATTCCGTGGCCGCGTCGGCCCAATTCATTGGACCAGCCGTCGCATCTCCGCCCAATCCGGCCAGTGCGCCCGATTCCGCATTGAACGCTCCATACAGGGAAGCAAAAATCGCCCCTGGGGATGTAATATCCATTGCGACTTACGGCGCGCCTGAACTTACGACATCGTCTCAAACCTCGTCTGGTGGCATTGCGTTTGGAGCTAGTTCTCCCATGCTGCTGGGCATCAAGGTCGGATCGAAAGGTGAGATATTTCTACCTTATCTTGGCTCGGTCCGGGTTGCAGGCTTGACTCCGGCGGAAGTAGCCGAGTATTTGAGCAATGCTCTGAAACAAGGCGGCTTCCTGGTCGATCCGCAGATAAGTGTGCAGTTGGTAGACTCCCCGACGCGCGCGATCACGGTGATCGGCGAAGTGATCAAGCCTAGCCCGATTCCAGCGTTTGGACAAGTGCGCCTGTTGGATGCAATCTCTGCTTGCGGAGGCTTTACGCCGCTGGCCAGCCACAGCGTTACAATTCGCAGGGTCGGCGACTCTGAACCTATCTCGGTCGAACTGGGAACAGATCCGAAGACAGCGAACGCAGGCGATATTCCCTTGATGCCGGGAGATACAGTAATTGTCTCCAAAGTCGGAAGTGTTTTTGTGTTGGGATATGTGAAGACACCTGCAGCAATCCCGCTAACGAACAACGCGCCAATAACTGTTCTGCGGGCCCTTGCTATGGCGGGAGGAGTGAATTACGGAGCTGGGCTGTCAAAGGCGCGAATCATCCGGACCACTGCGGACAACCAGCAAGTTGAGATCAGGCTTGATTTGAAGAAGATCATGTTCGGACAACAGCAAGACGTTGGCCTCCTTTCCAACGACATTCTCTTGGTGCCGGCAAACGCCTTCAAAGCGGGAATGGCTGCCGGAGGAGCAGGCGTCGTTGCTTCGCTGCTGTATGGGGTAAGCGATACGGCCAGTATCTTCAAGTAGATGCTGGTATGCATTGCAATGTCTTATGCAGTTGTGCTGAAAGCGCCAAAGCCTCGCAAGCCATAGTGCTTGCAATGCTAGAGAGCATTACTGGAACAGCGATGCATGTTGGTTGGCAAAGTAAGGAACAAGAATGCTCAAGCCGTATAGGATCCCGACAGTGCTATTGGTGGCCACGGTGGCGCTGCTGACAGTCGGAGAGATCGCCACTGGCACAGAGCCCCTCTTTGCTGCCTTCGCTGCAGCGACGCTGATTTGTATCGGGATAACGTACAACATACTCGGTGGAGTGAGCACCATCAGTGGCATCGCGTTTGCGGGTTTCGCATCCTGCACTATCGTGGTTTCGCAATTTGCAAAAGTCATTCTAATGGAGCCGGCAAACAGGCCGCTCGAGTCTCCTGAACTTACTATCAAGGTGTACTTCCTGTTCTACTTCTGCATCTTGGTGGGCACTTCCGTCTATTGCCGCCTCCGTGTTACGTTACCCGGGCCCCTCGAGCCGAAGACGGTTGCCCAGGCAAACCTGCAATACACGATCTCTGTTACGGTCGGCCTCCTGGCAAGTCTTTTATACGAGGTTTATGAGACATCGTCGAATCCGAATGAGAGAGCTTCACCTGCGCATAGCATTGGCCTTGCTTTTTCAACCTTGTTGCTCTTCTCGATTGTCCTCGCGGTCCAAAGCCGAATAAGGAGCACCAATGGCAGGCACAGCTTTGGAATGAAGGCACTCATCCCCTGGGGGGCGTCGGTGTTCTTTGGATTCGTTGAGACGTCCCGTGGGCACATGATTTTGTCAACGGTCGTATATCTCTTCACCTGTTACGCGAGTGGATACAAGTTCCGCAAGAGGCATTATTTCGCCGCTGTCTTAGGAGTAGCCGCGTTCGCCTTTGTTATCTCACCGTTCGAGATCTATGCGCGCGCAACGATGCGGCCGTTGGAGTTCCGAGGCAGGATTTACGAAGGTTACGATCTTGTCAGGTCACTGCCGGATTGGACGGTCGTCAAACAGGCCAGTAGTGCCGGAGTCGAGTCGGGTTCGAGAGAAGAATACTATCAGCGGCCCGGAACATTTGTCCTAAGTCGCTTATCTGCAATCCGTGCCGATAGCAATATGATATATGCCTGTTCAGGCGGGTTTCACTATGGCTTTACAGCTCTAAGAATGGATGTCTTGCACAACCTCCCGCGCTTCATTTACAAGAATAAGCCGGAGACGGACGGCGCTGCGTACACGGGACGGGTTACTGGAGTGAACGGAGATGACGTTGAAAACGGCGAGTTTCTGATTACAGTCATCGGCGATAGCTTTGGGGCATTTGGCTTTTTCGGCGTAATGGTTGTTGGACTTCTCGCGTTTCCAACAGTGTTTATTCTCTATGAGAGTATGTTCGACATGAGAAGACCCTGGGGAATGGTTGCGACCGGCGCATTCTGCTTTCAGTTCGCGCAGGTCAACATGGGCGGCCTATTAGGGCTGACTCTACGCGCGCCGATCGCAATCTTAATTCTTTCCTATGCCATGGGAGTAATTGTACGAATGATTCCGGTCAAGGGAGATTTGGGAGCGGTCCTCGCCCCGGATTGACACAATGAGATTTCCATCGATACTCCAATGTCCTTCCGATACGGGTGAAGGCGTGCGTGATCAAAAGAGGTAAGCGGAATGACCTTAGGGACTGAGACAGGGGCCGCATTTCCGAGAGGCCGGCAAGGTCGGCCCGCCAGAGTTCGGCATATCGCGAGCATATTGCTTGGCCTTGCTCTAGCTGCTGCGATATTTGAAGGCTCGTTGCGGTTTGGTCTTGGACTAGGCAATCCCATCCTAATTCAACCTGACCCAGCGTGTGACTATATTCTCAAGCCCGACCAGAATGTTATGCGGTTTTTCGTCCGTACTCACATTAATCACTATGGCATGCGGTCGGATGAAATTGCTGCTGAGCATAAGACAGGTACGCTTCGCCTGCTGTTTGTTGGAGATTCGGTCACCTATGGAACAACCAGGGTTGACCAGAAGGATATATTTACTGAGGTGTTACATCGCGAGCTTCCAGCTATCGTGCATCGCCCGGTGGAAGTGTTGAATGCTTCCGCCGGAGCTTGGGCGCCGGATAACGAATTATCCTACATTCAATCGAGAGGCACTTTTCATTCGGACATTGTTCTTCTGGTGCTGAACGACGGAGATCTAACGCAACCGCGGTCGACCATTGCAATGGTTGGGGACGACTTGCCCCAGCAGCGCCCAGCGTCTGCGATCGGCGAGCTATTTTCACGATATATCCGGCCACGTCTATTCCATCTTATTCGGAAGTCAGATGCGGGGGATAGCGTAGTTGCGAACGCAGATGAAGTTACCCGTCGAAACCTCGCAGACATTGAAAGGATAGATGAGTTGGCGACGAGTCAAGGCGCTCGACTGATTATCATCTACATTCCAATCAGGAAGGATATTCCGCAGGAGAGCAAGAGTGCGGGGGCGTTGCTCCAGGCCTGGAGTATGGCTCATCATGAGAGTATGGTGGATCTCACTAACGCCGAAGCGCCTTATTCATTCAGCGAGATCACCCTTGACAATGGGGTCCATTTGAATGCAAAGGGCCATCTCGCGATTGCCCGGGCGATAGAGCAGTCCTGGCTTGGTTTGTTTGGTAGTCAATAGCCTGAGGGGCAAAGTCAATGCAGAGACCGGTGTATTCGCGAGAGGAAGAAATGAAATGAACGTCTCGGTATTCACCATTGGGAGATTTCATCACTTTGATCTGGGACGCCAAATTCTCCGGCTCGGACACCGTCTCTCGCTCTTCACAAGCAATCCCCGAGCCAAGGTCGACTCAGACTTGTTGCCATACGTCAAGACGCGCCCTCGATATCGAATCCCGTTCGCGGTTGGAAATAGGCTTGGCCTAGCTTCGAAGCTGTACTGGTTGGACGAAGTGTTACTCAAGGATTTAGGGGCATGGTTGGAGCGCTCATTGGACTCTGGGTGGACGGACATTTTCCATGGACTCGATGGTGTCGGCCCCAGGCCAGGTCGATTTGTGAAGAAATGCGGTAAGTTATGGATTTGCGATCGAGGATGTTCGCACATTCTGACCCAGAGAGAGATACTTGTGGATGAGAATAAACATTGGGATGTGCCTCCGCCGGAGTTTTCGCCGGCCCGCCTTGAACGATGCGTGGCCGAATATGAGGAGTCTGATGCGATTACGGTGCCATCCCAGTTTGCACGGAGATCGTTCCTGCAACATGGCATAGCAAGTGAGAGAGTGTATGTATGTCCATATGGGGTCGATCTATCGGAATTTCAATCGGATGTTAAGCGAGACAACATTTTCCGTGTGATCTATGTTGGACAGATAACAGTTAGAAAGGGGATCGGGTACCTTCTTCAAGCTGTCGAGCCGCTTGCAAGGAAACATAAAGTCGAACTCTGGCTTGTGGGTGAGATTGACCCTCATATTCGGCGGCTCCTTGATCGATACAGCAGTATATTTGAGTACAAGGGAGCATGTCCCCGGAGAGATCTGTGGCGGCTTTATTCTCAATCGTCAGTGCTTGTATTAGCGTCAGTGGAGGAAGGATTTGGGTTAGTGCAAGCGCAGGCAATGGCCTGCGGTGTTCCCGTGATCGCGACGACAAATACTGGAGCAGAGGATCTGTTTACGGACGGCATAGAAGGATTTATCGTTCCGATCCGAAGCCCCGAATCGATCCGGGAAAAATTGCAATGGATGATGGACAACCGGGATCTGCGCGATCGGATGGCGGGAGCGGCTCTTGAGCGTGTCAAGAGTCTGGGCGGCTGGGACCGCTACGGAGAATGTGTCCAATCAGTGTACAGAGAGCTCGCGGTTCGCAAGGGAATTAAACTGCATGGGGCGAGCTAGCCGCGTATCCAGCGCAGGCGACGGGATTCGACGGGGCAGCTTTTAGCTGCGAAGGTGGGAAATGGGGGGACAGATTCAAGATCTCTCGAAGTTTAAGGTGCCGTCTGGATTTCGCGGACGGCCGGCGTGGTTTGTTCAACTGTGGTGGATAGTGGAGATGCTGCTGTTTCACCCTTCGCCGCAAGTGCTGTACGGATGGCGCCGGTTCCTGCTGCGCACGTTTGGCGCCCGGATTGGAAAGGGTGTTCTCATCAGGCGGTCTGTGAGCGTGACGTATCCGTGGAAGCTTACCATTGGTGACTGGTGTTGGGTTGGCGACCAAGCAACACTCTACACACTCGGAGAGATTACGATTGCCGAGAATACAGTCATCTCGCAGCATGCGTATTTGTGTGCGAGTTCTCACGACTACACGCGCCCTACATTCGATCAATTCGCGAAGCCAATTCGCGTTGAGTCAGAAGCATGGATAGCTACACATGTTTTTGTTGGACCAGGAGTGACGATAGGGCGAGGGGCAGTCGTTGGAGCATGTAGCGTTGTACTCAAGGATGTCCCGGCGAAGATGGTATGTGCTGGGAATCCACTCAGAGTGCTGCGGGCCAGGCCAACTGAGATGGAATGATGAACTCCAGAATCGGCTAATTGCCTAGGTATACTGATTCGAAGCGGAATTCAAACCTCAAGCGGTCGGAGTGGGCGCGCGGGCGCTCAACCTGCACATGTCGCAATCGGTGTTGCACGAGGGTCTTCAATGAAAATCCTTCATGTTATCCCGTCCGTGAATCCGGCGAGTGGCGGGCCTGCAGAGGGGCTTAGGCAGCTTTGTCATATTTATCGAATTGGTGGGCACGAGGTGGATGTCGCTTCACTTGATTCACCCGAGTTGATCGAAAAATATGAATTCCCGACGCGGGTCTTTGCTCTCGGGCCCGGTTGGGGAGTGTACGGATACTCGCCCCGTGCGGCCAAGTGGTTCAAGGAGAACCTCGCCCGGTATGACGTTGTCTTTATCAATTGCATTTGGCAATACGACACACTGGCAGCTTACCGTGCCCTGGCAGGAACACATATGCCCTACGCAGTGTTTACCCATGGCATGCTCGACCCGTATTTCAAGAGAAGATTTCCGCTCAAGCATATAAAGAAGACCATTTACTGGCACTTGTTTCTGCACAGGATTCTTCGTGATGCGAGCGCTGTTCTTTTCACGTGCGAAGAGGAGAAGATCCTGGCGAGGGAGTCTTTCCCAAAATATCAAGTGCGGGAGACTGTCGTACCTTTTGGAATATTCGGTCCAGATTGCGACACTGTGGCTGCAACGGAAGAGTTCCTAGCTCGGTGGCCGATCCTCCGGGGCAAGCGGCTGGCTATCTCGATGGGCAGGCTCCATCCCAAGAAGGCGTTAGATATCCTGATTGAGGCCTTTGCCCGGACACTCGCAAAGGATCCATTGTGGCACCTGGTCATTGCCGGCCCTGACAGCAGTGGCTTGCAGAAGGAACTGGAAGCACTCGCGGACAGACTGGGTATCGCGAACAGGATTACCTGGGCTGGTATGCTGAAAGGCACGCTGAAATGGGGTGCTTTAACGGCCTCTGATGTGTTCGTGCTTCCATCGCACCAGGAGAACTTTGGAATCGTTGTTGCAGAGGCAATGGTCTGTAATCTGCCTGTGATTGTTTCAGACAAGGTGAATATCTGGAGAGAGGTCGCCAACTATCGAGCCGGGCTGGTATGCAAGGACACGGTGGAAGGGGCCGCGGCAAGTTTGACGCAGTGGCAGGCACTAAGCGGCGAGCAAGTTGCCTCTTTCCGTGTGTGCAGCAGGCAATGTTTTGATGAGCAGTTCAATTATGACGTGACGGCGAAGAGGGCATTGGAAATTGTTGATCGCGTTGCTCATCAAGTGAGTCCTGGATAGGGTTCAGCCATTGCCCGTTGATGGATACAAGCGCTACATATCGATGGGGACCATGTGCAGTGTGGAACACGAAGGCAAACGGGCCACGGTCAAAGAGTTGTCGGTGCAGTATTGAAGGAAGATGATCCAGCGAATTCTTAAGATGCTCGGCGCGTTGGGCACCAGCACGGGTCTGACGCTGGTCACGCAGCTTCTGCTGCCGCCAGCTTTCCTTCATTACTACGGCGTAAGCATGTACGGCGAGTGGATTGTACTTTCAGGAACGCTGAGTTACCTGGCGACACTTAACTTTGGAATTACAACTTATGCAAGCAACCAACTAACGATGCTGCGGAAAAGGGCGGAGATCGAGGAATACCGCAAGCTGCAGGGTTCCACTTTGGCGCTGCTCGTCTGCATGGTTTGCATCGGCCTTGTGGCCACATCCTCCGTATTTTACCTGCCGCTGCCGAAGCTCTTACATCTTTCCGCGATTCCACCGGGAGATGTAACTGTGACTGCGTTCTTTCTTGGCCTGCAAATGCTTATGAATATACTCGCGGGCTATTTCAACAACTTGTTTATGGTCGTGGAACAAACGCACCGCGGGTTGTCCTGGGGAATCGCACGTTCCTTCGGAGCAACAATTGTCTGCTTCATTCTGACGACATTTCGAGCCAATTTCCGCTACCTTGCGCTTGGGCAGCTCATCGCCGTAGTCGTAATAACCCTGCTCTCGGTTTATGACCTCAAGCGGAGGTTGGGAGATTTGCCACTTGGGCTTCAGGGAGCAAGCTGGAAGGTGGCGTTGCGAACATTGAAGCCGAGCGGAATGTTTGCCATGATTTTCGCGCAACAAATCCTTACATACCAGGTTCCGGTAAACATACTGCAATGGATACTTGGCCCATCGGTCGTCGTCTTGTTCAATACCAGCCGCACCGTGCTCTCCAGCGCACGTCAATTGTTATCTCCAATCACAAATGCCATCGCTCCGGAGATTACTTTCAGTTTCGCCAATCGGGATATGAAAAAGATGCTGTATATCTTTCACCAATCCGAGAGGATTGTGTTTGCCGGAATTCCAATTGCAAACCTGGGTGCGTTTCTGTTTGCTCCGATCATTCTGCAAGTCTGGCTGCACAGGCCGGCACTTTTCGACCTATATACGTATGGGCTGATGGCACTCATTTCCGCGGCAATCAGCATGCGGGATCACAAACAGTTCTTTCAGTTCTCAACCAACACGCATAAGCGGCTTTCAATGATTGTCTTTTTCACGAACCTGGTGATGATCGGATTGAGCGTGCCTGTCATCCGGGAATTTGGTTTGTATGGGTTTCTATGCGTATGGCTGGCGTCTGAGACAACACAAATGGTGCTGATCTATAGGGAAAACAGAAAGCTATTTGATAACCATGTATCGATTACTCTTGTGCCTGTGATCAAGCTGGTGGCTGTCATGCTGGTGTCTTTGCCTGTCTGCATGACCCTGTTGCATTTCGCTCTGCCGCTGTCTATGGGGATGGTGGGCGCGGTTGCCGGGGCAGGGGTGGTTCTCCTGATGGTCGAATCGTACTTTGTGTTTGGACTGCGAGACGTTTGGACTGAGTTCGGACAGAAAATGCGTGCGGGCGCGCGCACGGCTTGAAGCCCCCCGGGTCACTTGGCAGGCCGATGTCTTCCGCCTGCTGCAGCCATTACGCTCTTGGGCCAGTTCTTATTCCCTTCCAGGGAAAGAATGGCTCTGCGTCGCGCGGTTTCTGCTCAAGGATTCCCGAAGGTTGCCTTTTCAGGCACTGGTAACCAGCTCTGGTTCGGCCTGTTCCTGGGGGGAGATTGTTTCAACGGCTTCCGGGCTTCGGGGAATTCAACTTGAGGGGTAAAACTGCCCGTAATCTCGATGATCTTCAATGACTTACCATTCCGCAAGCATCAGTGAATCTGATCACATACGGGTATTCGTTTTCGGCATAAACTCCCTTTAATGAGGATATGCCGATCCATGCCGTGTCCCCCTTGTAGTCACCATAGTTCTTTCGTGACCGTAAAGGAGTGCTTTGCACCTCGCCAGGGTCCATCTAACCGTGGTTCGGGGAAACTGTCCACCTCTGGCAGTCGGGGAAATGAACGGAGCACAACGTGAGGTCTGCAAATGGGGTAAACGGCAAAATGCGACAATGCTGCGCGGACTTGAACACAAGCAAGCAGATTCATCTTTATTTCCATTGATCCAGGAGCAAGAATGGCCAAGCTGGAAGAGATTCCGAAGAAGAAAGCAATCCAGGACAAGATTTCTGAACTTGAGGCAATACGTGCCCAACTGGAACTGGGCGGCGGCAAGGAGCGCATCGACAAGCAGCATGCTTCCGGAAAGCTGACGGCCCGGGAACGCGTGGCAAAGCTTGTGGACCGCGGAAGTTTTGAGGAGATCGGGTTGTTTGCGCGTCATCGTGCGACGTACTTTGGGATGGCCGACAAAGAGCTGCCTGCGGATGGAGTGGTGACAGGGTGCGCAACCATCGATGGGCGCCTTGTTCATTTGGCGAGTCAGGATTTCACCGTGGCGGGCGGTGCCGCGGGCGAAACCCACAGCAACAAAGTGGCTGACATGCTGAGCATGTCTCTCAAGACCGGCAGCCCTTTCATCTTCATCAACGACTCCGGCGGCGCGCGCGTTCAGGAGGGCATTGACAGCCTTGCGGGCTATGCACGCGTCTTCTACAACAATGTAATGCTGTCGGGCACGGTGCCGCAGATATCCCTGATTTGTGGGCCCTGCGCGGGCGGTGCCGCCTACAGCCCGGCTCTGACCGACTTCGTGATCCAGACCCAGCAAGGGCGCATGTTCATTACCGGGCCACAGGTAATTAAACAGGTCACCGGCGAAGTTGTAACTGCCGAGGAATTGGGCGGCCCACAGTCGCAAATGAACAACTCGGGCGTGGTGCATCTTATTGCCCGCAATGACGACGAAGCGCTTCAGCTTTGCCGGCGGCTGCTTAGCTTTATGCCTTCGAACAATCTCGAGGACCCGCCCCGCATGCCGTTCAATTCGAAGTTGAAATCGGATTCGGATATGAATGGGATCGTCCCCGTCGACAACAAGGTTGCGTATGACGTGCGGGGAGTGATCGTGCGGGTGGTGGATTACGAGGATTTTCTTGAAATTCAGCCCGGGTTCGCGGCGAATATCGTGATCGGCTTTGGGCGGTTGCAAGGCCGGCCAGTGGGAATTGTGGCAAACCAGCCTTGCGTGCAGGCCGGAGCTCTGGATATTGACGCCTCGGATAAATCGGCGCGCTTTGTCCGCTTCTGCAACGCGTTCAATATTCCGCTGCTCACCTTTGTCGATGTGCCAGGGTTTCTGCCCGGAGTGGAACAGGAGCGGGGCGGCATTATTCGCCATGGCGCCAAGCTGCTGTTTGCGTACTCGGCGGCCACGGTCCCGAAGATCACTGTGGTTTTGCGCAAAGCGTACGGTGGCGCGTACATTGCCATGTGTTCGAAGGGGTTGGGCGCGGACCGGGTGGTGGCGTGGCCCACGGCGGAGATCGCGGTGATGGGGGCCGACGGCGCCGCGGAGATCGTGTTTCGGCGTGAGATCGATTCGGCCGCAGACCAGGCGGCGCGCCGCAAGGAGTTGGTCGACGAATATCGGGAGACGTTTGCAAACCCCTACGTTGCGGGTGGCAGGCGGCTGGTGGATGACATCATCGCGCCTGCGGAGACACGGAAATACCTGGCGCGCGCTCTTGAGTCATTGCACGGCAAACGCGAACTGCGTCCGCAGAAAAAACATGGATTGATCCCACTGTAACGGAGAGATGCACATGGCGGTGAATTGGGCGAATTTGGCTGCAATGACGGTGCTGGTTGCGGGCGGCTTCGCAGTGCTCTATATCGGGTTGCGGCGTACGCTGCGAGAGGCTGTTTCGGAGCGCCAACAGGCAACGGAACGCCAGTTGAGCGAGCTGGCAGACACAGTCAAGATTCTTGAAGGCAGGGTGGCTCAACTGACTCGGACTCCGGAACCTGAAGCAGCCATCGCTTCGGACTTCACAATGGCGGCTGCCGCGGAAGTGGTTTCCGAAACCGTGCCTGCTTTTGCGGAAGACGCGATCGATCGCTCAGAAGAGGAAGTTACACCGGAAACGATGACGGTAATTGCCGCGGCCGTTACTGCATTTCTTGGCAGGAAAGTGCGCATCGTTTCGGCAAAGCGTCTGCAATCGCCCCGTCAGGCGATGAGCCCATGGTCGCAGCAAGGGCGGGTATTCGTGCAAGCTTCGCATAACCTCCGCAGGGCTTGAGGAGAGTCCGCTCGAAGAAAGGAGCACATGACTTGAAGCTTCAGATCACGGTCGAAGGAAAGAGTTACGAGGTTGAAGTCGAAGTCCTGGAAGAGGAAGCAGACGCGCTGCCTCCGAGTTATGGGTCGTATCGCCCAGTTGGCGTCGCGCCTCATGCGATGCCGCTTTCCGGTGCGCAAACCAATGCCGAAGACCCCTGGGGAAACGGCGGCGAGCGGGTGTGCCGTAGTCCGATCACGGGCCTGGTCATCAAGGTGAATGTTGCGCCAGGTCAGTCGATTGAGAAGAACGAACTGATCATGGTACTCGAAGCGATGAAGATGGAAACGAATGTTACAGCGCCCGGTGCGGGAATTGTGAAGAGTGTGAACGTAACGGCGGGCGACTCAGTGAAGGTAAATCAGGTGATCGTTGAGTTCGAGTAATGGCCTGCATTGAAGATGCACCGCGGCGTCAGGCGCGGCTGGAAGGGGAGCAAATGAGCAGTGTTCATGAGGATTTGAAGCAGGTTCCAGGGATACTGTTCGTCGATCACGTAGCGATCGCAGTGAAACAGGGAGAACTGGATGGCCAGGTCAAGGCTTACGAGTTGCTTGGTTTCAAAGAGATTCATCGTGAAGAAGTGCTGGGATCGGATCAAGTGCGCGAAGCGTTGCTTGAGATTGGCGATGGCCCTAACCTGATTCAGCTGCTTGAGCCCTTGACCGCGGATTCACCGGTGCAAAAGATGATGGACAAGAACGGTGGCCGCGGCGGACTGGCCCATGTGGCCTTCCGCGTGGAGCACGCCCAGCAGGCATTCGACGCCATGCAGGCCAGTGGATTCCATATCATCGATAAGGCTCCCCGCAAAGGCTCGCGCGGGACAACGGTGTTTTTTGTTCATCCCAAATCGAGGGCCGACAATCCATTTGGGCTTCTGATTGAAATTGTCGAAGACCCTGAAAGCAAGTGAAAGAAATGTCAACGGACAATTTGCTCCAGGAGTTTCCTCCGCTAAGCACCCAGGCCTGGGAAGAAGCGATCGCCAAGGATCTGAAGGGCTCCGCCTACGGGAAGAAACTGATCTGGCAAACGGAGGAAGGGCTGGCGGTGAAGCCCTACTATCGGACCGAGGATGTTCTTGGGTTGCTCCATCTGGATGGGGCGCATGGAGATCCTCTCTGTTTGCGCGGCGCTCAATCTACTGGAAACTGGCGCATTCGTGAAGAGATAGACTTGGCCGATCCCGAAGAGGCCAACCTTTCGGCGCGCCATGCCGTGGCTGCTGGGGCGGAGGAGATCGCGTTTTGCAACGTTCAAATCCACCATGCTTCAGACCTGGGAATGTTGCTGGCCGGCTTGCAGGAGATTCCGGTCAATTTTGAGAATGCGAAGGAACCGTTACTTCGCTTGTTGATCGAGCGCCTGAATACACAGAAAGCAACGTCACGGATTGGGACGGGCTTCGATCCGCTGACAAACGTGGATTTTGCCGCGGAACTAGTTCGAGCGGCGACGCCTGCGCTCGTACCCTTCGCCATCCACGGCGGGGAATTTGAAGAATCGGGAGCGACTGCGGTCGAAGAAGTGGGGCTCACGCTTGCCGCCGCCGTTGATTTTCTGTCCGAGATGCAAGCGCGCAAAGTGAATATCGATCGTGCGGCAGCTTCAATCGCGTTCCGGTTCGCGATTGGCTCAAATTTCTTCTTTCAGATGGCCAAATTCCGCGCCTTCCGCTTGTTGTGGGCGCAGGTGGTGGAAAGGTTTGGCGGGAGCAACGAGAGCGCAAGAGCCCTTATTCATGCCCGCACTTCACGTTGGAACAAGACTGTCTACGATCCCCACGTGAATATTCTGCGCGGGACAACGGAAGCCATGTCCGCCGCTCTGGGTGGCGTGGACTCAATTACCGTGGCGGCGTTTGACGAGTGTTACAAGATGCCTGATGAGGCGAGTCGCCGCCTTGCGCGGAATACGCAGATACTACTCAAACAGGAGGCACTGCTTTCCCGTGTCGCCGATCCTGGCGCAGGGTCGTACTACCTTGAGGTCGTAACTGACTTCATTGCGCGTGAGGGTTGGAAGCTCATGCAGAAGATCGAAGGCGCCGGGGGTTATCGGAAGGCTCAGATGGATGGGCAGATGCAACGGATGCTGGAGCAATCGCTGGCCGCCAAAGAAAAGGCTGTCGAATCTCGCCGCCGCATCTTCACCGGGACCAACGATTTCGCCAATCTTGCGGAAAAGGCTTTGGACCGCATCGACTCTTCGCATTCGACGGGTCATCGGCGCGCCACTGAGAGCTACGAGGAACTCCGTTTGCGCACCGAGCGGCATGCGGCGCGGACCGGCAAGTGCCCCCGCGTTCTGTTGGCAGAATTCGGAGATGTAAAGATGCGGACCGCGCGTTCCGGCTTCGCTGCCAGCTTCTTTGCCTGCGCGGGATTCGATATCGTCACACTGCAATTTCACAGCGTCGATGACATCGCGGCAGAGGATGCCGATCTCATTGTGATGTGCAGTTCCGATGCTGAGTACCTCTCGCTAGCTACGGAACTCAGCTCCAGGTTCCATGCGATTGGGCGAACGACTCCCATTGTGATTGCAGGCAACCCGGATACGGCGGAGCAACTGCGCGCGGCGGGCGTCGCGGATTTTGTTCACATCCGCAGCAATCCCATTGAGGTTCTTACAAAATGGCAGCAACGGTTAGGGATCGAGGAGTAGTCATGCGTCCGGATTTCTCAAACATTGACTACAAGCCCGTGCAAGAAGCACCCCAGGCGCCTGCGAGTGACGAATGGCTCTCCCCGGAACACATCGCGGTGAAGAGTTCTTATTCGCTTGCGGATCTTGAAGGGCTCGAGCATCTTGAATATGCGGCGGGAATGCCGCCCTATCTGCGTGGACCCTACAGCACGATGTATGTTAAGCAGCCGTGGACGATTCGGCAATACGCGGGCTTCTCTACCGCCGAAGATTCAAACGCTTTTTACCGCCGCAATCTGGCCGCTGGGCAGAAAGGGCTCTCTGTCGCGTTCGATCTTGCGACACATCGTGGATACGATTCCGATCACGAGCGCGTAACAGGAGACGTGGGCAAGGCCGGCGTGGCCATCGACTCTGTCCTCGACATGAAGGTCCTGTTCGACCAGATTCCGCTGGATCGAATGTCCGTTTCGATGACCATGAACGGCGCAGTGCTTCCCATCATGGCGTTCTATATCGTGGCTGGGGAAGAGCAGGGAGTTATGCCGGAACTGTTGAGCGGTACCATTCAGAATGACATTCTCAAAGAGTTCATGGTTCGCAATACTTATATCTATCCGCCGAAAGGTTCCATGCGGATAATCGGCGATATCTTCCGTTATTGCTCCGCGAAGATGCCGAAGTTCAACTGCATCAGCGTCAGCGGGTACCACATGCAGGAGGCCGGAGCCACTGCCGATATAGAGCTGGCATACACGCTGGCTGACGGTCTGGAGTATCTCCGCACGGGAGTGAAAGCCGGGCTCGATATCGATAGTTTTGCGCCGCGAATCTCCTTTTTCTGGGGCATTGGCATGAACCACTTTATGGAGATTGCCAAGATGCGGGCTGCGCGCATGTTATGGGCGAAGTTAGTCAAGACCTTTAATCCGAAGAATCCCAAATCGCTGGTCTTGCGGACGCACTCGCAGACTTCAGGTTGGAGCTTGACCGCACAGGATCCTTACAACAACGTGGTGCGAACATGCGTCGAGGCATTGGCCGCCGCGTTCGGGCATACCCAGTCACTGCACACCAATGCTCTAGATGAAGCCCTGGCGCTGCCTACCGATTTCTCCGCTCGCATAGCTCGCAACACGCAAATCTACTTACAGCAGGAAATCGGAATCACGCGAGTCGTGGATCCCTGGGCAGGCTCCTACTATGTGGAGCGGCTCACGCACGAATTGATGCATGCGGCATGGGCGCTGATCGAAGAGATCGAGGCACTAGGCGGCATGACCAGGGCAATTGAGACCGGCGTTCCCAAGATGCGGATTGAGGAAGCGGCCGCGCGCAGGCAGGCTTCCATCGATTCGGGCAAGGATGTGATTGTTGGCATCAACGCGTACCTTTCGCCGGAGCAGACATTGATTCCTGTGCTTGATATCGACAATGCAGCGGTGCGCAAGTCGCAAATAGAGAGGCTTGCGATGTTGAAGCGCGAACGAGACAACGATGCAGTGCTGAGGTCGCTCGAACAGTTGGAACAATGCGCCGCCAGCGGAAATGGAAACTTGCTTGAATGCGCTGTGGACGCAGCACGTAAGCGCGCAACGCTGGGAGAGATTTCATCGGCGCTGGAGAAAGTGTGGGGCCGCTACCGGGCCGCCACCCGGACCATTGCCGGCGTTTATTCGGCGGCGAGCGCCAGCTTCGAGGAGTTCAAGAGGGCGCGGCAAATGGTTGCGGAGTTTGAAATTGAGGAAGGCCGGCGTCCAAGGATTCTGGTGGCGAAGATGGGGCAGGATGGCCATGATCGTGGAGCAAAGGTTATTGCTACCGCTTTTGCCGATATTGGTTTCGATGTCGACATCGGCCCGCTGTTCCAGACTCCCTATGAAGTTGCGCGCAACGCTGCCGAATGCGATGTACACGTAGTGGGCGTGTCTTCGTTGGCGGCTGGCCACAAGACACTGGTGCCGCAACTCATGGATGAGCTGCGCAAGCTTTATAGGGACGACATACTTGTCGTCGTAGGCGGTGTCATACCACCGCAGGACTACGAATTCTTGTACCAGGCCGGTGTGGCTGGGATCTATGGGCCAGGTACAGTGATTCCGGAGGCGGCCCAGCGGATTCTCACACTCTTAGGCAGTCGCGCGGTCAGGGGCGTCGCTGGTTGATGGAGCCGGAAGAGAATGCGATGCGTGTGCGGCGTGGCTGCCAGCCGCCCGAGGCTCCGTCGGGCTTGGCCGGACAGGTCTCGGTTCGCCGCCGCGCGCTTTCTGTCGAGCAATATGTCGATGGCATCCTGCATGGAGATCGCGCCGTTCTGGCGCAGGCCATAACTCTGATTGAGAGCTCGCGCGCGGCCGACCGCGAATTGGCGGAGCAAATTGTCGAAGACTGTCTTCCGCATAGCGGCAATTCCATTCGGGTTGGAATTACCGGCGTTCCCGGCGCAGGCAAGAGCAGCTTGATCGAAGCACTGGGCACATGGTTGATTGGCGAGCACGGGCAGAAGGTTGCCGTGTTGGCGATCGATCCAAGCAGCCAGGTTTCCGGCGGAAGCATTCTGGGCGACAAGACCCGCATGACAGCCCTCGCATCGAACGACCTGGCATTCATCCGGCCCAGTCCGGCGCGGGGATCGTTCGGCGGAGTCGCGCGGCATACACGTGAGGCGATGCTTCTGTGTGAGGCGGCGGGGTACCGGAACATTCTAGTCGAGACCGTTGGGGTGGGACAGTCCGAGACCGCGGTTTACGACATGGTGGATTTCTTTCTCTTGATCCTGTTGGCGGGAGCGGGGGACGAGTTGCAGGGCATCAAGCGCGGCGTGATGGAGTTGGCGGATGCCGTCGTGATCAACAAGGCAGATGGGCCGAACAGTCAGGCCGCGCAAAAGGCTCGAGTTGACGCTGAGAATGCTTTGCACTATCTCACCCGTTCGGTATCTGGATGGACGCCTCGCGCTCGCACATGCTCGGCGCTGACAGGGGAAGGAATCCACGAGTTGTGGGAATGCGTGCAGGAGCATACCTCGCTGACACAGGCCAACGGCTGGTTCAGCCTTGCGCGGCGGGAACAGGCGCGGAAATGGATGCACGATCTCATCCAGCAGGGATTGCGACTGAAATTCGAGTCTCATCCAGAGATTCAGAGGCTCATCGAGTCGCTTGATCGGGACGTGCTGGAAGGACGCATCACTTCTTTTCGAGCCGCACGGGAACTGCTGGAAGCTTATTCTGCCGCCAAAACACAGGGTTAACTCACCTTCCCGATCTGTGTGCGGCGAGAACTTTTGCCAGATTTACTTTGACTTCGGGGCTATTGTCGCCGAGGGCGATGGCGCGTGCGAATTGTTCCTTTGCGCCGGTCAACTCTTTCAATTCGGAAGAACGTGGACGATGACCGCGCAGCTGCGCGCTCTAGAACCTGTCCAGAAACTTGTAATTAGGTGAAGGGTACGGGCTTCAGTCCGTACATCACAGCCCACAAATGGCAGGGCTTTAGCCCCTGATGGAAGACTGTCTGGAGTCCACATTCCCTCGGCGGCTAAAGCCGAGATCTAAATCCACCATTAACGTACGGGATAAATCCCGTACCCTTCAAAGTGCATAGTTTCTGGGCAGGTTCTTAGGTCAGAGAACGGTCCTTGCGTCTTCCAGGCAGCATATGCAACAGTCCTACGATTCCGGATGGGATCGTAAGAAGTCCAGGCAGGCTTGTCGGGATGGCCGTCAGCAACCCAACGATGAGGCCTTTGAGCATGGCGGACTCGCGATCGTCCCCATACCAGTGCCTCTGCGCTCTATAGGTGATGAGGCCCAGCACAATTCCCGCCGGCACTGAGATAATTGTGCTCGCGCCCAGAGTTACTACCTGGCCACCGAAAAGCATCGAATCGACGACGACGGTCAGAAGGGCAATGCGCGGATCAAGGCCAAAGACCTGAGCAAAGCCAGAGTGCGTGTGGGTGGGATTCCCCACTAGTGTCGGTGCAGGCGACGCATAAGCGGATACTTGCCGCCCAGTCACGTTCGGCATTTGCGGAGCGGAGCCAACCGGTGAGCCGCATTCTGAACAGAACCTGCTTGTCTGATGAATAACGCTGTGGCACCGAGCGCATGCAACCATGATCCCCTCCGCCTTATCCAATTTATCCGATCCTGATGCCATAGTAGCCTTCTTTCAGGCAACGTCAAAGAGCATTATTGGTCTCACTGCACATCCACGGTATGGAATCCGAGTCCATAAAGCAGGGCGGATACGCTGGTTCGGGCGTTCTGCTTCGCTTTGTCGAGGATGCCGTCAGAGAGCGCGGCCTGGGTAATCTGCTGCTCGGCGGTAAGGCGAACTTCGGATTCCAGGTTCGGATCGGCGTTGGCGAACAGGCCTGTGGTCCGCGAATAGATGCGCGTGCGTCCGTTGTCGATGCGGGTGGTGAGCAACTCCGGTGGGGGCAGCAGAACCTTTACGGCGTCCCCCTTGACGACTACATCGCCCACTTTGAGCTGGCCCAGATCTACGCCGGCAATTACTTCTCCGTGGGCGACGAGAAGAAGCTTGTCGCCAACCAGGAAATCGGGCAAATACGCGTTCTGGCGTTCTCCCCCGACGATTTTGTCCATGGAATAATCAACCGTTTCTAGGCGCGAGAGCTGACGAATCTTGTCAACCACAGCGGGCGACGAAATGTCGAAGGTTGCCCTGCTTCCAGTGAGGTAGCGGGCGAATCGGCTCCACAAGCCGTTTTGCGCAACATGAACGAAAGCGGAGAGCAACACGCAGCCCAGCAGGATGCCCACGGCAAGCGACCCGAGCGAGAAGCGCCGGGAAACTGGCTTCAGCGGGTTGATTCGACTGCCGGGTCCTGGGTCGTCCGGTCCTCGGTCCATGTGCAGTTGGATGCAGCCTTGGAGCCTTGCGACCGCGGATATCTGAATCGGCTACAATGGAGGGTATGTTGCGCAGCAGGTTCTTTCCTCTCGTTGTATTCTTGGCCGGGTTCGGCCTGATCGCCTCTTCGCTTGCCGTCAGCGGCCAGGACAATACCAGCAAGCGTGGCCGTAAGTACAAATCGCCACCGCCCACTGCGCGGATTGAAGTGACCATTCTGAAGGATGTGAATGGCAAGCCGATCGAGAACGCCGCGGTCGTCTTTCACCCCATGGAGGGGGAGAAGGACAAAGGCAACATGGAGCTGAAGACCAACGAAGACGGCAAGACCATCATCGATGTGCTTCCCATTGGCGACGTGGTGCGGCTACAGGTAATCGCCAAGGGTTTTCAAACATACGGCGAGGACTACAAGATCGACAAAGCAGACATGGGGATCGAGATTCGCATGAAGCGGCCGGGAGAGCAGTACTCGATTTACAAGAGCCACGACGCGGCGGCAGGCAGCAAGAGCACCGACGCACCGCCAGCCAAAGATGCGGCTCCTGCGCAACCGGCAAACGCTGCGCCTCAGACCACCCCGCCGGACACCAAGCCGCAGACGAATTAGAGCAAAGTCATCGGGCGCGGCTCTAGCTTTTATTCCTTTAGAAAGCGGTATTTGAGCCGTCATGCCGGATAATCTACTTCAAGGAAAATCGGCACTGGTCACCGGAGGCGCTCGCCGCATCGGGCGCGAGATCGCGCTGGTTTTGTCTCGAGCCGGTGCCGATGTGGCCATTACCTACCGCGATTCCCATAGAGAGGCTCGACAGACTGCTGAGGAGATCGAGTCTCTTGGCGGCCGGTCGCTGGCCGTGGAATGCGAGGTGCGTTCCGAGGCGTCTGTGCGCACGGCCATTCAAACTGTTATTGGCAAATTCGGCCGGCTCGATGTCCTGGTGAACAATGCCGCAGTCTTTGCGTCGGCTCCTCTGGAACAGATCAGCCTGGAAGCCTGGGACGAGGTTTTCGAGACCAATGCTCGCGGCCCGTTTCTGGTTGCGCGGGAAGCCCTGCCTCATCTGCGTACCACTGAAGGACGGATCGTCAATATCGGTTCCCTGGGCGGAATGCACGCCTGGGCTGGCCATGCCCACTACTGCGGATCGAAGGCAGCGCTGCACATGCTGACTCAAGCCATGGCCAAGGCCTTTGCGCCTGAAGTAACGGTAAACTGCGTAGCGCCTGGCTTCATAGAGGTGGAAGACTCAGAAGCAGCGGCGGGCGCAAGATTTGCGGGCAGGACTCCCATGCGCCGCAACGGAACCGCAGACGAAGTGGCGCAGGCCGTGCTTTTTTTCGCCACCGGACCGCGCTTCATAACCGGCCAAATACTGGCAATAGATGGCGGTCTGGGCCTGCTCTAAGGAACCTCTGCATGGGTCGCAGTCTTGAAGGGTAGGAGCCTTGGTCCGTATATAAAGGTCCCAGTATCCGTCGGACTTTATAGGCTGCGGAAGGCTTCTTCGGTTACTCGGCCTCGACAACCGATGGAGCCGGCGAGGATTTATACCGGCGGCGCCGCGTCCACAACCGGCACCCCTGGTGGCGGCGTGAATCGGAACTGATCGGCAGGGATGGCCGCGTTCGGCAATTCGCCAGTAAACGTGAAGCGAGTCAGCGCGCCATCGGCTTCTTCAATCTCGATTCCAACAATGGTTCCTTCGGCAGTCACCGCGAGGGACAGCCGATTCACGCGCTTTTCCTGACCCTTCGGCTGGCCCGACAGCGTGAACCTGCCGCCCGTCCCAGCCGTCAGCGTCAAGCTGTCCATCTCCTTTTCCAGCTCCGTATGCCCCAGGAGAAAACGCAGCGGGGAGCGCAAATCGTCAAGCTGTTTGGACTGGATGCGCTGCACCTGTGGGTCTCCCGGCGAGTAGAACCAGGCGTACTTCCCATCCAGCAGGAAGAGCTTCGGGCCCGGAGAAGTGTAGTCCCACCGCATCCGCCCCGGCTTGAGCAGCAGCAAAGTACCACTCTCGGTGCGTTGCATGCCCAGGCCCTCATAGTGCTCCGTAAAGCCGGCCTTGAGCGAGTGCAACTGGTTGTAATGGCGATCGACCCGCTGCGCCATCTCATGCGCGGAAGGCGGCGGCTGTTGCGCGCTGCAGAGAGCGGATCCGGCAAGGAGGAGCGCCGCTGCGCAAGCAGCGAGAATCGCCGGCATGGAGTGGGAGACGGCTGCTTTGAAAGGGCATGGCTTTAGCCGTGCCGAAAGCATGCGAAATATGATCTGGGGCTTTAGCCCCTGAGGGACAGTCCCAGGAAGAACGTGCATTCCCTCAGCGGCTAAAGCCGAAATCCTTGTGGGCCATGAATTGGCACGGCTAAAGCCATGCCCTTTCAAAGCATCAGACCGCTCCGCAGATTGCCGCGTCTCGCCATGCCACTGCAGCTGCCCCGCCCTCATTGAACGAGCTGAGTGCAGTTGGTGGCGCCCGTCGGGTCGGACTTGATGGTGCCGAACTGGTCGCTGCAAAAGCCGCTGTCTCCGCTCTTGCCCACGGTCTGTGGAACGCCAGTGACCACGTAGCTGGTGACTCGATCTACGCCGTTGACCGTCACCTTTTGGCAGTTGCTGATGCTGAACACGTAGCCGGACTTGAAGCCCGAGGTAATGTCGGGCTGCAGGATCTGCGCAGCAGTGGGAGAGGGAGCGCCCGCACTCGGATCGCCGCCCAGAGAAGCCAGCGTGCAGGCGTAGCCATTGGCTGGGTAGGTGGACTCGTATTGCATCTCCGCCTGCTGAATGGCGCGGATGGATTGAATTGCCGACAACCGGTTGGCATTTTTCTTCAAGCTGCCGACGGTGGGAATGGCAATCAGCATCAGGATGGCGATGATGGCCATAACGATCAGCAATTCCATCAGGGTGAAGCCATTGGGCCTCTTGGAGCGGTCGGTGAGCCCAGAGCGAAGGCTGGAGCGAAGTTTGGAGCGGCGGCCAGAAAGGAGCAGGAGCGTGCAATTCATGGGATTCCGTTGCCTCGTGGAGCGAGCCTGCGTCTGAAGGCCCATTCGACAAAATGCTACAACGTATAGACGCGGAAGGGAAATCGGACGCTCGGAAACGCAGCTTTCAGCCGTTAGCTCTCAGCTTTCAGCTTATGCAATGCCGATCAGGTGCGTTGATAGCCTCGGTCAGCCAATTTCGAGCTGAGAGCTGAAGGCTGATAGCTGACAACTGCTTTTCAACACACCAGCCGCTCCCGCTTCAGCTTCACGCCGTCCAGGCGGCCGAGCAGGGTGCAAGCGATGCGGTCGGGATCGAATAGGTTCTGCGCCATCGCCTGCACCTGCGCCGCCTCCACTTCCTCGATGCGGGCAATCACCTCGTCCACGCTGAAGAAGTTGTGGAAGTACATTTCCTGGCGCGCCAGGTTGGCCATGCGCGCATTGGAGCTCTCAAGGCCCAGCAAAATGTTGCCCTTGACCTGGTCCTTGGCGCGCTTCAGTTCCTCCGGCGTCAGCGGCTCCTGCTTCAGCTTGGCGAACTCGCCCAGGATCAGGTCCACTACCTCCAGCGCCTTGCTTGCCGAGGTCCCGGCATACACCAGGAGGGTCCCCGTGTCGCGGTAAGGGCTCAGGTCGGAGTAGATGGAATACACCATGCCCCGCTCCTCGCGGATGGTCTGGAAGAGCCGCGAACTCATGCCGCCGCCGAGCACGGTATTCAGAATCAGTGTTGTGTAGCGGTTTTCGTCGGTAATGGGCGGGGCGGGCACGCCCATGCAGATCTGCACCTGTTCCAGCGATCGCTTATTACGCGTCACAATGCGCGCCGTGGCCTTGGGTGCGGAGAGCTCGTGCAGCGTTGCCCCCCCAGCCAGCCCGGAAAACTTGGCCGCAACCGCTTCTGCAAACTGGTCGTGGTCCAGTTGGCCGGCTGCGGAAAAGACAATGTTGCCGCCGTGGAAGCGATCGGTGTGGTAGTCGAACAGGCTCTTCTGGTCGAGCCTGTTGACGGTTTCCGTGGTGCCCAGAATCGGCCAGCCCAGCGGATGCCCCTTCCAGAAGCTCTGCGTGAAGAGCTCATGCACCAGCACGTCCGGATTGTCCTCGTCGATTTTGATCTCTTCCAGAATCACGCCGCGCTCGCGCTCAATGTCGCCGTCGGCAAAGATCGGATGGAGCACCAGGTCGGAAAGCACGTCCAGAGCGATGGGCACGTGGTCGGAGAGCGACTTGACGTTGAAGCAGATGGTCTCCTTGCCGGTGAAGGCGTCCAGGTTGCCGCCAATCGAATCCATCTCGCGGGCAATGTGCTGGGCAGAGCGCGAACGGGTGCCTTTGAAGAGCATGTGCTCCACAAAGTGGCTAATGCCGTTGGTCTCGGCAGGTTCGCACCGGGAGCCGGACTTGATCCACACGCCCATGGCTACGGAACGCAGGTGCTCCATGCGCTCGGTCAGCACAATCAGGCCGTTGGGCAATACAGTGCGGCGAAGGTTCCGTTCGGGGTTTTTCATCATCGATTCGAATTCGATTGTAGGGCAATTGCGCTGAAAGGGCACGCGCCCGTCTGGCTCAGTCAGGGCAATCGCGTGAATGGTTGGACACGATGGCGGTTTCGCCCGGCTGGGCTTGGTCGGCGCTCAAATCTGCTGCATTTACGGTGCAAAAGGGCGGATCTCCTACATGCTCCGAGGCGTACGTTGTTTGTTTTGGTGGGTGTTTCTGGTCGTTATTGAAGTAACATCATTGTTTTCAGATGCATGGCACGAAAGCGGGGGAGGGGTGGGGTAAATCGCCGTTTGTGGTCGGTGCGGTATTTGTGGTGCGGTGGAGGCCATAGAATTCATTGTGCCCCTTTCCACGAATTGGACTGCAAACACCGGGAGGATATCGGAGACTTATTTTGCCAGCAGGTTTATTCATGCGATCGCCCTGCTGTCTCAGTGATACGACCTTCGGGCAGGCACCGTATGTTCGATATGGCTCAGGTCTTTGGGACTCAAATCCGCCGGCAGCAGGTTACGTGGCGAAATGCTCTATGCTGGACCAAGCTGTGACCGTTGATCCAATCCAACTCGTTCAATTAGACGTCGGCAGCCGTGCAGAGGAGAGCCCCATCCCGCTGGCTGACGGTCAGAAGCCGCTTTTTGGCCTGGACGCTGAGGCGCTTTCAGTCCTCCTCGTTGAGATGGGCCAACCCGGATGGCGTGGAAAGCAGATTGCCGAAGCGATTTATCGTCAACGAGTTGCAGAGTTAAGTGAAATAACCACTTTATCCAAGCCGCTGCGCCAAAAGCTGGCCTCGGATGGTTGGGTAATCGGCCGCCCGAGCCTGGCGCAGGTCTTCCAGTCGGTGGACGGGACTGAGCGCTATCTCGTGCAATGCGCAGCCTCAGCGAAGGGAGCGGAGACTGTAGAAACCGTCTGGATGCCTGAGGGCGACGACGGCGAGTCCGGCGACGGAACCGACTCAACCAGCCAAGTAAACGATGCGGGAAAGCCCTGGAACCGGGCCACAATTTGCGTATCGAGCCAGGTTGGCTGCGCCGTCAACTGCCAATTCTGCTTGACCGCAAAACTAGGCCTCCAGCGCAACCTGAGCGCCGGAGAGATCGCCGGCCAAGTGGTCGCCGTGCTAGCCCGTCACGGAGTCGAGGTGGGCCGCGAGCGCGTGAACCTCGTCTTCATGGGCATGGGCGAACCGTTTCTGAACTTCGACAACTTCATGGGAGCTGTCCGCCTGCTCGTCACTGAAGTCGGCCTGAGCCCGCAGCGGATGACGGTCTCCACCTCGGGAATCGTTCCCGGCATCGAGCGATTTGCACAGGAGCCGGTGGAATTCCGCCCCAAGCTGGCCATCAGCCTCAACGCGCCCAACGATCTTATTCGTCAAGAACTTATGCCCATCAACCGCAAGTGGAACATTGAGGCGGTGGTGGACGCGGTGCGCCAAGTAAAGCTCCGTCCCCGCGAGCGAATCACGTTTGAATACGTGCTGCTCGCCGGGGTCACCGATCAGCCAGCGCACGCTCGCGAGGTTGGCCGGTTGGTGCGGCGAACCGGATTGCCGGTGAAGGTGAATCTGATCGCATGGAACCCCGGCCCCGGCATTGCCTACTCCATGCCGCAGCCCGCAGCGGTAGAAGCCTTCCGCGCCACGCTAGCAGGCGAGGGCATTCCAACCTACCTCCGCCGCCCGCGCGGTCGCGACATCTACGCTGCTTGCGGGCAGTTGAAGCGGACTGTGGAAGGATAGAGATTTGAGGTTTCCCACCCTTGCGACAAAAAGAAATCGCAAGGATGGGGGCACGGAGCTTTGTTGGCAGGTCCGGCGCGGGGTTGTTGGGAGCTTTAACGCGGCGGATCTTGTCGGGTGCTGCCCATTTGACCCGGACAATCAGAAGATTTGCCGTAGCTTTTGCTATACTCATCTTGTCCCGGAAGGTGTGGGTGTTCATCCTCCCGGGTGTTTGGCTACCTCATCAGTAGCGCCAGGACTAGGATTACGAGTGCCATTACAAACCGCCAGTCAACGGCGATCGTAATAGCTACTCTCATCCAGGACGATTTCTCATCCAATCGCCCTCACCTCCTTTGCGTTGGCACGGCCCGCAGGTCGCTCTCTACGGCCTGCGGACCGACGGCTCAATCCTCCGAGCCGATCTTCCACCGCCGCTCCCACACACGCAAAAGAAGCTCGATCAGTCTACCGGTCCGCGGCCGCCCCATCGACGGCATCCGTCACAGCTGTTTTTTGTTCAAGAAGAAAGGCTGCAATCCTGGCGAGGGTCGTTCCCCCCAAGGATTGCCGCCTCTGTGTACTCTTGAATGCTTGCAGCGCTAGAGATGGTTGCATAAATGCTGCCCGTCCGAAGAGAGAACATCCCTCAGGGGCTGAAGCCCAGATTTTATGCGTCTCTTGCGGCACGGCTGAAGCCGTGCCCTTTCAAAGTTTGGTTTGTGCAACCAGTTGTACTTCGTTTACTGCGCTCCAACCGGCTTCACGCTCCCGCAGTCAGGCCCCTTATACGTGGAGGTCGCCTGCATCGTCCACTCGACGGGCGCCGATCTCTGCCCCATCTGCATGGTTCCGGTGAAGTGAACTTTGGTCTGCCCGGTACCGCTCTCCGACCAGGTTGAATTGACGGTGCCACTGCCGGACATTTGTCCCGTGCAGGCAATCGAGGCGGTCATCCCGGTTGGGGTCATCGAGACATTCGTAACCTGGCAATCGCCTCGCTGCGGCGCTGGGGATGGGCCGCCGTACTTGTCGATCTGGGCTTGCGTTACGCAGACCTGGCTGGTTCTGGGCGCGCCGCTGAAAGGCGATCCCGGCGGGGCCTGCATCCCCGGCGGCAAGGGCGATTGCTGGAAGATCATAGTGCTCGTCACTTCAAACAAACCTGGCTTTCTCGCACCTTGCGCCCAGGCACAACTTGCCACGGCGAAGAAGCAACAGGCCAACGTCATGCAAACTTGAGTCTTGCGCATCTTTCCTCCCGATTCAATGGTCTATTGCGCGGGCTAGCAGCCTGTGGTAAAAGTCGAAATTCTTGAGTAGATGTCCTTCAGGGGCTAAAGCCCAATTCATTTTGCTGCACTTGCGGCACGGCTAAAGCCGTGCCCTTTCAAAACATGACTTCCACCACAGGCTGCTAGGGCCTGCGCAATCCTCACTTTACTGCAGGGCGGATGGGCCGGGAAAGGAAAATCTCCTGGAAAAGAATGACTTGGTTGACAAGGTCACTGGCCGATTACGGCGGAACTCCTCAAGCAGGGCGCAGGGCTATTGAGCGGGCATCGGGAAGGGCTGCACGGAACCGCAATCCGCGCTCTTGAAGACGGACGTGGAGTTGCTGGTCCACTCCGTTGCTCTTGGAGCGGTGGTGACGACATGGATGCTGCCGGTGGCGTGATCGGCGGTCCATGTGGATTCCATGGTGGCTTTGCCCGTGGTGGCGCCCGAACAAACCAGATCCGCGGTCACGCTGTTCGCTTTGCGGTTGAACGAGGTGACTTTGCAGTCCTTGATCTGCGGCAGCGGCGCGCCATATTTGTCGATCAGGGCCTGGGTGAGGCACACGTCGGTGTTGAATGGGCCCATGGTGGTGGGGCGCCCCGGGGCTGCATTGGCAGACGGGGGATAATGGACAGTGGTGGTGATGGTCCATAGGCCCGGCTTGCGGCTCTGCGCGGAGGCCGACGCCGCCATCGCCAAGAGACAACAAACTAAGGTGGTGCAAACGCTGGTCCTGCTCATGTTTCCTCCTACCGGATGGCACAGCTCGACCGCCTCGGTCCTTTCACTCTACACGACCGTGGAAACCACGCGAAAGCAGATGCTACAGGGACTGGCTTGCAGGCGCGCTGCGCGCCAGCGCCAGCAGCGCCCCGGTTACGCGGCCGGGAGCGTGGCGGACCACTGTCTCTTCGCTGGCAAAATTACCTGCGATGCAGCGCACGCCCAGGGACTGGATGCGCTCGATGTCGGCGACGATCGGCGCTGCTCCCTCGGCGGCGTAGCGGGCCAGGGTCTCGGCGGAAAACGGCGCCGTGTTGACCAGCGCAAAGTCGAAGATGGGCGCGCGCGTGTGTTCGTAGATGCGCTCGATATGCTCGGATGCGGTCAAGCCCAGGCTTTCGTTGGCCTGCGTCATCAGATTGCTGACGTAAACGCGCACGCCGCGAGCGTGAGCCAGCGCCGCTGGAATCCCATCCACCAGCAGATTCGTGATGAGCGAAGTGTAGAGTGAACCCGGTCCCACCGTAATCAGGTTGGCGCGTTCGATTGCTTCCAGGGTCTCCGGCAGCGGTGCGGCGTCCGGTGGGTCGAGCACCAGTTCCACGATGCGGCGTTTGCTGGCGGTGATGTTGGTTTCGCCGCGCACTTCGGAGCCGTCGTCCATATGCGCAACCAGTGTCGCGTTGGCCGTAGTGACCGGATAGATGCGTCCCCTGGTGGCCAGGATCTTCGATGCCAGTTGTATGGCATGGGCGAAGTCGCCGGTGATCTCGGTGAGTGCGGCAACAAAGAGATTGCCGAAGTTGTGTCCTTTGAGAGCCTCACCGCCGCGAAAGCGATGGGCGAAGAGCTGGGCCAGCAGATCCTCTTCCTCGCTGAGCGCCACCATGCAGTTGCGCAGGTCGCCGGGGGGCAACATGTTGAAGCCCCTGCGCAGACGGCCGGAGGATCCACCGTCGTCTGTAACCGTAACAACAGCGGCCAAGTCGGAGATGAGCCCCGGCTCAGCCAGAGGCCCGGATGCGGTTACGTGCTGGCGAAAGCCGCGCAGTAACGTTGAGAGTCCAGTGCCGCCGCCGATAGCCACCACGCGCATGGGTACCGCGGGGGCAGCAGTAGCGGGAATGTCAGGCGGTTGCTCCAAGACGAGACCGTTGCCAAGAGCCGAATAAGTCAAATCAGAACCTTAAGAATCAGACCAAGACCAACCAAGTCAAAACAAAATACAACAAAGTCGAAGCGAAACCCTACGGAACTTCAGGATACAGCAACTCGGTAAAGCGGGGATCGTCCACCATGCTTTGAAAGTCGTTGTCGGCGCGCGCCTGCAGCCGGTTTCTGGGGTTCAGCTCGATGGCCCGGGCAAGATTGCCAAGGCAATCCTGTGTGCGGCCTGTAATGGCGTCCAGCAAGGCCAGGCCGTAGAAAGCGTAGTCCGCATTGGGATGGCCGTTGAGAATGCCTTCGAACTGCTCACGGGCCTCTTCATAGTAGCCGGTATTCAACTGCGAAATGGCGTAGTCGAAGTGTTCCTCGGGCGTGAGGAAGGTGAGCCTGTGCTGTTCCAGTTGCCGCTGGCAGGTGGAGATGTACATCTTGCAGCGGTCCAGCAATTCAATAGGCGCAGCGGGCAGAAGTTTTTCAAAGGCTGCCAGCGCCTTCTCGAATTTGCCTTGTTGCAGCAGTTGCACGGCGGACATGTAGTGCTGGAATGCCGGTCCGGTACCCGTGGAAGCGTGGCCGCCAGTCTTGCCTGACGGAGAGGGTTCTTTTTTGCGATCCTGCACCACTGATCGGGCCTCTTGCATTTTAAGTTTGCCGCGAGCGCCATTGCTCGCACGCACTTTTCGGCAGGGTCGTTCCCGGCCGGATACCTTCGCCAGAGTATAACGCTGCTCAGGCCATCTTTATACGCATTACCCCGCGAAACGTCAATGGGCTGCCCTGAAACGGACTTTCAATCAGACGTTTTGTTTCACTTTCTATCAAACCTTTTCCTTCTCGAGTTTACGGTAAACGGCCGGATTCAGCGAGGGGTCGTTGTACATCTTCAACTGGCGGTAGAGTTTGAAGCGCCGCGTGCCGGCCAGCGTCTGCGCCCACAAGGCGTCCAGGCATTCGGCCAGGTCGGCGCGCTGCTCTTGAAGAATGGAGAGCCTCTCGCGGTTGCGCTCGCAGTGTCCTTCCGGCGCACCCTGCCGCTCAGCCTCTTCCCGCGTGTGATAGATCTTCAGCGCCAGAATTGACAGCCGGTCGACGATCAGGCCGGGAGATTCCGAATGCAGCGGCGCATCTGGGTTGGGCAGCCCACCGGATTCGAGCCAATCGAGCAACATGCGGTCCAATTGCTCGGCCAGGTCGTTGCGGCGCTGATTCGTCGAGTCTATGCGCTGCTTCACCACGGCCAGTTCCGCGTCTGTTGCTCCCGGCGTGCGCGCCTCGTCTTCAATGTGCCACAGATCGAAGTTGGCGCGGTGCTGAGCGGCTACCCTTTCCAGCCAATCCCCATGAGAAGGGTCGTCAACACTGCTCGTGTCCGTGTGCCAGCCATCGGTCAACTGGTCGTGAAGCTCGACAATCGCAGGTGCGGAAAGCATGGCGGACGGTCCTTGGCGCGAGGCTGGGCGTTGAAGTTGCAGCGTCTATGGTAGAACTATCCTCACTTGGAGTCCAAGCCGGCCGCGAAAGACGGTAACTGCGATTCCAGGCAACGAGGGCATTATGATCGACGCAACCGAGCGGTTTCTCTGCATCGCCAGCTACGAAAAGGGCCACGACTTCCTGCGCCAGTGCGCGGAGATGGGCGTGAAACCAACGCTGCTCACGCTGGACAAACTCCGTGACGCACCCTGGCCCCGCGAGGCGCTGGAGGAGTTGGTCACCATGCCCGCGGGCCTGAGCCGCGAGCAGATTCTCAATACCGTGTCGTGGATGGCCCGAGGCCGCCGTTACGACCGCATCGTCGCCCTCGACGAGTTCGACCTTGAGACCGGCGCCCAGATTCGCGAGCACATGCGCATCCGCGGCATGGGCACTACTGCTTCGGCCTACTACCGTGACAAGCTGGCCATGCGCATCGGCGCGCAGGGGTCCGGCTTCCTGGTTCCCGAGTTCTGCCGCGTTTTGAATTACGACGAACTCCGCGCCTACATGGAACACGTGACCGGCCCGTGGCTGCTCAAGCCTCGGTCGGAAGCCTCGGCCCTTGGCATCCGCAAGATCGAGGACCCGGAACAACTTTGGCGCGCCCTCGACGACCTTGGCGACCGGCAGAGCTACTTCCTGCTGGAGCAGTTTGTTCCCGGCGACATCTTTCACGTCGACTCAATTGTGAGCGAAGGCAAGGTGGTCTTCTCCGTGGCCCACCAGTACGGTCGCCCGCCCATGCAGGTCATGCACGAAGGCGGCGTGTTCACGACGCGCACCGTCGACCGCGCCAGCCTCGACTGGGCCGAACTCACGGCGCTCAATGCGAAGCTTGCGCCGTCGCTGGGCATGGTCCGCGGCGTTACTCACGCCGAATACATAAAGGCCCACGCCGACGGACGCTTCTACTTCCTTGAAATTGCGGCTCGCGTTGGCGGCGCGTTTATCTCCGATCTGATCGAAGCCTCCACCGGCGTCAACCTCTGGCGCGAGTGGGCGCGGCTTGAAGTCGCGAATCTGCGCGGCGAGGCTTACGTGCTTCCGAGAACCTTTGAGAGCTATGCGGGCAGCGTGTTGTGCCTGGCCCAAACTGCCGAGCCCGACACCGCGGCATTCGATGCTCCGGAGATTGTTTACCGGATGAAGAAGCACCATCACGCGGGGCTGATCGTGAAGTCGGAAGATCCCGAGCGGGTGAGGGAATTGCTCGAGGAGTACAGCGGCGAATTCGCGCGGCGCTTCCTGGCCTCCATGCCGCCGCCGGAGAAGCCGACGGCTTGACAGCGAGCAGCGCTGCCAAGTGAAAGCCGGTTCGGTCGGGCGGAGATTCTGGCATGTTGCAGACCACTCGAAGACGGACGATCTCGCTCTTTGTGCGCCAAGTAAGTCCTTTGTTTCGGAAAAGAAGGAAAAGCTGGAAACGCGTAACTCCTTTGTTTTTGAGGTAGAGAGCTGCATTTATTGACGTAACATTTTTGTTTTCATGTGGATGGGACGAAAATGGGGAAGAGGTGGGGTGGGGTGAGTTGAAAAGACGACGAAACAAGGCGTGTTCCAGCGGCGTTAGATGTCTCCATGGCTGTTGTTCTCAAGACCCATTGTGCGCCAAAGGACTATAAAGAACTGCAAATGCGGGAGGGGTTTCCCAAAGAATTTCTGTCGGCGGTCTTCGATGCCAGGGCTAACGCATCCTTCTGGTGGCTTGGGAAGAGAGAGAGTTTCGCCGCGGCCCTACGGGACGCGAAAAATGGATCGGGACGCTTCCCCCGGATTTCATCCGGGACTATTTTCGTTCCTTCCATCCGGGAAGAAGGCAATTGCTTTTCCGTTCTGGGCAAAGGATGGGACCATCTCTCGCACTGCAAATCATTCAAGCAATTGCCCGGTTTTCGAAGCTGAGAATGATCTCTCTCCCTGCCCCACTGTGCTAACCTCAACCCAATCCTGTGGACTCTTCGAGAAACAAGCTCTATTACGGTGACAACTACGACGTCCTGAAGCGCTACGTGAAGGACGAGACGGTCGATCTGGTTTATCTCGACCCGCCTTTCAACTCCCGGCAGGACTACAACGTCTTGTTTGCGGAGAAGGATGGGTCGCAGTCCAGCTCGCAGATTCACGCGTTTGAAGACACCTGGGAGTGGAACATCGACGCCCAGCGCTCCTACGAATTCATCGTGGAGCAGGGCGGGCGCGTGGCCGATGCGCTGCGCGCGTTCAAGACATTCCTGTTCAACTCCGACATGATGGCGTATCTGGCAATGATGGCTCCGCGGCTGATTGAGTTGCGGCGGGTGCTGAAACCGAGCGGGTCGATCTATCTGCACTGCGACCCTACGGCTAGCCATTATTTGAAGATTTTGATGGATGCGGTGTTTGGACCGCAGTTCTTCCGGAACGAAGTCACCTGGAGGCGGACGTCGGCACACGCAAACGTTGGTCAGAAGTTTGCTGTTGTTCAGGACCGGCTATTGTTCTATTCGAAGCTAGAGAAATGGGCGTGGAATCAGGTCTACATTCCCTATAGCGATGAATACATCAAGTCGCACTACTCTCAAGAGGAGGAAGGCAGCGGTCGTCGATTCACAACGAGGGATCTTACCGCATCCATGCAGAGGGCATCGCGCGGCCAGCTTTACGAATGGAAGGGCTTCACACCCCCGGCGAGTCGGTGTTGGTCCTACACCAAAGAGAACATGGAGCAGTTTGAGACGCAGGGATTGCTCACCTACTCTCCGAGAGGAATGCCGCGTCTTAAGCTGTATCTCGATGAGATGCCCGGCGTGCCGTGCGATGACATTTGGGTAGATATTCCACCCATCAACTCCCAGGCCCAGGAACGCCTCGGCTATCCCACCCAAAAACCCGAAGCGCTCCTCGAACGCATTATCAAGGCTAGTTCAAACGAAGGCGATCTCGTGCTCGATCCTTTCTGCGGATGCGGCACCACCGTCCAAGTGGCCCAGCGCCTTAATCGCCGCTGGATCGGCATCGACATTACCCACCTCGCCATCGGCCTTATCAAGAAGCGGCTCTCCGACGCATTCGGCCCGGAAATCAAATCCACCTACGACGTCATCGGCGAACCCACCGACTACACGGGAGCCGCCGCCCTGGCCGCCGAAGACAAATACCAGTTCCAGTGGTGGGCGCTTGGGCAGGTGGGAGCCCGGCCCGCCGACCAGAAGAAGGGAGCCGACCGCGGCATCGACGGCCGCCTTTACTTCCACGACGACGAATCCGGCCAATCCAAACAAATCGTCTTCTCTGTCAAAGCAGGCAACGTGACCGTTTCGCAAATTCGCGATTTCGTCGGCGTGCTGATCCGCGAGAAAGCCGAGATGGGCGTTTACCTGTGCTTCGAAGAGCCGACCAAGCCGATGATCCGGGAGGCCGCCGAGGCCGGTCTCTACAAATCGTCGGATGGCACCACCTATGCGAGGCTCCAAATCCTGACTATCCAGCAAATTCTGGATGGCAAGCAGCCGCAATACCCGCTGCACCGGCGCGACGCCACGTTCAAGAAGGCTCCACGCAGCCGCCCGGCAGCGGCGGAAAACCTCGCCTTGCCCCTGTTGCCGGGGGAGGGTTGAGGGAGGTTCGATTGGGGGACCCCGTTCAGGCAAGCAGGCGCATCTTCCTTACCGCCGAATGGCTCAACCTGCTGATGCTCAACTACGCAGTCGACCCCTCTGCGCTCCAGCGCTTCGTCCCCTCCGGCACCGAGCTCGACACATTCGATGGCCGGACCTACGTTAGCCTAGTCGGTTTCCAGTTCAACCGCACGCGCGTGCTCGGATTCGCGATCCCATTCCACCAGAATTTCGAAGAAGTGAACGTTCGCTTCTACGTCCGCCGGGCGGCAAAGAGGGGAGTCGTCTTCATTCGCGAACTCGTCCCCAAGCGCGCCATCGCCGCTGTTGCCCGATGGGTATTCAACGAGAAATATCAACGCGTGCCCATGTCGCACCGCATCGAAACCCGTCCCGATGGGGATGTCGCGAATGCCGAATACGCATGGCAATCAGGGTTGGAGCAATGCGTGATGAATATCGAAACCGAAGGCCCAGGCTTTATTCCCGATGAAGGCTCGGCCAGCCAGTTCATCACCGAGCATTACTGGGGTTACGCAGCGCAGGCGGACTGTGGGTGCCTCGAATACGAAGTTCAACACCCGCAATGGTCCGTCTGGAAGGCGAAGCAAGCCGGCTTCACGGGAAATGCCGCCGCCCTTTACGGAGGCGAGATCGCACAAATCCTCACGCGCAAACCCGACTCCGCATTCCTTGCAAAAGGGTCCGCTGTAACAGTCTCCAAGGGGACAAAAATGGCCTGACTCGTCCTCCGGCTTGGGGAACAGGCCGCAGGTTCATTTCGCCACTTCGACTCACCACAGAAGCCAGCTACGTGAACCATCCGGGCTCCACGCGGAAAAGCCGCTCGGTCGCCACCCTCGTTCACAGACCGTAAAATGATTGCGGGAGCAACCATGGACAGCAAGAGTCAGTCTCCGCACCGGCGCTGGAATCCGCTGCGGCAATCGTGGGTATTGGTTTCGCCGCATCGCACGCAGCGTCCCTGGCAGGGAGAGGTGGGTCAAAAAGCGGCGCCGTCCGGCGTTTCGTATGACCCGCAATGCTACCTATGCCCAGGAAATCAGCGCGCCGGGGGTGCGGTCAACCCGGCATACGAGGGTATTTTCTCTTTTGTAAACGATTACGCCGCCTTGCTGCCCGATTCACCGGCGCCGGGCGAGCTGTCCGATTCGCCGCTGCTGAGGGCCGAGCCTGCGCGTGGCCTCTGCAAGGTGGTCTGCTACCATCCAGACCACTCGCTCACCCTGGCCCGCATGACACGCGACGAGATTCGTCCCGTGGTCGATGCCTGGACGCGGGAATACGAGGAGCTGGGCGGCCTGGGCTGGATCAAGTACGTGCAGATCTTCGAGAATCGCGGCGCCATGATGGGCGCCAGCAACCCGCATCCCCACGGCCAGATCTGGTCAACCGGCTTTGTTCCCGACGAGCCCGCCGCCGAGACCAAGGCGCAGCGTGAGCACCTCTCCCTCACCGGTTGCTGCCTGCTGTGCGAATACCTTGTCGCGGAACAGGCCGTCGCCCCCTCTGCACAGGGCCGCATCGTCTTCGAAAACGAGCATTTCACGGCGTTGGTGCCTTTCTGGGCCGTATGGCCGTTCGAAGTGCTGCTGCTAAGCCGCCGTCACCTGGGGGCTCTGCCGGAGTTTACCAGCGACGAGCGGGATGCACTGGCCGACGCGCTCCACCGCATGACCGTGCGATTCGACAACCTGTTTGAAACCAGCTTCCCCTACACAATGGGCTTCCACCAGGCGCCCACCGACAGCCTGGATCATCGCGAATGGCATTTCCATGCGCATTTCTATCCGCCGCTGCTACGCTCGGCCACGGTGCGCAAATTCATGGTGGGCTTTGAGATGCTGGGTATGCCGCAGCGCGATATTACCCCCGAAGACGCAGCCAAGCGCCTCCGCGACGCGAGCGAAGTCCATTTCTGGCCCCGAAGCTTGTTGAAAAAGTAACCCCGGCCAGACGCTTGCTCTCTCAGGGGCTAAAGCCCACCTTTATTTTCAGCAATTTGCGGCACGACTGAAGTCGTGCCCTGACACAGTGCCACGCAGTTGAAGCACTTGATTATGCGCTCTGCGTGGCTCACCAGCGATAGATGGTCAGGTTATCCAGGTACACCGTAGAGCCGCCTGACGCTCCCAGGCCATCCAACTGAAACTGGGTTTGCACAACCCCCACCTGCCAGCCCAACGCGAACGATGAAGGCACGGTTGAGTTGATAACCTGCTCGTCGCCATCCAGCCATACGGAGCGATAGGTCACGTTGCCGGAGTCGTCGCGCGCATAGCCGATCTGAATGTGATGCCAGGTGTTTGTGGTCCACTTGGACACATCGCAGGGTTGAGTCGACTGTACCCATTTGGCCCCCGCTCCGCTGTATTCCCACGTTTGGGAATACCCGCTGCACTGGAAGGCAAAGATCACGGTTTGCCCGTTGGCTGTTACCTGGTTTGAATCCATTTCAAGGTTGGCAATCGTGCTTCCCGCCTCAATCCAGACCCACCCGTCATAAACAAGATTCTTCGAATTGGTGTCATTCGCGTATGCCACGCTGTATATTTCACCGCCCGCATTTGCGTAGCTGGAGACAAACTGGCGTGCGTCGCCGCTGAGCGATGGCGTGCCAACCAGGCTCGTTGCCCCAACCGCAGTACCGGGAGTGCCCGCGTCGTGGTTGAAAATCCACGTGTCGAGCGCCTGCAGGCCGCTCGCGGCAATTGCGCTTGCGGGAATCACAGGCCCCGATACCGGAGGAGGTGTAATGACGTAGCCCGCCTTGGCCGGACTGCTGTCTGTATAGCCGGAAGCAACTGCAAGGGCTTCGATTACCTCGGATCCGCTTACCGGAATTGCGCGAGAGTATTGAGTGGAGGAAGTCGTGGGCCCGGAACCGTCGGTGGTGTAGTAGATTGTCGCGCCCGGTGTGGCGGCAGATAATGACACCGCCTGCGCGGACGTGTATGTCCCGGGAGCAGGTGAAAATGCGGGCATGGCGGCGGCAGAGGGAGTGCTGATGCCGGTAGTTGGCGCGTTCGTCGCGGTCACGAAACTATTGGCTGCGCAACCTGTGAAAAGCAGAGGCAGCAGGAGGCAGGGAACTGCCCAGAAGAGGTTCCAAGTTGGGGTGAAAACATCAAGCTTCAGGGAAGCGGGGGGGAAGGACTTCATGGGCGCGCCTCGGGTATTCTGTTCCGAGCGCGCACGCGCACATGAACGACACCTAAGTTGCTAGAGTGAAAGGGGTTCTATCCAAGTGCGTAAGCCCTTGCATTCTTGCTTAGAGATCATCACGATCCGCTTTTCCCAGGACTGATGTGAGCAGAATAGCACACATTTCATGATCAATTGTGACCAGTGGCACTCAAATCGGGCGCAAAGGTAATGAACCACAACCGCCCGTCCCAAATTGGGAATCTATGGAAGTCCAGCGCGCCGATGTCGCGATCGGCTTCCTTTTGTATGACACAGATATTTTTAGATATTTCAAGGAAAAATCGCTATCTAAAGGTGAATCGCGGGCAGTCTTCTGAATATATGCGGTCTTAGCGACCCAAACGATGTGGTGAGCTCGCTGGGGCTCGAACCCAGGACCCACGCCTTAAAAGGGCGTTATTGATGGTTCTGCATCGTATTGCATGGCACTGCATAAGGTTAACAATCGTCTGTGTTCATGCGGTTATTCACTCTTAGCTTAACGCCGGATCGTCGCAGCGGGTTGCGCGCAATACGGCTTTCGTGTATCACATTCGTATCACAGTTCGGGAAAGTGGGACCTCGCGCCGGTGATCTAAGGCCGAGATTTCGACACCGGTTCGATCCGGCTGTGATACGGGAGTGATACACATGCCACGGAGACCCGCACCCAGCACAGGGGTGTACGAAAGAGTTTCAGGTAGCGACATTTGGTCTGCGCGAATTCGCGTGAACGGCAAGCTAGTGCGGAAGAGCTTCGGACGAGGTCCCAAGGGACGGGCCGACGCAATCGCCTGGGTCGAGAAAGCGAGGACAATCCGGCGCACAGGAGAGGGCCTACTACCAGCGACCGCCAAGCGACCTGTTCTAACTACCGCCGAGGTTGCTGTCCTCGGCGACAGGAACGCGATCACGGTTGGCAAGCTGTGCGATGAGTTTGAGCGCTATGTGAAGGCGCACCCGGAGGAATACCGCGATCAGGCGAATCCCCCAACACGAATTGCGGAGATCAAGGCGAAGTTCGGCGACCGTGCCGCTGTCACGCTCAAGTCGTCCGAGGTCGAGGACTGGCTTGACGAGATTCAAGAAGAGCGAAGCCTTGCCAACGCGACCATCAACAAAATGCGCGGTACCCTTTCCATGGTCTTCAAGCATGGCAAGCGGAAGGACCTCGTCAATGTGAATCCTGCGGCAGATGTTCCTCTCCGAGATGTGGGCGATGGGATGATCGAGCGTTTCCTGAGTGCCGATGAGGAGAACAGGCTGCGAGCAGTGCTTCAGAGGAGGATGGACTTGCACGACCCCATCAAACAACCTGAGCTGCGCAAACAGGCGATTCACAGACTCCTGGAGTTCGAGGTATCCCTGAAGTCGGGTATTCGCCGGTCAGAGCAATACAACTTGCAATGGGGTGATGTGGATTTCGATAGGCGCATCATGCGCCTCAGAAAGACAAAGAATGGAAAGCCGCGCAACGCCTATATGATCGACGATGTCGCAGCAGCGCTGAAACATTTGCGAGACCTCGATCTGGAACGCCGGGATCGGTCCGCTGACCAACCGAACAAGTCACCGAAAGACGTTGTCTTCGCCAAAGCCGACAACAAGAAGTGGTGGCAGGCCGCATTAGACGAAGCGAAAATTCAAAACTATCGGTGGCATGATAACCGGCATACCTTTTGCTCACGGTTAGTGCAGGCCGGGGTGCATCTGAAGGTAGTCCAAGAGGCAGCGGGCCATGCCTCAATCGCCTCGACGATGCGATATGCACATTTCGCACCGTCCCAAGTGGTGGATGCAATGGCTGTCCTGAATGCGAAACGTTGACGATTACGCGACACTGTCGGTTGCAAATCGCATATAACATGTTATATATTTCGATTCAGCCATGAAGGAGCGCAGTCAACGCCAGCCAGCGAGGATCGAGTGGGAGGGTGACTCAAAGGAAGCTCTGAGCAACTTCCCTCATGATGTGAAGGCTACGCTCGGATTTTCGTTGCGACAAATTCAGAATGGGAATAGCCCTCGTTGCGCGCACCGTCCCATGTCTTCGGTTGGGAAGGGCGTATGGGAACTGAAAGACGGTGACGAACGGACGTGGTATCGCCTGATGTACCTGACGCGGATCGGCGACACCATCCACGTTCTGCATTGCTTTGAGAAGGACAGCAGGAGAACCGATAGGCGCGATCTCGATGTGGCGAAGGCCAGGCTGAAGGAAATCCGGCGAAGACTGCTGGATACGAAGTAAAGTACATCGACCAACCGGGAGTGGTTAAAATGAGCAAACCGAGTCACATCACCACGGGCGACGTTCTGGACGACCTGGGATTCTCCAGGTCGGAAGCATCGGCGCTGAAGATCAAGGCCTCCATCATGGAGGCGATCCTGGCGGAAATCGACCGGTGCGGCTTTACTCAGGGGCAGCTTGTGGACGTGCTGGATGAGTACCAGCCGAATGTCAGCAATCTCCTGCATGGCAGGATCAGCAAAGTCAGCATTGAGAAGCTGCTGAGTTATGCGGACCGGCTCAGGATGCGAAGCAGCATCGAGTTGCGTCCGCCAGCCAACGCGGGTGCGGTCAAATCGGCAAAGCGCGCAGCACCCAAAGTCGCCGCGTAGGAATGAACCTGAAATCTACAAACGAGCCTCGGCATTTCGCCGGGGCTTTTTGTGTTTACGCTCCAGTGAGCCCCCGGAATCAACGTTGGCGAGTCGGCAAAGTTCGGGTTGCGATTCACTGCGCGGATATTTACGATGGGCGACACAGACGTGGTTGAAGGCAAGACGGGAGTGTTCCATAGTGATGAGCTATCCAGCCAAGCGCCTCGGATGGTCGGATTGGGCGAATTTGCGGATCTCCTCAGTCGGAATCAGGACGCGATTGGCGATTCTCCTCGTTGCCAATCTCCCGTCTGAGATCATGTAATCCACGCCGCGGATGCTGATGGAGAGCATTGCAGCAGCTTCTCTGCGGCTGACCAGCAGCTTCGCGTCGGGCAGCATCGCCGCTTTTGCAGGCGGCTTTCGATTTCGATTCTGCCGCTCGGATGAACGACGCCGCTGAATCCTGGAATCCTCTGGAACAAAAATTTCGCCGACGGAGCACGCCGGCAGTGGCTGGGGTACAGGGTCGATCTCGCACCCATGGACCGTTATTGCCGCTTCGACCGGGAACGGCAGGTCGTATTGGCCGGTCTGTTCGATGCGCGGGCGGCGCGGGGGAGATGAAGAAAGACGCAAGCGGCACCTCACCGATCTTGCATTTCTTGACAATAACCTGAGTGTAGACGTAACGTCAAGTTGTAAATCTACACTCCACACGATCGCCCGAGGCACCGATGGCCGAAAAGACAGCTCAGCAACAGGAAGGGGCGCCAACGCCTCCGCCGCAGCAGCAGGTCCTCTCGATCCGGGTTACGGAGGCGCTTCGCTACCGGCTCGAACACCTGAAAAAGATGCACTTCCTTAAAACCGGCGAAAGCGTTTCAACCTCGGAAGTGGCGAAGCGGCTTCTGGAATCGGCGCGGGATGACCGGCTCGAATTCGTCCGGTTGATGGCCGAACCGATGAAGTCACTGCTCAACGCGCGCCGCAAGATGGAGTCCAGGCTTCCGCTTTCGCAAAGCGAATGGATGGTGGTTGCCTACTACTGCCAACTGGGCGCAGAAGCATTTGAAGAAAGTATGCCGAACCAGATCTCCGACGAATCGCTCGTCGGAATTCTGGAGGCATTCCTAGCGGTTTACGGCCTGCAGAACGCCAAGCGAACTCCCCAAGACGTGTTTTACCTTGCCAATCTTCCGCCGGATGAAGCAGTCGCAGGCAAGCGTACACAGGAAATCGGATGCGAGGATGTGCGCCAGGTCGTGCGAAAGACGATCCATGCGCTCAAAGATCCCACCGCACAGCGATGGAAGCCGATCTTCGCAGCTCGCAACCTGTATTTTGTGATCGACGAAACGGAAATTCCGAGCGTGGAAAAACTGAATGAGGCCCTCCTGCCGTACTGGCCGATCCTGTGGCGGGTCTGCGCGCGGGGGCACTTCTATCACAACAGCAAGCCGCTCGTTGACCAGGTGCCAGGGAAAGAGGTTTATGACCCCTTTGTCGATCCCCCGCTGCCGCTCCTTGAAGAGGGCGAATGCAGCATCGCCCTGCCTCGGGGACGATATGGAGATTTCGCGCTGAGTCTGAAGTTACCGGGAAAGCTCTCGACCATCGTTCCCATGGGCGAATTCGTCACCATTTGCGAGTTCCGCGCAATGATGGAACGGTTTGATTCGGAACATGAAGGGTCCTTCTGGCGGGGCTATTACTTTTCCGCATACACGACGAAATTGGAAAACGGCGAGATCGTGGTTACGTTCCGCTGCAATGAGAACGGAATCACGTTTGATCTTGAGCATGCCTCTTGGCAGGCGTTTCGCAAACTACTTCGCCGCGCGTGGGAGCACCCCGAGGTGCGTCGTCTCTGGGATGATGAGGTCCTTCGGTATGGTGAGTTTTAAGTGCGGCGCCGCTTCGCGTCGGGTGTATCTCGACACTCCACCCCTGAAAGGTTGCTGCCAAGGAACTTTGGGTTTCAATTGTAAACGAGCTGAAAACACGCAAGTTGCGTAAGAACGGTATCTGCCGAGATATTGGCGTTTACATCTGAAAACGGAGGCAAAATGCCACTCTTGAGCGATGAACAACTACTTTCCAGAAGCCGATTGAAAGGACGCGACCGCCGCGCCTTCTCAGTGAGTACAAAGCTCACTTCGGAGGAATTTGATTCGATTGCGCAGGCCTCAAAAAGTTGCGGCAAGGCCATTGGAGAATGGGCAAGAGAGGTGCTGCTCAGGGCAGCAAACGCGGCCGTTGGGAGAATGTCCAACGAGGATTTGATGACCGAACTGGTCGGGGTTGAACTCTTGCTCATGAACGCTCTCGCGCCCATTATTTACGGCGAAAAGAGAAACGCAGACTGGTATAGCAATCTCCTGAATCAGGTTCGGGAATCGAAGTCCGAAGCTACGAAAGTGGTCATTGCCAGGCGCCTCGCAGACCGGAAAAATCGCATCCGGTCTGAAGGCAGTGACTGAAAGCAGCGGTCGCGGTCTTGTTCTGAAGGGACGAATGACATTCCCCGGATAGCCAGAGCGTAGCCGAGGCCCGGCCGGAGTCAAGGCCGCGCTTCGCGCGCCGCGTTCGCGGTCGGAGAGCCTTGACACCGGCCTCCCAGCCTCGGCTTGTCATGCAGCTATTCCGGGAATGTCCGGCTTTCCCCTCGGGCTGAATAGGTATCGTTTTGGTCTGCCGTCATCAAATAACAACGGACATGGACGTTTGTCCGTTTCGTGATCCGGCTACTTTAATTCTGGTGGTCGATCACGACGCCGCCGGACCTTGGCAGCGTGAGATTTCCCGACAGAAGGCGATTCGCTCTCCCCACATTGAGGCTTTGAAATGCAATTCAGATGTCCAAGCGCGAAGGATGATCGGGTTGGCAAAGAGGGGATTCGACGCTGGCTTGGAATCGTGATCGACGCGGCCTGTGCCCCAACGAGCATCGCGCGTATATCTGCAATAGTTGCTGGCAATTCTTCGGCGCCGACGACGATCTGTGGACGCTCCAATACCATGTGGAGGCGCATGAGCGTTGGGGCGATACGCCCTACGATTCTCGTCGCCCGTCTCCGATTCTGACGAGCGTCAACCAGCTTCTGCTTTGTGTGTTTTCCTCAATAGGTCACAGTCACAACGATCGTATCGGAATAAATGGCAGGGTTGCCGGATTGTGACGCCGCCATTTGGCCATAGACGGTGCTCTGTTGAGCGAGTCCGTTGCCGGACCCGGCCACAGTATTGGTGCCGGGGGTGTTGCCCCAGTTCAGACTGTGCCCGCTGTCCCGGAACATCTGGTAGTCCAGTGTCGCGTTCGCAGGACTTTTCATTTTCCGGGTGGTTATGGTCCCGCCCGCCACTGACCCCGCGTTGAGGCCGATACTGTAAGTCGTGCCGCTTGTGCAGGACACTGTGATGGTGGAGAAATTGGTGGTGAGGAGGCCCGCGTAGTTGCCGAAGTTCAGGTCAGTCGCCGAAACCGAGCAGCCGGCCAGGACCGTTGCGGTTTCACCCATTGCGGGCGGAGAAGGGGGGGCGGCGCCGTTGGTTATGTTAGCGTGGATCGTATCGACATAGCTGCCCGGGGGCTTAAATTGCCCAGCCGGCACAATGGCATATACGGTGAAGCCGTGGGCGGTGCCATCGCCGGTGCCGTTGACTGTATCGGTAGGAGGGTTGTTGCCCCAGTTGATGGTGTGCGCAGAATCCTGAAATAACTGATAATTCAGCAGATTTGTACCGCTGTGCATGATGCGGGTGGCCGTGGTCGCGCCAGTTCCCGTCCCGGCATCGAGGCCGATATAGAATTTATTGCCGCTGCTGCATTGCACAGTCACCGTAGCAGTAACCGAAAGGTCAGCTGTGGGATTGTAGTTGCCAAATGCCAAGCCCGAGGTGTAGGACGTGCAGTAGGTCTGCGCCGCTGCCTGCCGGGCGCCGCAAGCGATCAGCAGGAACGCAGCAAGAGCGAGTCTTGGCATCATGGTTTTGGCTCCAAGCAGCGCAGCGGTCCGATTATGGGGATGTCCCCGGGTAGGGGTCGGTAGTTGAAAGCAACATTGCAGCGCCGGCCGTCCGGGAGTTCAACGGAAACCTGGTTATCGCGGGAGAGGTCCTGAATATAGGCTTCCCCATCGTAGCCGACGGGGCCAATGACGGCGGTTCCAATCAGCTTGGCGGTGCTGCCGACCGGAATGGGCACCCCAGCCTCATCAACGAGGCGGATGGTGGCGGCATGGCTGATTCTCATGGGGAACCTGACCACTACTCCAGAGCGATCCTGAGGCCGCACTTCCCGAGCGGTAACTTCAATCGAGCTGTCCGGAGGAATATCGTTTGGCTCGATGGCAATGTGGTTGAGATCGAAGGCACGCATATCGGGCACCAGCAGCCGCCCTGAGGAGTTGGTTCTACCCACGTCGCGGTTCTCCTGCAGAACGTGTATGTGCCCCATGGGACTCGAGTCTACGATCGCGAAGCTGTCGTAGATCGTGTTTGATGGAAACAGGCCGCTGTCAACCAGCGAGACTGCGCCCTGGGATTCGAGACGCAAAGTCGTTTGCCCACTGGTGCTGTTGATGCCCGCTGAAAGCAGGGTCCAAGGAGATCTGTATTGTCCCAGGGCGAATTCGCTCAGGCCTTCACCTGCGGAGATATAGGCCTGGTAGCCGAACTCGCTAATCTTGGCCGCAGACATTTGCGTCTGCACCTGCACCGATCCGTCCGACGTCCCACTGACGCCGGCAGAACTGCGTCTGCCGAGTGGGATGGACAGGCCGAACTGCAGTCCGCCGCTGGCAGCGCTGGATAAGTCTCGGAACTCGTTGACATAGATCGAGAAGTGACGGAACGGCAGTGAATAGTTGGCCGAGAAGACGTGGGTGTGCTCGGCCGACGCGACCTGCAACTGGGCAGGGCCGCCTGGCGCATCCCGATCAATCCCCGCGTAGGCCACGCCCGCGGATCCGAGCCGCCTGAGCGACAGACTGGTGAAGGCACTGAGCTGCTTGCGTAAGACTCCATCGCCGTTCATTGACGCGACATCCCGGTAGGCGGCTCCCGCGATGGTCGCGGAAGCGCCGAGGCTGAATACCCTGCCGATGCGCTGGGCTCCTGCAGAAAATTGTGCGCCGGGGCGAGTGGAACCGACGCTGGCCGCCGCGGCGAAATTCACCACGCCGAGATTTCCAATCTGCACCACGCTACCGGCGCCTGCCATGCCCGTGCCTTGAGTGCCTTCAGCGCTTCCTTCGATCGTCACTTTCCTGGCCAGACCACGGCGATAAATCACGGTGCCTGCAATTTTTCCGTAGTCATTGCTGACAGAGCCCCAGTTGCGGCGCACCAGGCCGGCTTGCGCTGAGAAAGTCTGCAAACCCGGCGCCAGCAGTGCAGCGCTGGCGTAGAAGGGCTGCGACACGGTCACTTGTTGACCCAGTGCATTGGTCATCGCCATCGAGATCGTTCCCGCCCCCGACACTACGGGGAGCTGCGGAATCTCGAAGGGCCCAGCATCGATCTGGCGTGAGAGCACCAGGTTACCGTCAGCCAGTACGTCAATCGTGGAGGGGACAGCGGCCGAACCGGCAACAGACGGAAGGGGGAAAGTGATCAGATCAGGGCGCATGCTGAAATCGGAACGAATCTGAGCGCCCTCCAGCCGAATTGGCCGGGTCCAGCTCAGGCCGCCCGTGATGAAATCGCCCAAGCTATAGCGGCGCAGCGAATTCACGTCAGCGAAGGAGTAGGTCGAATCTAGGCGAATCACCGATTGTGAACCGCTCCCGCCTGAAGTCGAGTTGGTATTGGCAAACCATCCCGAGCCGATGACACCCAGGGGCGAGAACGCTCGCATGTCCATGGATCCGCTGCCACCGATGCGGCCGCCGTTGAAGGTTCCGGCGATGTCATAGTTGATCGTCATGCCTTTGCCGCTCGATCAAAGGACCGCTGGTCGACCGCGCACTCTCATCGAGCAGTAGCAGCGCCGGAAGCAGGTGGTCGTCGCTTGTTGTGACATATATCGTCTGGGTCTCTTGGTCGACCCTCCAAGCCAATCCCGGCAGATCCGACAGCGCGATCAGAGTAAGCGCTCCCGATGAGCGGGAAGCGGGGTCCCCTGTGATAAGAGAGTCAGGAACCTTGAAACCGAGATCGCGGAGTTCGTCTGGCTGAGCCATCATCCTGCGGTCACGCAGGGTAAACTCGCCCACCTTCCCGATGGAATGCCCGTTCACCTGTACCTCCAGGAGCAGCGTCTGGTCAGCAGCCGTGGCCTGTCGCGGCATCGTTGTCAGCACGAGAACTAGAATCCCCGCATAGCGGAGACATCCGGACGCCATGCGTTCAAAGTCATGGAATCCCGACAACCGGAACCTGCTGTTCAATGGGGATAGTATCGGCGTGAGCCGTCAATTGCAGAGTCTCGCCCTTAAGCGGCATGGACCCTTGTAAAGCAATTGGCCAACGCCGGGTGGCGCCGGCGAGAATATACGGAGAGGCGCTGGATTCCGTCCTAAGTTTGCGGCCGTCACTCGCCAACAGCATGATATCGCGGATCACTTCATGGCGCAGGCCGTCATTGACTCCCACCAGGTAGCTCTGGCCAGCGTCGCTTTCGATGTGAAACAGCAGATGCGGAAGCCCACGGACCTCAGACTGAGCAAAAATCGGGATGGACATGCGCAACACGATTTGTACGACCCCGGGCTCTCCCGCCACTGGGATCTGATCGAGCAGAATACGGTAGGTGGCTTCCCGCCCTTGCGGCGAATGGCGCAGCACGAGGCGTATGAGTTGCTTGGCCCCTGGTGCGATCGAGACCAGCGGCGGACTCGCCACTACCTCATCGGAGGCATCGAGCTGGTCGTTCCCGTGCGGCTGGTTCCACGCATAGGCACGTATCTGAATAGCCGTGGTTGCGCTTCCCTCATTGACCACGGTCATGGTGGTGGCTCTCTGTCCTGGCGTCATCTGAATGTTGACAGGCAAAACCCTCAACCCCTGCGCTCTCACTGGGCCGCCCAAAAGCAGAACGACAAAGAGAGCAGTGATCGTCTTGAATGGCGCTGCTATTCGGAATGAGATCATTGAAGCCTCTTCTCACTACATAGCCATCGATCGACAGGTGGCGATGCTGGTAATCGTGTTGGTATCGGAAGCGGACGAAAGATACTGCACCGCCGCAGCCTGGTCATCCCAGATTTGGCTCAAGCCGCCCGTACTAGACCATGGTTAATCGCGAAGATCGCCAACTCAAGGCGATTGGACACGCCCGTCTTGTCGAAGATCTGCTTCAAGTGATGTTTCACCGTTTCCGAGCTGATCTTGAACTCCGCAGCGATGTCTTTGTTGGTACATCCTTCCGCAATCAGCGAGGTAATCTGAAGTCCGCGCTGAGTCAGCCCGAAAACCTGCATTGGGGGTTGCTCAGTCTCGCGCATAAGTTCCTGAAGAAGATTCACGAGATCGTAAACGGGCGTTCCGAATGCCCAGTAATCTCCATCGAGAACCGCTTCAATACATTCGTGCAGTTCCGACTTCGAGCCGCCCTTGTTGACGATTCCCCTGGCTCCCATTCGCATCGCCTCGAGCACCTGAGCCTTGTCTACGTTGCTGGCCAGAACCACGGTCTTGGTATTGCAATGGCGTGCCTTCAACTGGCCAAGCGCTTCCATTCCAGACATGTTTGGCATCGACAAATCCAGAAGAAGAATATCGGGATGGAACCGCTCGACATTCTGGAGCGCTTCGATGCCATCGCAGGCTTCGCCAACCACTCTGAAGCCCTCGTTCGCTTCGAGCATGATTCGGACTCCCAACCGGACAACTGGATGGTCGTCCGCAATAACAATTCGAATGGACTGATTCGATATCATCATTCACTCCCCAAGCGCAGGAATGCGCCGAAGTTCGATAGACGTGAACGCGAGACAATGGCACAATTCTTCAAGAAACAACAGGACGGACTCTTGAGCCGCCGCCTGCTTCTCTATCTTCGAGCAGATTTTCCCGACCTCCACTGCGCCTACAACTAAACTGCTGCCCTTCAGGTAATGCGCCTTTCGTTGCAGGCTCGGGAAGTCATTGGCCTCGGCCAGCGAGATCAATTGAGCAATTGTCTGGCGTGCATCTTCCATGTACGCAGTACAAAGCAACCGCAATTTGAGTTGCCGTTCTTCGAAGAGGCCATGACCTTCCGGCGCCTCCGGGGGTACACACGGAAGAAAAGCCTGGTTTTCCTTGCCCAAAGCTGCACGAGCGCGCGTCAACGCAGCTTCAAGTTCCTGGAGCCCTACTGGCTTCGAAAGGAAATCATTCATGCCGGCAGCCAGGCAGGCATCGCAATCTGAACTGCTTGTTTTCGCCGTCATGGCGATGATCCACGGCGCAGTCGCCGACCCTGTTGCCAAGCGAATTTGCCGGGTGGCATCGAGACCGTCCAACTCCGGCATCTGCAGATCCATCAGCACCACATCGTAGAATTGCCGAAATGTCGCCTCAACCGCTTCGATTCCATTGCTGGCGACGTCACTGCGATACCCAAGCTTCCCGAGC
>Ga0302140_10000481_pt1 | contig 50125 bp, 49 predicted proteins | sample I_Bog_E1_1_FD_202095 | JGI IMG/M metagenome (GOLD analysis project Ga0302140, IMG submission 202095) | Peat permafrost microbial communities from Stordalen Mire near Abisko, Sweden - I_Bog_E1_1 | ecosystem: Environmental > Terrestrial > Soil > Wetlands > Peat | place: Sweden: Abisko, Stordalen...
CTCTTCTTCCCGCAGATATGCGTGAAGCCGAAGAGGTTCTGGAGATTGTCCTCAAGCGCCTCGCCGTAGTGCCGCCACGTCTCGCCGTCCACGCCTTCTCTCTTCAAGCAGAGATAAGCCGTGCGCAACGCTTCCGGGGCATAGATGCGGTGAAAGAGCGCGGTAAACCGCATCTCCTTATCCTTGCTTGCTGCTTGACGTATCCGCTCCAGCGCACTGGGCGCGTTGAGAGACCCCAGCGACGAAGACCTGTCGCCGGGGACCCCCTTGTGCCGGCTCTGTGTCCGGGACGCGTTTTGCTCAAGCGGATTTCCCTTGGTCAGACCTCTTCCCTCCATCCCCTCCGCCGCCGGTTGCCCGGCCTTGTTCGAGGACTTCACTGGTACTACAGGTCTGTCCGACTTCCCACGTTCGTTCATCATCGGCGTACGTCCATAGACTTCCCGATACGTTCCAGAGCGGATTCCGCTCTGGAAGAACGCGGGATCTCCCGGTTCCCATGCGAGGTGTTTCGATACGTGCTCGGGGTCTGTGACCGCGCGGGACTCGGCTGCGCCTCGCGATTGCGGCGCAGCCGATGGGGCCTTCCGCTTTCTCCTACAGCGTCGGCGTCCCGGAGGAATGTTCTTTCGCGGCTGAATAACCGGCCCGCACCTTCCCCTGTCAACGCTTCGACGCCGCCCTCACGAGCGGCTCCGCATGACTCGGAGCCAGTGTGGTTCTCTAAACCTTCACCGTATGAAACTTTCATTCACTACACTTCGCCGGTTTAACCGGCGCTCAGGAGAGATATCATGTCAAGAAAACTTGAAGGCAAGATCGCTTTCGTTACTGGCGGTTCGCGTGGCATTGGCGCCGCAATCGCGAAACGCTTAGCCGCAGACGGGGCGCACGTGGCCATTACATACGCAAAGGACTCCGAATCGGCCTCTGCTGTGGTGAAGGCGATTGAAGCCGATGGTGGAAAAGCTGTGGCAATCCAGGCGGATGCCGCCGATGCCGCAGCCGTCAAGGGCGCAATCGAAAAGACTGTCGCTACGCTGGGCAAGCTTGACGTGCTTGTCAACAATGCCGGGACGGCCATTCCAAAACCATTTGAAGAGACCTCGCTCGAAGAGATCGCTCGCATGATCGACATCAACTTGCGGGGCCCGATGATCGCAACGCAGGCGGCCCTCAAACAGATGAATGACGGCGGTCGCATCATCATGATTGGCTCGTGCGTGGGCGAGCGCCTGATGACACCGGGGCTGGTGGCCTACTCGGCTACAAAAGGAGCCGTGAAGATGTTTACCCAGGGACTATCGAGAGAGGTTGGGAGCCGAGGCATCACGGTGAACAACGTGCAGCCTGGTCCGATCGACACGGATCTGAATCCCGCTGCGGGCGATTGGGCTGCGCCGCAGAAGGCCGCCACGGCACTCGGCCGCTACGGGAAAGTTGAGGAAGTCGCCGCACTGGTGGCATTCGTCGCAGGGCCTGAATCCGCATACATCACGGGAGCAAATCTCACCGTGGATGGCGGGACAAACGCTTAAGTCAGCGCAACCGATCGGCCGCTGGTCTGAGATCGATGTGCCTCAAGAAAAGATGCGTGTCAATACGACTGGCTGGTTAACTGAATGACGTTTGGGCATCGACGAAAGAAACGGCGGCATGAACGGCACAACCGGAGATGGGGAGTTGAACGTCATAGACCTGCAACGGGAGCGCGACCTATCGCAGCATCACCCAAATCGCGATGTTCAATCCCACCATCAACACCGCCGATGCGGGGATCAATAGCAGCGCCTTCTTGAGCCGCAGCGGGTCACCCCCGGCGATCGCTCCGATGATTCGCGAGCTAACCGCCAGCCCGGCCCATCCACAGGTCATGACAAAGCCGATGGCCGTGCCGGTCATGTCGGGGAATGCTGTTCCCACAATCGCCAGCGTGGTTGGAAACACGGGCGCCATCGAGATGCCCGCGATAAATACCATCGCGAAGGCAACCGTGGCGTTGTTGGTTCGCAACATCAAAAATGTCGTCACCGCCATGGCGACCGACGCAGCCAGCGTTACCGTGACCGCCGGTACACTGATCAAAATCGGCGATACGGCTACGCGTCCAATCAGTAAGCCCAGCGCAAATCCGAGCGATAGGATATTCAGTGCCCGCGACTCCGGAATTCCCTGGGCAATGAGATGGCGCGGCAGCCAATTCCACACGCCCACTTCGCAGGTGATGTAGAGAAACAGAAAAAGTCCAAGCATGAAAATCAGTGGCCTGGCGAAGAGGGGTCCGGCGTGCGCGAGAAACAGGCTTGCCGTACCGGTCGGCGCGGGCATCGCGGGGACCATTTGATAGATGAGCGTGACCACGGTGAGGGTCGCGACCGTGTAACAAAGCCGCACCCAGTTCCTCTTGAACAGATTTGCCGAGATAAACGGTGTGGCCAGTCCACCGAGCCCAAAGAACAAATTCACCAGGTTGAGCGCAGTCGCGCGATGTGCCTCGCTGACTCCGCTGACCAGCGCATTGGCGCCTGTGACGACGATGCCGCCGCCTACGCCGAGCAAAAACAGCAACACAACAATGCTGCGAAAACCCTTGGAACGCGGCAATAGAAACAACGTGACGGCAATGAAGCCGAGGCCGAGAATCAGGCCGAACTTGTCGCCTTGGGTGTCGAGCAGCGGACCCACTCCCACCGATGCCAAGATCAATCCCAGCGCCTGCGCGAACGCGATCGTTCCGTTTTGCGTAGGGGTTAGTTGAAAGCGATCCGAAAGATCGGGCAAAATGGTGCCCAACATGGCGGCGATCATTCCATAGACAAAAATGGCGAGGATTGCGGCAAAAATCAACACGCGGTTGACGTCCTTTCAAAGCCGGGTTCAAAGCTGTGCAGCCAAGCACTCGAAGACAGCCATTCCTGCCGCACCAAGTCCCAAGAATTGTATCCCGTCGGCCGATTGCAAAACCACTTCGGAACGGTCTAACTTGGCATAGATGGGATTTTGGAGTTGAATTCAGAATCGGAGAACATCGATGAACGATTTCTGGAAAGACGTCAAACACGCAATCCATCTGTTCATCAAGAGTCCCGCCTTTACGATCGCCGCTGTCTCCGCCCTGGCGTTGGGGATCGGCGCCAACACCGCGATCTTCACGGTCGTCAACGCCGTGCTGCTCAAGCCGCTCACTTATCCCGATGCCGATCGCATCGTCGAGATCGAGCTCTCAGGCCCTCGCGGGAATGCCCCCGTTGCTTCGATTCCCAAGTTCCACGTCTATCTACAACAGACCAGTATCTTCAAAGAGGTCGCGGCCTATGACTTCGCAGGACCGGGATTCAACATCACCGGCGATCGTCCCGAACAGATTCACGGTATCCACGTCAGCGAGTCCTACTTCGGCATCTTCGGAGCCTCGGTTATGCTGGGTCGAACCTTTACGCAGCAGGAAGACTTGCCCAACGGCGGCAAAGTCGTTGTGCTGAGTTACGACCTCTGTCAGCGCAAAGTCGGCGGCAATCCCAAGGTGATTGGCAGCGTCCTTCCGCTCGGCGCTCGCGTGTGAACGATGGATGACAGGCACTGCGGGTGGAATGAGTCTTCACGCGCTCGACTTATCCTTACGCAGGATCAAAAATACGCTGAGTAATACCAGCGCGGTCCCGGACAGCGTGCGCATGGTGATGGTTTCGCCCGCGGCAAAATAGCCCAATGCTACCGCCACGATCGGATTGATGTAGGCATGGCTCGCCACGCGCGTAGCCGGCATGTGCGCCAGCAGCCACACAAAAGCCGTGAACGCCAGCAGCGATCCAAACACGATCAAGTAGAGCAGCGCCAATGCACCGCGTAACGAGACATGCGGGAGTGGATGCATCTCGCCAAAACTTGCCGACAGCGCGAGCAAGATTCCTCCGCCGAGCATCATCGCTGCGCCAGCGGTCAGCGGCCGCGACTTTGGCAGATTCATTGAGCGGGTGAGCACCGATCCCAGGGACCACGTAATGCACCCGGCCAGGATCGCCAGGCACGGCACCAGGGGAATGTGCTCGCTGGTGCCAGGTATCAAGATGATTCCCACTCCCGCAAATCCCAGTAGCGTTGCAATCACCAGGCTCATGCGCCAGTGCTGTTGGCGGAGTACAAGCATCTCCAACACCAACGTGAGAATCGGAATCATCGCCGCCAACACCGAGACGATGCCTGACGGCACATATTTTTCCGCCCAGAACAGCGGCCCATATTCGGCTACGAACATCAGCAGGCTCATCACGAGCAGGTTGCGCCACTGGACCGCGCTGGGCCTGGTTTCGCCCTTGATGCACATAAATCCAAACAGCAATGTGCCGGCAATAAAGAACCGCGTTCCCGCGGCAAACAAAGGCGGCAGTTCCGCAACTGCAATGCGGATGGCGAGAAACGTTGTGCCCCACAAGATGTAAATCGCAAAGAACGCCAGAAACAGCTTGATCTTGTATGCCTGCAACGTGGTTTCGAATTGTTTGGTAACCGTTAAATCGATCATAGACAGTTATCACTTTACAAAATGCACGATAACCTGTCAAACTTGTTTTGCTGGTTATCGGAAATACCATGAAGTCCCACGATCAAAGCCGAATGTTCCAACTTATCGCGGGCAACCCCGCTCTTGACCTCGTCAATACACTCGATTGGCGATTTCGCGAAGATGGCCCTGAAGAGTTGCTGGCCAGTTACGACGATCTTCTCAGCTTCATCGCGCAATCCGAACTGGTGACACCGAAGCAGATCCGGCAGATCGTTCGCAACGCCGAGGAACGCGACGCGGCGGATGCATTGGTATGCTGTCGGCAACTACGCGAAGCCTCCGCCGAAGTTTTGTATGCGAGTCTCAATGGTCGCGCTCCCTCATCCTCAGCCCTTCGGACTCTGGATCAGTTCTTCAAGGATGCGCGCTCTCGGCAACATCTTGCATGGTCTGAGCCGCGCCTGCACTGGGAGTGGCCTGCGGGCGATGTCACACCGGACCTGCCGCTCTGGATACTCTCGCTCAGCGTGGCGCGCCTTCTGGTGTCGGACGAGATGAAGCGGCTTCGCCAGTGCGAGAGCTCCGATTGTCATTGGCTGTTTCTCGACACCAGCAAGAATCACACCCGGCGTTGGTGCGATATGAAGCTATGCGGCAATCGCATGAAGGCGCGACGATTCAAAGCGCAACACAAGGCTTGACATCCGCTGCGGCAGCCCCGTCCAGTAGACTGATAGGGCAATGAATCCGGTGCAAAAACGTGCGGTGCCCGCGCTGCTGGTTGCTCTGAGCGCGATGTTGACGGGATGCGGAATGCAGGGAGCTCCACAGCCTCCCTCGCTCAACTTGCCCGATCCGGTGGCCGATCTGGCTGCAACTCGAGCGGGCAACCATGTTTCGCTTACCTGGACCATGCCCAAGCGCAACACCGACAAACTGCCGCTCAAAAATGAGGTCGCTGTACTTATTTGTCGTCGCGAAGGGGCCGGCGCCTGCGCCCCTGCAGGCAGTCTTTCGCTCGGTGCCGGCGCATCGGGGTCATTCGTTGAAACACTTTCCTCCGCTCTTGCCGCCGGCTCACCCAGACCCCTCATTTACTTCGTCGAATTGAAAAACCGCAGCGGCCGCTCCGCTGGCCTGTCGAATGCGGCAGCCGTATTAGCCGGTCAATCGCCCGCTCCCATCGCTGGCCTCACAGCTGAAATGCGCAAGGAAGGCGTGTCTCTCCATTGGCAACCCGACAGCGGCAGCGGCGCGGTCCGGCTCCATCGCAAACTGCTCTCACCGCCCACGCCCAAGCCGCACGAAGTTGGTCTCGCTCCGACTCCCGAACCTATCGAGCAGAGCTTGTTAGTCGAATCGGCAACTTCAGGAGCTGTCGACAAGAGCGCCACCTTGGGACAGACCTATGAATATCGCGCGCAACGCATACTTCGCGCGACCATTGATGGAAACACCGTTGAGTTACCGGGCGAGCTCTCATCGCCGGTTCGCATCGAGACAAAGGATGTATTTCCGCCCGCGGTTCCCACAGATTTGGTTGCGGTCGCCACGGCCACCGACGCTGCCACTGGCGCGCCCGCTTCGATCGATCTGAGTTGGCAGCCGAGCGCCGATAACAATCTGGCCGGCTACGAAGTCTATCGTCGTGAAGACATGACGCCCTGGCGCCGCATCTCCGGTGAACAGCCCGTCGTCGGGCCCGCCTTTCGGGACGCGCAGGTTGTGCCCGGCCATACCTATCGATATGCAGTCAGCGCTGTCAGCCAGAGCGGTCATGAGAGCACCCGCTCCGACGAAGCGCAAGAGACCGTCCCCAACCCGTAACTGTTCGCCGAGGAGAGATCCTTATGAACTACTGCCGCTTTCTCTTTGAAGGTCAAATCCATTACGGTTTCGTCGAAATTCGCGATGCCGAGCCTTGGATCGTTGACTTGGCGCCTGCCCCCCCTGAGGACCTCGAATTCCACCTGGTCCGCGCCCGCGCTGCCGCCCTCGTGCCCGACCCCACCGGCTTCGACTTTGAGCCGATGCCGCTCGAAACGGCTGTATTGCTGGCTCCCGTCACGCCCTCCAAAATCGTCTGCGTCGGCCGCAACTACCGCGACCACGCCAAGGAGCTAGGCAACGAGGTCCCCACCGAGCCGCTGCTGTTTTTCAAGCCGCCGTCTTCGCTGCTCAGGCCGGGGGGCATCATTCATATCCCGGCCGCCTCTGCCCGCGTCGATTTTGAAGGAGAACTCGCGCTCGTGATCGCCAAACGCGCTACCAGGCTGAATCCGGACTCCGATTGGCGCGCCGTCGTTCGCGGATATACTCTCGCCAACGACGTCACCGCCCGCGACCTGCAAAAAAAAGACGGGCAGTGGACCCGCGCCAAGGGATTTGATACCTTTTGCCCCGTGGGTCCGTGGGTAAGCGACAAGATCGACCCAACGGCCGGGCTCACGATCGAAACTCGCGTCAACGGCGAATTGCGCCAGCAGGGTTCGACCGCCGATTTCATCTTCAGCATTCCCGCGCTGCTCACCTACATCACAGCCGCTATCACACTCGAGCCCGGCGACCTGGTGCTCACCGGAACGCCGGCTGGAGTGGGTCCGCTGGCCGCCGGCGATCGCGTTGAAGTGGCAATGGCAGGCCTCGGCGTGCTGGCAAATACCGTCCAAGCTCCTGCAGCATAGGTCAATATCCGGTTGCAGGATCAAAGGTTCATGCAACCGGTGCCAATCCTGGGAATCAAACAGGGGTACACTGGAGCCGAAGGCCGTTGGCCGGGGGAGCCCCTATCCCCAGGAGGAATCATGCCGCAGAATCTACTCGAGCAGTTGCGCAATTACACCACGGTTGTTGCCGATACCGGCGATATCGAGGCGATGGAAAAATTCCGCCCCACAGACGCCACCACCAACCCGTCGCTCATCACCACGGCCGCCCAAATGCCGCAGTATCAGCCTATTGTCGATGAAGTGCTGAAGGAAGCGCGCAACGAAAAGGGCGAAGGCGCCGACGAAAAAGACGTCGCCAACCTGGCCTTCCAGCGTCTGGCCATCGCATTCGGCAAGAAGATTTTGGCCATCGTTCCGGGCCGGGTCTCGACCGAAGTCGACGCTCGCCTGTCCTATGATCGCGAAAAGACGCTTGTGCAGGCGCGCAGCATCATCAAGCAATATGACGGGGCCGGCATTGGCCGCGAACACGTGCTGATCAAGATCGCTTCGACCTGGGAAGGAATCCGCGCCGCCGAGATTCTCGAAAAAGAGGGTATCCACTGCAACCTGACGCTGCTATTCGGTTTGCACCAGGCCATCGCCTGCGCAGAAGCCAAAGTCACCCTGGTTTCGCCCTTCGTCGGCCGCATCCTTGACTGGTACAAGAAGGACACGGGCAAGGACTACCAGGGGGCGGACGATCCCGGTGTACAGTCCGTGACCACGATCTATAACTACTACAAGAAGTTCGGCTACAAAACCCAGGTGATGGGCGCCAGTTTCCGCAACATCGGCGAAATCAAGGAGTTGGCGGGCAGCGATCTGCTCACCATTTCGCCTAACCTGTTAGCGGAGCTCGAGGCCACACAAGGCGAACTGCCCCGCAAACTCGATCCTGAAATGGCCAAATCGCTCCACATCGAGAAGATCGCCATGGACGAGGCGACCTTTGAACGCATGCACGCCGAGGATCGCATGGCTCACGACAAACTTAAGGAAGGAATCGAAGGATTCTCTGACGCGCTGGTGAAACTAGAGACTCTGCTTGCCAATCGACTGGCAAAACTTGAGTCCCGCACTCCCGCAACGGTGTAGCTCCGGAACTGAATTATCACCTATCTGCGGGAAGCGGAAGGGCAGCCCACAGCGGCTGCCCTTCTGTTTTAGGTGCTTACTAAATGAGAACCGCGCTCATTACCAATGTGCAATAAGTGATTTAAATCACTTGGCAAACGCGACTATTCCTGTACACTCGGTGTCATAGTTAGTAAATTACATTCTCACCGCTCATCAGCTCCGGAGCGCACGACGTGCCGGGGTCAGTGACTTAGACCAAACGCGTGCGTTTACAGGAGGCGTGTATGCAAACCCAAGTTCATCCCCTCGAACCCTACTTTCAACAAGCCGTCCACGATAGCTACGAAGGCAAACTGGGGCTCAATGATCCCGATGTAACAGGGTATGTAACGCGCATGTTGTGCGAGTTTTCAGACTCTGTCAACCTGTTCCGCCTCCGCGATGGCATGGGCCGTCCGGTTGAGGACCTGGATGAAATGATGCGCGCGGCAGATCCGGTAACGGGTACCGCTGCGTCCTTCGATGCGGAGCGATCCATGCGCAAATACATCGGCGACTATGCGCTGTTTGTCGCCGGCATGTATCCGGAAGGAATCGACAGCGGATTGAATGGGTTAGCTCGCAGCCGCACCCTCGGCGATCTGATCCGTGCCGGTAAGGAAAGCTACTACATCGTCAGCCAGTTCAATTTGTTCGAATACAAAAAAGAAGCAGCCCTGTTCGCTCGTCTTTCTGAACGATTCGAAAGCTGCATTCTGGGATTGGCTCTGATCCGCGAAGACCTGTCAGATCGCAGGGCATTGCCGCCTGACGCGCACTAGACGTCGTCGATTATCTTCTGCCCGCCAAACCAGCGGCGGGCCAAAAATTTGCCCTATATAGATTCCCGAATCGAACCATATATTCAACTATTGCAATTACTGGTCCACACTGCTAAAGATTTTCCACTTCCTTTGCCGAAAAATACAACGTTTCCGATAATCTCTCTGTCAAAGAAAGATAAATGCGGCGTTGCAATCGAGCTAATTTTGCTCCGCAATTGCCCCAAGGCAGTGGCTGGCGTTCTCCGGCTGCGCGCGATCGGCGACCGGCTATCTGCCTCTAACGTCACCGGTTGCGCGCGGCCATCAACGGGTTCCAGAACTCGCCTATCGGAGGTGCGTATGCAAGCTCCAGTTCATCCGCTCGAATCGTTCTTCCACCAGGCTGTCCGCAACAGTTATGAAGGCAGGTTGGGCCTCAACGATCCTGAGGTAACCGGGTATGTCGCACATTTGCTTTGCGAGTTTTCTTCGGCCGACAAACTCTACAAGATGCGTGACGACATGGGCCGGCCCATCGAGGAACTTGACGCCATGATGTCCGCTGCCGATCCGGTCAACGGCTCCGCTCCCTCTTTTGACGCTGAACGCATGTTCCGCAAGCACATCGGTGACTACACTCTCTTCGTCGCCGGCATGTATCCGGAAGCGGTCGATTCGTGGCGACGCCGGCGGCGCAATCATCCCAGCCTTCCCGAGCTCATTCACGCCGGCAAGGAAAGCTACTTCATCGTGAGCCAGTTTAACCTGTTCGAATACGAGCAGGAGGCGCCCTTGTTCGCGCGTCTCTCCGACTGGTTCGAGCGCTGCATCCTGGGCTTGACGATGGTTCGCGACGACATCCAAAATCGCCGTCCTCTTTTGGCGCCCCCAGCGTCAATCTAAGATTGAGGACCAGCGATCTCCCACCTCGCTCATTTATCCGGCGAGGTGGGAGATCCAATCCATGTCTACTCTGACCAAACAGCCAGCACGTTCCCCGCTCCATCGCTGAAATGGAATCGCTTGCCGCCGGGAAACTCGAATGTCGGTACGGTAATGCTCCCGCCTGCGGCCACGATCGCGGCTTCGGTCGCCTTCAAGTCGGCGGAATAAAGCACGATCAACGGTGCAAACTCACCTAGCGCTTTATCCGCATCGCCGGTTCGAAATCCGCCGTTGATCCCAGCGCTCTCCGCGTCGAAGCCGATATAGTCCGGCCCCCAATCCTGAAAACTCCAGCCAAAGACCGTCGCATAAAACGACTTGGTGCGAGCGATGTCCTTTGTAAAAAACTCGACATAGCTGATCTTGTGATGATGCGCGGGATGTCCCATGGCTTTTCTCCTTTGGTGTTGTGTTTGTGGAGGCGAGGAAAAGGCGGCTGCGGACCAACAAGACATGTTACCTTCTTGCCGAGGAGGCGCAGGCACACCTTTTCCAGTGTGCTTCCGAAGCGCCTCCATCCGCATTCCCTCAGAAGCCGGGGACTATGCAGGTAGAGCCCGCTGATTATGCTGCAGAATCGCGGACTCGCGAGGTACGACGTAAACCTAACATAGGTTTGCGCGCCAAATCAACAAGCTCATTTGTGCCATGGTTCATCCTCGCCGATGCTCCTAGATGACGAAAACTTCACGCATGTGAAGCCGTTTTAGGTTGTCTCTCGAGAGTCCGTCGGCCTAGAGTTCACTTACCCTGGGCCGCGCGCTCATTGTTCGATTGCGGCCAATGAACCTAATCTCGTTCCCCCGAAAGGATCAATCATGTTAATTCGCCCCCTGCAGTGTGCAGGCATCCTTCTAAGCTTGGCCTGCTCCGCACCTGCATGGTCGCAGGACGCTTCAGCAACAGAGCACATCGAGTCCGCTGCAGCTACTTCGTCTCCTCACATCAAGACCGTGTTCCTCATCGTAATGGAAAACCACAACTGGAAAGGTGACGGGACCGCCAGCATCAAGGGTAATTCGCTCGCCCCATACATTAACTACACACTATTGCCGATGGCGTCTCATGCGGAAAACTACAACAACCCCGCCGGAATTCATCCCAGCCTGCCCAACTACTTATGGCTTGAGGCTGGAACTGGCTTCGGCATCAAGGGCGATGGCACGCCTCCGCATTATCATCAGTCCACCCACGCACATTTAGTCAGCCTTTTGGAGAGCGCCGGTATTTCCTGGAAGGCCTATCAGGAAGACATCAGCGGCACTGATTGCCCTATTGGACTCGCCGGTCCTCTCGACCCCAATGGATCGCAACTCTACGCTCCACGCCACAACCCCTTTGTCTATTTCGACGACGTTACCAATAACCTGGATGCCAAGTCGACTTATTGCATCGACCACATTCGCCCCTTCTCGGAACTCGTCCGCGATCTCTCCGCTGACAACGTAGCGCAATACAACTTCATCACACCCAACATGTGCGACGACATGCACGACTCTTGCAAGGGAAGTTCCATCGCTCACGGCGATGAATGGCTCAAGAACAACATCCCCGCCATCCTCAATTCCACGGCCTATCGAAGCGGAGGAGCGATCTTCATCGTCTTCGACGAAGCCGCCAGGGGCGATGGTCCCATCCCCATGATCGTTCTTTCCCCATTCGCCAAAGGCAGCGGCTATTCCGACAGCACCTACTATACGCATGGATCGACATTGCGAACCCTGCAGGAGATCTTCGGCGTCACGCCCCTGCAGCGCGATGCCGCCAAACAAACCGACCTGAAGGGCCTGTTCCAGGTTTTCCCTTAAACGAACAAATTGTGCTGCGGTTGCAAAGGAAGGCGGGTAAGTTGCCCGCCTTCTTTGTTAAATTAATGTCGAAATTAGTCCGACGTAACATATTCCTATAACTCGGCCGCACCACCTTGTAACAACCTTACTGGCCAATTAGTAATCAAAGTAATTGTTCTCGCTTGGCCTGCAGATTCCGTCACAGTATTGAATAGTTGGGGTCTCCAGGTCACCCGGGCCTTGGTTCAGGAGTCCCCCATGACGCACAAGTTGAAACTACTATCTCTGAGCGTGTCGCTAAGCCTCGCGGCAATTTCTCTTGGCACGATGAAACAAGCACAAAGCCAAACGTCAGCCTCGGCGGCTTCGGTCGCGAACGTCTATATCTCCTATGGCGCCACCAGCAGCTATAACGAAGTGGACGCGTTCTCAGTCTCTAATGAAGGCCGTCTCACTCGCGTCGCTGGTTCACCGTTCAACGCCAACCTGACCAGCATGGCGACGAATGGAAAAGAACTCTTTGGATCCACCACAAACGGCATCTATATTGATTCCTACAAAATCGAATCCGATGGCGCACTTCAATTCGTCAAGTCCACCGATGTCGTGAAAGATAATCCTGGTAACTGCGGTGATTCCGGCCCCTTGTTCTTCGATCGCACCGGCGCCACTTTGTATGACGTGGAACAGTACGGCGATTGCGCCAATACCTTCAATGCGTCGTTTGCGGTGACTAACAGCGGCAGCAGTCTCAAGTCACTCGGCAGCAGCACAGGCGATGCCTGGCTTGAATACCCTGCCCGTTTCATCGGCAATAATGTTTATGCGTATACAGCATCTTGTCTCAATGACATGTATTGGGAGATCTTTGCGTTCAAGCGTTCGAGCAACGGAATGCTGACGCAGATCAATGTCAACTCGCCGCTCCCGACGCCCGACAGCGGGGACTTATATTGTCCTTCGCTCACTGCTACCGATGCAGCCAACCACGTCGTCTTCTCCGTGCAAGCCGTCAACGACGAGGACTTTTCGCCCGTCGGTGAGCCTCAACTCGCGACTTACTCTGCCGATGGCTCGGGTAACTTGACCACCAAGAGCACCAGGGCAAATATGGCTAAGACCGCGGTCGTCAATGTAAATGACCTAAGCATTTCTCCTTCAGGCAAGTTACTAGCTGTGGCTGGAACAGGTGGGCTGCAGATCTTTCACTTCAACGGTGCGAGCCCCATCACAAGTTATACCGGCCTGCTGACAAAAGATGGAGTCGATCAACTGGCGTGGGATAACAGCGACCACTTATACGCGCTCAGCATGGCGGCGGGGAAACTCCGCGTGTACACAGTTACACCGACGAGTTACAAGGAACCAGCGGGATCGCCGTACGCAATCACCAATCCCCAGAACATCGCCGTCCAGCCCAAGTAAGCTACATTGGGCTGACACCAGCGTGCAGGTTTAGCTCTGCTTGTCTTGGACGAAGATTCCCAGGTTTCGGAAGGGGGACCTGGGAATCGTGTTTTTAAAGGGCTTTCTTAGTCGGAATGAGCCAGAATCTACAGAATGTAGCGGCTCAAATCCTGGTCGCGCACAATCGACGCCACCATTTGCCTGACATAGACATCGCTAATCAGAAATACCTTCTCCGGGCCCGATACGGTAATGCGCTCCGAATAAGGCAAGGGCGTGCTCGATTCGCTCTTGATCGACTCCATCAGCGCCGCCGCCTGTGCTTCATCCGGAACCCGACGCGCCACGTCCGGAGCGAGGAAGCTTACATCCTCAAGCACCCGCTCCATGATCGTGTGCAGTCGCCGCGCGCCGATGTTCTCCGTCGTCTCATTCACCTTGAACGCAAACTCGGCCATCTCGCGCAAAGCTTCGGGTGAAAACTCCAGCCGCACCCCCTCGGTCTCAAGCAGCGCCGAGTATTGCTTGGTGAGCGAGGCCTTGGGCTCCGTCAGAATCCGCAAAAAGTCTTCGACCGTAAGTGACTGTAACTCCACGCGAATGGGAAAGCGGCCTTGTAACTCAGGAATCAGATCGCTCGGTTTCGAGACGTGGAATGCGCCCGCCGCGATGAAGAGAATGTGGTCGGTACGCACCATGCCGTAGCGCGTATTGACGGTGGTGCCCTCAACGATCGGCAATATGTCGCGCTGCACGCCCTCGCGTGAAACATCGGGACCATGCCCACCCTCGCGCCCTGCAATCTTATCGATCTCATCGAGAAAGACGATGCCGCTCGACTCCACGCGCTCGACAGCCGCGCGGTTCACCGAGTCCATGTCGATCAGGCGACCTTCTTCTTCCTGCACAAGATAGTCGAATGCGTCGCCCACCTTCATTTTGCGCTTCTTCGAACTGCCGCCAAATATGTTCGGCAACATATCCTTGAGGTTCATTTCCATGTCCTCAAGATTCTGGTTGCTGATAATTCCAAACTGCGGCGTGTTGCGCTCGCGAACATCGAGCTCAACCATGCGGTCGTCGAGTTTTCCTTCGCGGAACTGCTGGCGAAGCTTCTCGCGCGAACGCTGGTGGCTCTCCGTCCCCGGCAGCGTCAGTTGCCCTTCCTGCCCCGGCGTCGCGGGTGGCGGCGGAGGCAGCAATACATCGAGCAACCTCTCCTCAGCATTCATCTCCGCCTTGTCTTCCACTTCTTCAAGCCGCTCTTCGCGCACCATGTCGATCGATATTTCGACCAAGTCGCGAATCATCGATTCCACATCGCGGCCCACATAACCGACTTCGGTGAACTTGGAAGCCTCAACCTTAAGAAACGGCGAGTTAGTCAACTTGGCAAGCCTGCGCGCTATCTCTGTCTTGCCTACGCCCGTCGGCCCAATCATGATGATGTTCTTGGGCATGATGTCGTCGGCAATATCGGGAGGCAGCTTCTGGCGGCGCTGGCGGTTTCGCAGCGCAATCGCCACGGCACGTTTGGCGGCGCGCTGGCCGACCACATGCTTATCGAGTTCCGTGACGATCTCGCGCGGCGTCAGCTCGTCGAGTGCGAGATCAAGTTCTTCGGCGGATGCGGGCAGGTAGATGGCCATGGATAAATGGGGCGCGAGCAACGCTCAGCAGGCCCTACAACTCCTCAATCGTTACGTGGTCATTGGTATAGATGCAAATCTCGCCCGCAATCTTCATTGCTTTTTGGGCGATCTCAAGTGCTCCCAGTTCGGTATTCTCGAGCAGGGCGCGCGCCGCAGCCGTGGCATAAGTGCCACCCGAGCCAATCGCGGCAATCGGCTCATCGGGATCAATCACATCGCCCGAGCCGGAAATCAGAAACGTCTGTCCCTTGTCGGCGACCACCAGCAGAGCCTCGAGGTTGCGCAACATCTTATCCGTGCGCCAATCCTTCGCCAGTTCCACTGCTGCGCGGTTCAGATTGCCTGAATACTGCTCCAGCTTCGACTCAAACCGCGCAAACAGTGAAAATGCATCGGCCGTCGATCCCGCGAACCCCGCCAGAATCTTTTCCTGATACAGACGTCGAATCTTCTTGGCTGAATGCTTCAGCACATGGTCGCCCAGTGTCACCTGTCCGTCGGCAGCCATGACCACCCGGTCGTTGCGACGCACGCAAATGACAGTCGTAGAACGAATTCGGGCACGTTCCGCGGTAATCGTATTCTTTTCCAAAACCAAAAGTAACCTCTGGAAATCTTGCGCCCGATAGGCCGCAACTCCCACAAGATGCAGAGTCGAGTATATCGCAGTGCTACCGCCCATCTGCGCCGGAACCCGATGCACAGCCCCTTCTCAACCCAGACCTGCGGTATCCTTAAGGAGTGCGGCCTCCCAGGAGGCGGAGTACCGCTCTACATGAGCTTCAACGATTCGCGCATATTTGAAATAGCCGCTGGAGCGACCGTCCTGGCTGGTGCCGCAGGCGTAGCTGCCTGGTTGGCCTTCCGCAAGCGTCCGTCCCCGGACGAGCTTGAGTTGGCGCGCCGCCAATACCTCGCCCAATCCGGCCGTATCGTCGACGGCACGCTGCTCGACGTCTGCGAAGTTCCGCGCGGCGACGGTCAAAACCTCACCATGCTGCTCTACGACTACCGCATGGGCGGCGCTGACTACCAGTGCTCGCAAGACATCACCAATATGCAGGAAGTCCTCGATACCGCCTACCTCGGTGCAGGCCTTCCGTGTTCCGTTCGCTATCAGCCCGGCAACCCCCAGAACAGCATCGTGGTCTCTGAAAAATGGTCTGGACTGCGTGTGAAAATGCCGCCGGTTCTGTCGCAATACAACGACCCCGAACCCATCGACACCAGCCATCTCAATGCCGGCTAACCTGCCGTTGGCGCGCCATACCCGCACCCATTTACACTAACTCTATGCATGTCCACGCGGCGCCCGCCTCCCCAGGGTCAAGCAAGGGCGAGAACAGGGCGCAATCCGTACTCCGCTTCTCGCTCGTAGCCACCGCGGCCTACGTTGCCATCACTTTCGTCGCCGGCCTTCGCGCCCACTCCCTGGCCCTGCTCTCTGAAGCGGGACACAACGCCTCCGACTTCCTCGCCCTGCTGCTCAGTTTTGCTGCCGTCTACTTCCAGAGCCGCCCTGCCGATCACTCTCGCACCTTTGGCTATCAGCGCGCCGGCGTCCTGGCTGCCTTCATCAACGCGGCAACCCTCATCATCATCTCCCTCTGGATCGCCGTCGAAGCCATCCATCGTCTCAGCGCCCCCGTCGCCGTCCAGCCGCGCCTCATGATGATCGTCGCAGCCGCCGGAGTGGTCATGAACGGCGTCATCGCAGCCCTGCTCTGGGGAGTCGCCCGCGACGTCAACATGCGCTCCGCCTTCATCCACATGGCCGGAGACACGCTCTCGACCGCAGCCGTTATCGCCGGTGGCGCTGGCATCCTCCTCACCGGCCAAAATTGGATCGACCCCGTCCTCTCGCTTCTCATCGCCGCTCTCATCCTCTGGTCCAGTGTCGGCATCGTTCGCGAGACCCTTAATATTCTGCTCGAAGGCACTCCCCGCGGAGTTGCCCTACCTGAAATCCGCGCCGGCATGGAGGCTGTCGAAGGCGTCATCAACGTCCACGACCTGCATTGCTGGAGTCTCGGCTCTCAATCCCGCGCGCTCGCCTGCCACGTCACCATCGACGACATTCCGCCATCCGAAAGCGCCTGCATCCGCGAAAAACTCAATCACGTCCTCAAGGACCACTACAACATCTGCCACACCACTATTCAGTTTGAGCACATCAACTGCGAGGTCCTCGAAGGCTGCGTGGTTCCCATGGAAGAAATGGCCAGTGCGCCCGAACCCGGACACCACCACGGCCATTCTCACTAGGAAATCAGCCGCCTAATGAATCGTCGTACCCGCTGACTGCAAATCGCCCTCTTCGGACAGTGGATGCCAGCGCTGCTTGCTTTTTCACTTCTTCACTCTTTTCACTTCTTCACTCATTCACTTGTCCCCGCCCACTGTCCACTGATCGCTGTAAACTTGTTCGATGGAAGAGTTCAGTCGCATTCAGCGTCTTCCTCCCTACGTCTTCAACATCACGGGGGAGATGAAGGTAAGCGCCCGCCGTCGCGGAGAAGACATCATCGACTTCGGCATGGGCAATCCTGACGGAGCCACACCCAAGCACATCGTCGACAAACTCGTCGAGGCGGCCCTCAAGCCCGTCACCCATCGCTACTCGGTTTCGCGTGGCCTGCCCCGCCTGCGCCGCGCCATTTGCAATTGGTATAAGACGCGCTACGACGTCGATCTCAATCCAGACACTGAAGCCATCGTCACCATCGGCTCCAAAGAGGGCATCGCCCACCTGTGCCTGGCGATTCTCGACTCTCGCGACACCGTGCTGGTGCCTAACCCCAGCTATCCCATCCACATATACGGCCCCGTCATCGCGGGAGCCCACGTGGTCAGCGTCCCCATCATCGACCACGAGCAGTTCCTCGCCCAGCTAGAGGACCTGATTCCGCGCATGGTCCCGCGCCCCAAAGCCCTCATCGTCAACTTCCCGTCCAACCCCACCACCCAGTGCGTCGAGCTACCCTTCCTCGCCCGCCTCGTTGAACTGGCCCGCGAATACGGCTTCCACCTCATCCACGACCTCGCCTATGCCGACATTGCCTTCGACGGATATAAGCCGCCCAGCGTTCTCCAGGTCCCCGGCGCCAAAGACGTTGCGGTCGAATTCTTCACCCTGTCGAAGAGTTACAATATGCCCGGCTGGCGCGTAGGATTCATGGTCGGCAACCCCGTCCTCGTCAACGCCCTCGCCCGCCTCAAGAGTTACTTCGACTACGGCACCTTCACGCCCATCCAGGTCGCGTCTATTTTGGCGCTGGAAGGTCCTCAAGAATGCGTGCAGGAAATCTGCTGCACCTATCGCAAGCGCCGCGATGTATTAGTGGAAGGCCTCAACAAGTTAGGTTGGCCGGTTGCTCTGCCGAAAGCGACGATGTTTGTCTGGGCCCAAATCCCGGAGGCCTACAAGGCGCTTGGCTCTCTGGAGTTCTCGAAGCGCCTGCTCACCGACGCCAAAGTAGCCGTAAGCCCCGGCATCGGCTTCGGCGACTACGGCGACACGCACGTCCGGTTTTCGCTGATCGAAAACGAAGAACGCACCCGCCAAGCGCTCCGCGGCATCAAACAAATGTTCGCAAAAGGTTAGCTCCAGTTTTGGTCACTACGAATGGTGCGCGGGGTCTCAATTCTGAGAATCTGGGATTCCACGAATACAATCCCGCCAGAACAATGGCATCGACCAGGAATATTCCTTCTTGCAGTCAAGGTATTTTGTAGCTACAATTAAACAGTGTATGAATGGGACGAGGCGAAGCGAAGCTCTAATCTCGCCAAGCACGGGCTCGACTTCAGAGATGCTTATCTCGTCTATGAAAATCCGGACAAATGCACGTATGACAGCAGCCGCCAGGGAGAGCGCCGCCTGATAGATCTTGCCTTGGCCGTGATTCACGGAAAACTGCTGGCACTGATATACACCGAACGCGGAGAAGACGTTCGCGTGATCTCATTCCGGCCCGCATCGCGAGAGGAGCGTGAGCAATATGAACAAGACGCCGAGTGAAACCGACTGGAAGCGCGTTCAGGCCCACCACGAAGGCGACACCATCTCCTTTGAGCCGGGCGATGGTCCCTACGACCCGAATGATGCCGCAGCGGCGCGCGCCTGGCTCACGCAAGCCGATCTCGTTCGCAAGGGAAAGGTCGTCCGCCGAGGAAAGCGCGGCCCGCAGAAGGCTCCCACCAAGTCGCTGGTTTCCCTGCGCCTTTCCCCCGAAGTCATCGACCACTTCAAAGCCACCGGCCCCGGCTGGCAGACCCGCATCGACCGCACCCTCCGCGCCTCGATCAAAAAACAAGCCTGAACCATTCCGGGGACAATGATCAGGGCGCTCAGAGATTCCCTCTTGAAACCTGAAGCTGGACGAAGTTCAACTTGTCCGACCTGCGGCGTCGGTCTCTTCATGTTAAACTTCGGTAGGAAGAATTCCTACCGAAGGAGACTGCCATGCCATCCATCGAGAAAATCAGCATCGCGCTTCCCCCCGAAATGGTCTCCCTCGTCCGCAATGCTGTCGAAACCGGCGAATACGCCTCCAGCAGTGAAGTAGTCCGCGATGCCCTACGAGACTGGTCACACAAGCGCACTCTTCGCCAGCAAGGCATTGAGGAATTGCGCAAGGTGTGGCAGCAAGCGATTGAAGACAATTCGCCTGGAGTTGCTGCGGATGAAGTCCTCGACCGGCTGGAATGCAAGTATCAGGCAATCGCCGATGGGGTCGCACCGAGAGAAGAGTGCGCCTAGAATTCTCACGATGGGTTGAAAGCGATCTTGATGCGATCGCCGACTTCATCGCGCAAGACAACCCGCAGCGAGCCGTGACCTTCATCCGCGAAATCCGGCAAAAAATCTACAAGATGAGCCAGCAACCGCTCCTCTACCAACTACGTCCCGAGATCGGCGAAGCCGCACGCCTCGCCACCGTCGGTCGTTACGTCATCCTGTTCAGAATCCTCGATGACGTCGTGCGTATTGAGCGAGTCCTCTACGGCGGCCGCGATCTTCCATCCTTGCTGCAATAATCGCCAGTAACGCCTATCGAGACCTAACTCTGGCTGGTCCTACTGCTGCACCGCCAGCAGCAAAATCGTATCCGGCGCCAGCTCGATGTTTTTGTTAGTGCTTGAGAACTTCGCGCTGCATGACGGGCCGCCCTGGGGTTCGAGTTTCACGTTTTTCAAGCCCACGACCGCGCCCGGCTTGATCGTGTTCGGAGGGCCGCCCGGATTGAGTTTCGCGTCCAGCCCGTTGCTCGCCGCCGCTGCGCCGCTTGCTGAGCGCCCGCCCCCATGCACTTCTGTGGGTGCGGCATCGTGCATTCTCGCAGAATCGTCGCCCGCGGCGATCACACCGATAACCGAAAGTTTCATTGCCTGCTTAGCGTGTCCCGTGCAATCAACGGCATCAAACTGGATCGCCAGTTCCGACGCGTCGGGATTCTTCGACGAAGAAGCAGCGGTAACATGCCCGTATACAGGAGCATCAGCCTCCAGCGTGCACTTGGGATAAACCACGCCCGTTGCCGCCTTCATCCAAAAGCTCTTGCCTGGTTTCAAGTGTCCCGAGCTCATCAGGCCCGTCACTTTGACCGCCAGCGTGGTGTTGACCGGGATCGCGGTGTCGGGCAATTGAGCACACGCGGCGTCGGGGGCTGCAGCAGGTGCAGCCTGCCCAACGACCGTGACCGCAGGACAAATCAGCGCTGCAGCAATGCAAAAGTTCAGGCAAGACGAACGATGAATCGTAAGCATAGGGAACTCTCCAGATCGCATTTTGGAAGTACGCAAAAGTATACAAGGGCGACCCGTTTCAATGATCCGCCGCCACGACGCTCGAAACGATCGTCCCGTCTTTCAATCGCGCGCTCATTCGACAGGCAATCGAGCACTCGCCAAGCACAAATCGCCTTCGACATTGCCTCCGATACAATTTGCTTGAGCTCTGCGTTAAGTACTTAAGGCCGATTTTGTAAGTAAGAACTCAGATAAGTCGAGTACTTATAGATAAGTGCACCAATCCTAGTGATATCCACAAATTAATCCGTTTTTTACACTTGCTTCCACAGGTCGAGTAGGCCTACCTTCACTTCAGTTGGTGACTGAGTAGGGAATTGGAAACAACATTTCCTGCTTCGCAGGAAGATGCAAAGGTTCGATGGACATTGATGATTGGTCCTGCGGCGCGAGTTGTAGGACGAGAGATTCAGTTGAAGTCGGAAACTCATCCTCGGCGTAGCAGGACGATGCAAAGTTCGAAGTAAGTCTGAGTTAGATCGCTGGTTGAGCAGGAGTTACTGCGTTCAATCGAAATCGGATTATCGTCTGCGGCTTCGGTTGCATGCGCGATACCCGAGAGTAAGTTGGAAGTAAGACGAAAGCGCAACAGGAAACTGAATGACTGATCCAAGTCGGAAGTGAGTCTGCGACCTTGGTCGTAGATGGAACTTCTAGACGAAGGTTGGAAGTTCGTTACCGGTTTGGCAGTAGTGCAATTTTCGATCGAGGTGAGGATTCGATTGTCGGCTTGCCGATGATTCGAGTCCGGACCGAGGGAGGAAGTGGACTAAACGCTGAGTCGGAAGATCGAAAGTCAGACCAGAGCGAAGATTCATCGTCGGGCTAAGCCGGAAGATGTTTGTCCTGATGAGCTATGAGGCACCCGGAAAGCGCCAGAGTCCGCAAGGTCTCTGGCGTTTTCGATTTTAGGCCCGTTTTTAGTGCATCGCAGAACTGCCACTCGCGGCTTGACCAGGACGGTTCTTGCTGAGCAGGAACGCCAGCACAACCAGACCGACCGACATCCACGATAGCTCCATGTAGACATCTTGATAGCCTTGCGTCTGAGCCTGCTGATTGAGTTGGTTATAGATGGCGCCCATCGCCAATCCCGCAGAGTTTGCCGCACCAGCGCTATTGCCCAGGAAGCTTGTGAGCCCCTGCAAATGCTGGTTGTAACCCGACAACCCGGACTGCATGTCGGTCTGCAGATGCTGCTGATGCCACATGGCGCGGCTCGTCACCTGCGCATTGGTCATGGCGATCAAAATGCTGCCGCCAATGTTACGCGCAAAGTTGATGAGGCCTGAGACCTGGTTGCTTTCCTCTTTGGGCATCCCAACATACGCAGCATTCGTAATCGAAATAAAGCAGAACGGAATGGGCAGCATCTGGATTACGCGGAGGAAAGATGCCTCGGCAAAGCTCATCTGCAAGTTGGTAACGGCGGCTGCGTAGCGAAACGTCGCCACGAACATGATGAAACCGACCACCGCCAGATTCCGCGCCGACACCTTGCCCGTGGCAAAGCCCGCCAGGGGCATCACAATCACCAGGGCGATGCCGCCGGCAGTCAAGGCCATTCCCGCAGTGGTAGCCGTATAGCCCAGCAACTGCTGCATGAACTGCGGCTGCAACACAGTGTTGGCGTTAAGCACGCCACCCACCAGCATCATGAGAAAACAGCAAATCGCGAAGTTTTTAAATCGAAACAGGCGCAGGTTGATGATGGGTTTTTTGGCGCGTAATTCCCAAACAATCAGCCCGATCATGCCCCCGATAAAGAGCACAGCAAAAAAGCGGATGAAGTTGGAGGCGAACCAGTCGTTCTCCTCGCCCTTGTCGAGCATGATCTGCATGCCGCCCATGGCGATGGTGAGGAAGCTCAGACCGAGGTAGTCCATGTTGCGCACCAGCTTGCGGTCAGGCTTGATCCACGGAGGATCTTCGACCAGTCGCGTCACCAGGAAGAAAGCCAGCATGCCGACGGGAATATTGATGAAGAAGATCCAGCGCCAGGAGTAGTTGTCGGTGATCCATCCGCCCAGCGTTGGGCCGATAGAGGGGGCGAGCACGGCGACTAAGCCATAGAGCGCAAAGGCCTGACCGCGTTTGTGCGGTTCGAACGAATCGGCCATGATAGCCTGCGCCATCGGCTGCAATCCGCCTCCACCCGCGCCTTGAACGATCCGGAAGAGCAACAGCATGGGCAAGGAGAGGGCCGCGCCGCAAAGAAAACTGGCGATGGTGAAAAGCACAATGCAGAACAGGAAGAATGTTCGCCGCCCCATCACGCTCGACGCCCAAGCGCCCAGCGGCAGCACAATGGCGTTCGAAACCAGGTAGCTGGTCAGCACCCACGTTCCCTGATCGGTGCTGGCACCGAGGCTGCCCGCGATGTGCGGCAACGCCACGTTGGCGATGGAAGTGTCCAGCACCTCCATGAACGCGGCGAGCGCCACCGTCGCAGCGATAAGCCAGGGATTGGCACGCGGCTTCCACCCCGCGGAGACGGCGCCCTGGGGAGCGTTGACAGTGATCGAGCCGGCGGGGGCAACCGCGTTTGAGGCTTGCGATTCGGGCAAAAACTTCTCCTTGCTTTGCTGCTATGTGGTTTCTTGTCTCAGTCTTCCGGGGAAGCTCATGCGTAGGGGCGAACGACTTAGTCGCCTGTCAAAAAGGTTTCTGAACGTTAGATTCCCATTCAGCCACCTTCGGTTCACTGATTGTTGGGATGCCGATCGGCCAGATGGCGATTCTCCATCACGCGGATTTCGGTGTCCGCCATCCCACGAGGGCGATGGTCAACGCAACAGCCTGCATGGCGACAATGAAGCCGACACATGCCGGCCATTTGCCCAGTCTCCAAAAAATGCCCGGAACCACGCCGGCAGCCGTTCCACCCAGGTAGTAGCAGGTCAGGTAGAGCCCTGCGGCCGTGACCCGCGCCTCGGGCGGAGCCGCCACACGCAGATGGCTTTGCGACGCGGTTTGCGCGATAAAGACGCCCGAGGAGAGCAGAGTAAGCCCTGCGATTACGACCACGAGCGACGGCGCCAGCGTCAACAAAACTCCGATCATGGAGCAGGCAATCGCGCCTCCGATGCCAGCCCGCAGGCCCACGCGCGTAATCAAATATCCCGCCGCCGGAGTGATCACGAGGCCGATGAGGTAGACGAAGAATAGCGAACTGAGTGCAGTCGTCGAAAGCAGATACGGGGCTGCGGCCAAGTGAAAGGTGATCCAGGTAAAGACGCCTACCAGCGAAAACAGCACATTGAATCCCACCGCAAATGTGGCCACCAGCCGCCGCCGGCGAAAAAGTGCCTGCACCTGGTAGGGAAATGAGATTCGTGGAACGGATAGGCTGGGCGAGGATGGTCGACGATGCCCGTGGGGAAGCCACGCGGCCACGGCTGCCGCTCCGGCGAGCGAAACCGTGCCCAGGGCGAGAAAGCTGACCCGCCAACTGAATGATTGGGCGAGAATGCCGCTGGTGATACGGCCTAGAAAGCCGCCCAAAGCGGTTCCGCTGACGTAGAAGCTCATGATGAGCGCCAGTCGTTGCGGCGGCCACTCCTCGCCGATATAGGTGACGACCACCGCGAAAATGCCGGGCAGCATGATGCCCTGGAGAAAGCGCCAGAAGATGAGTTGACTGAGCGATGTAGCCGTCGCCGCCAGCAAGGTCGGCAGGGACACGCCGATCAACGAGGCCACGATAACGCGTTTCCGCGGCAGGCGTTCCGTGAGCGCTCCGAAAATCGGTGCTGACACCGCGACACCCAGCGTGGCCGCGGAAACCGTCATGCTGACGCCGGTTTTAGAGGCATGAAAGATGCTCGCCAACATCGGCAGCAGCGGCTGGGTACAATAGAGCTCGAGAAAGGCGCACACGCCACACAACACCACGGCAGCGGCGGCCCACCGGCTCGGGGCCGGACTATCGTGCAATGTGCTTTCCAAACTAAGAGGATATCGGATGGCCTGAGGGGTCACGGCGGTCGGCCATCACGAATCAGGTTCGATAAAGCAGTGGCTGGGCATCCCTGGCGTAATCGCTGCAACCGTCATCCCACGGAAATAGGCCGTTCTCATCGCTCCAAAAGCATTGCAACAGGGGGAACGGATCATCTTCATAGAACCACAGGGCATAGCCGACATATTCCCGGTAGTGACGAGCGGCAACTTCTTTAAAGGCACAGCGATGCGGGAGCTGCAAAATGCCGGAATAAGACTGTCCCGGCTGGTAGCTCATGCCCGCTTTGATGTCGATGCCGATCACGTTCACGGCCTTCATGCAGGTATCGAGCGGCAACCCAAACAAGATCACCTCTGGGTGGCGGAGCGTGTGAAACAAACCGATCGAATAGGCCCAATCGGAGCCACCATCGTTTTTGCCCGCAAAGACGCCGGTGGTCTGCCAGCCATCTGTATGAATCTCGGTGAGAACCTTGGCGTCGAGATCTGACAGTTCACTTCTCTCTTCGAGCGATCGCGTCATGATTGTTGAGAATAGCCCTGGGGCTGGGTGGTTGCCCTCCTGCAAAAATAGTTAAATCTAATGTCATCTACGAGGCTGGGACGATTACTAGGGCTTGGGACCTCCGTAATTGGGCAAATGTGGCGTGAACCTGCGCACCACGAATTCCTGAAGCAGGTTTTGGATGGCGCTACCGCCGATCCCGATGAAAGTATCGGAGACAGTGAGCCCCAATCCGTCACGACTGGCGGCCGGATAGTAGATATTCGAAATACCGCCCGAGGCCAGGCTTCCACCGATGCCGGAATAATTCACCTGCCAACGGCCGTTGTCGCCTTTGCACATGACCGCGCTGGCAATGGCGTGCATCATTCGGGAACGCGTGGTTCCGGTTCCCTGATAGAAATAACGCGGATCCTGCTTGAACACGGAGGGCAAAATCGCTCCTCCGACCATGTTGCCGATGAAACCATCTGCGAAATTGGCTCCATAGCGCTTGCCGTATCCCTGTGCACCCTGGCCGTAACCGCTATAAGAATTAGTGGCTTGCTCGACACCGGCAAACACACCCGAAGCCAGAAACGATATGGGGTCGATCGAGGACTTCCATGCCAGGCTGAATTTTTCCTTGCGGGTCAGCGGCGGCGCGTCCGGGGCGTAAACGACGTAAAAGTTAGGCAGAAATCCAAGTACGCGCTGCTGTTCTTCTTCTTTCACCTGTTCCTGGGCAATCTCCTGCCGCGAGGCTGTTACATGTATTTCGTTGGCCGCGCCGCTCATGAGCAGGACGATGGTCTCCGCTTGGTAGCTCTCACCAGGATGCAGAAAACCGGAGATGGTCTGGGTGCCAAATCCGGTGGTCGAAAGTAGAAGTCGAAATGTGCCGGGAACGACATCGATGAAATCGAAATGCCCGTTACTGTCGGTGGTCGTAACCCGGGCAGGAATCGCGCCTGATACCAGCGATACGTTCACACCCTCGTAGACTGCCCCCTCGGAGCTAACCACGGTCCCATGAATGCTGCCGGGCGAAACCGGCTCAGCGGCGGGTTCCAGGCCAACGTTGCCTGCTGTGGAATCTGCTGCTCGCACGGCTGCGTTCGGGCCGGCATCTTGCGACCATCCCAACGCGCCCCAGCAACAGAGAAATGCCATCACCCATAAATGAGCGCGGCACCAGGACTTTTTTCTTGAGTAGCAGAGTTCGCCGGGTAACTTGGCTTCGATTTGGGACAGTCTCAACCTCGGTTTATCGCGCAGGTGTGCATTAGGGCGAGAAAAGCGATGCAAAGGAATCTCTTATGAGTTTAGACGGACAAACGCGACGCGGGTATGCAGATCGAAGGAATCGGGGTTACCAATGGTCTATTCCGTCTCCGTGGCTGGCGTGGCAAGTGCAGGAGCGTCGGAGCGGGGCGCATCCTGGCGGCGAAAATTCCAGATTCCGTAGCCCACACCGGCGACCATCAGAGTCACGAAAGTCCAGATGAGCGGGGCAGACCATTTCTCCAGCGTTGCCGACCACAGTCGCATCACGCGGCGTCCGTAAACCACGGCCAGCCAGGCAATCAGGCTATAGCGAATGGTGCGCGCAGCCCCAAAAGCCAACAGAAACCTGCGCCACGAGACACTCAAAGCACCGGCAGCCAGCAAAAAGGGCGACAGCGGAATGGGCGGCGGAAGCACGGCGGGCACGAATACAGCCAGGCCGGGATGACGCTCGGCCCAACCTGTGATCCGCTCGAGAAAACGCGCCGGTACATATTTTTTTAATGCGGCTTCCCCGCCTTTGTTTCCCAAATGCCACGAGGAATAGCCGCCTATCAGGCTGCCGGCAATCGCTATCGGCACCAGCAGCAATGGGTTGCCGCGATGCGAGACCAGCCACAACAGCACCAGGTCAGTACTGCCAGGCACTGGCATGGGAATGATGGTGGAGTCGACAACGGCCACCATGAACAATCCCAGCGGGCCCAGATGCGTCAGCCAGCGTAAGAGCGGGGAGTGGTGCGCACGGGTCGCGGCTCGAACTGGCGGTCTCTGGAGTAGGCTCACCTTCACTTGGACGTGGGTTGAGGACCTGCGGTCGCTTTTGGTCGAAATGTTTCTAAATGTTAGGGCTGCGCGAAAGTCTCGGCGGTTGGCAGTCGAAATGGTCCAACAGCCGACATTCTTCTTTGGTCACACGTTGTAACCTATCCGGATAACATGCCTTCCCTACCACACAAGTCGCCACGGCGCGGTTTTGAGGCTTTTGCCTCACGCGACTTCAGGCTTTACCAGTTGGCGCGCGTGGCTGTCATTCTCGGCGCCGAAGCGCAATCGGTAGCGGTGGCGTGGCAGGTCTATTCAATCACCCATCGCGCTCTCGACCTGGGTTATACGGGCCTGGCGCTGTTTCTTCCGGGACTTCTATTCCTTTTACCCGCGGGCCATCTGGCCGATCGCTTTGACCGGCGTCAGATAATCCTCGTGTGCTATGGGCTGCAGATCTTTTGCACGGCTGGCTTGCTGGCGCTCACCCACTCGGCAACGCACGCTGTCCTTCCGATCTACGGCGTACTTTTCCTGGTCGGGATGGGCCGTGCTTTCTCGGGACCGGCCAGCTCCGCGTTGATCCCGCATCTGGTGCCAGAACAGCACTTCGTCAATGCCGTTACCTGGGGCGGGGCCATCTTCCAGCTAGCCAACACCGCTGGACCGGCGATGGGCGGCCTGCTCTTCACCCTGCCGCTTGCGAGGCTGGAACCAGGCTGGAAATTGGAGGGCGCTGGAATCGTCTATGTGTTCACGCTGCTGACCCTGGTCTGGTTTCTGGTCCTGATAGCGAGCCTGCACGTGCGCCTGGGTCGCATGGAGCCGCGCGCCGCATCGCTCAAAGTGATTTTCGCCGGGTTCAACTACGTCCGACGAATGCCGATGCTGCTGGGCTCGTTTTCGCTCGACCTGTTCGCGGTGCTGCTGGGTGGAGCCGTGGCGTTGATGCCGATCTTCGCCAGCGACATCCTTCACACTGGACCGAGGGGACTGGGGCTGTTGCGCGCCGCACCGGCCGTGGGCGCCCTGACTACATCGCTGCTGATGGCTCGGTTTCCCCTTCAGCACAAGGCCGGGGTGCGGCTGTTTGCCTGTGTTGCCATTTTTGGGGCGGCTACCGTGGTCTTCGGACTTTCGCGGAGCCTGTGGATTTCGATCGCGGCATTGGTGCTGAGCGGGGCAGCCGACATGATCAGCGTCATCATCCGCGGCTCGCTGTTGCAGTTGGCCACGCCGCCTGAAATGCGCGGCCGGGTCAGCGCCGTCAACTCCCTTTTCATTGGAGCATCCAACGAGTTGGGCGAATTCGAAAGCGGGCTGACCGCCCATTGGTGGGGAGCGGTGCGCGCCACCGTCGCGGGCGGAGTCGGCTCGCTGATGATCGCGGGATTGTGGTCCGTGCTGTTTCCGGGATTGCGGCAGGCCGACGAGCTGACTGCGGCAAGTCTTCGCGCGCAGGCTCCGCCGGACATAGCGGAGCTGGACGCGTAGAAGGTCAAAATCGCAAGGAGAAACGGTTGAAAACCTGGCAAAAAGTGCTCATTCCGACCCTTATCACGCTGATTATTGGCGGTATTTACCTGCTAATTGTGTGGAAACAGAGGCAAAATCCGGGCGTCGCGGGACAGAATCAGCCCACGCAAAAGCTCACAGCCGACGATGTGGCCGTCGTTCGCATGGAGTTTGCGCAGCACTTCGAGGATACGCAGGAACTCGAAGGCAAACGCGTGTGGATGAAGAATGGCTATTCCATGCCCTACTTCCCCTATGCCGCTGGGCGCGTTAAGTTTACGAAGCCAGTTGGCTTGATTCCAGCCGATCAGCGCCTCGACGTGAAGAAGATCATCAAAACCGTCGCACCCGCCGCCGTTCAAGACAACATCGCTCATGGCACTCGCCAAGCTATGGCAGTGTTTGCACTTCCGGGCGGTAAAGACCTTTTCGCGACGCCCATTGGCTACCTCGGCGCCGGCACCGAGGAGCACTATTTCACCGACTTATTGTTCTATTACGACGATCCTCACACGATCTATAGCAATTGGCCCAAAGACGAGTGGGCCGCCATCGATGCCCATCAGATCAAGCCGGGAATGAGCGAGTTACAAACGCGCATGGCTATCGGCATGAAGATGCATGTCGATGGGGAGACCGAAGGCGACCGCACCGTCGATTACGACGTGAATGGCAAGCATTACGCGGTCACGTTCGTGAAGAATCACGCGACCGCAATCAAAAGCGCCTGACCGCTGGTTCTAACGCTGTAACAAGTCAATCGGTTGCGTAAAGTCAGTCACACGAATGTACTTAGCCAGCGAAGGGTGCTGCCGCTGAAGAGCAAGAAACATCTCCCACGCGACGCGTCGATAGCTGAAGTGACCCGCAGGACCGGACCGCAGCTCGGAAATGTATTGGGCCTCGGCAAAGTCCATCTTGAAGAGGCAGCGGACGCGCGTCGCCAACGGCAACAGGTAAAGAGCCGACTGTGCAGCCTCAGGCGCGGAACCTGCGGCGATGCGGGCGCTGGCGGCGTGAGCGCCCTCGACGGCAGCCTGGTATTCAGCCATGATCCCTGCTTCGACGAGCCCCGCGGCATCGCCCGATTCCGGCGTTTCGTATCCGTGCAGCGCGGTGAATTCCTGCCTGATTTGAACGCAGCGGCGATGGCGGTGCATGTCGCGGAAGCCGCCGATGTCCATCAAAATGTCGAATCGCAGCGCCGCCCCGGCGTGAAATGCCCGCAACGCCTCATCATGACGTCCGCGATGACGGAGGCCTAACTCGATGATTTCATTGACGCGAGCTTCGGGCAATCCAGCCACGATATCGCGGATCTGGCGGTAAGGGTGATGGCTGGCCGAATAAAGCAGCGTCGCGGCCAGTTCGACTTCCAGCGATTCGGTTCGCTCGACCAGGTCGACAACCGGGGCGCTGGCAATGGGATGGGCGCTGAGCAGTTCAGTGGCAGCCGTTGTGAGTTCGCCGTGTGTTTCGATGGCATACGGACTGGCCTCGGCATATTTCACCAGCGTGGGCGCGGTGTGAACTTCGCGCGTCATCAGGTTGGCGGCCTCGGCAGCCAGCCCCAGATCGTCAATTTTCTCAATGAAAGCAGCGCCAGCTTGACCACCAACATTCCACGCTGGCCCGGTAGCCGCTTCACGCAACTTCCGGCCCAGGTCGCGCACTTCGGCCACAGGGCTCGACAAAAGCCGCGATACCTGAGTTTCGAGCGTGCGGGCGTTGACGATCTGGCCGAGCGAGGTGTTGGTTGCGAGGGGGAGCAAGTAGCGGGCCACGTCGAAGGCACGCGCCTTGAGGGTCCGCTCGTAAGCATCGGGCTTCATCGCCTCGGGCCGGACGACACGCTCGCGCAAGGCATCGTGAACCGCCGCGGTGGTGCGCTGATAAGTGGCAAAAAGGCCTTCGACGGTCTCCGCATAAAGGTGTGCCGAAATGGAATCCGATCCGAACTCCGGGAAAAACCAGCCCGACCGCATGAAATTTTGGTAACGGGTCGAGCGCTCTTGGCCGTCCCATCGTTGTTCGTCGACCAAAACGATGGCAGCCATTAGACTTAGGCGCTCAACGGCAAAGGCGATATGGGCCAGGTCGGCGATCGAGCGATGGCCATATTGAAAGTAGAATGTGTTAAGGAACTGCTCGGCGCGCTGGGCGCTTATCTCAGCCAGCGACTCGCGCATTGAAAGAGACGACCGGGAATACTTGGCCATGGCATAGGCAAGCACCTCTGGATCGGCACCGTGGACAGCGTAAACATCGGTTTGGTTACGAGCGCCGGCGGGGAGAAAAGATTCACTGGACATGGTGGAGTGCACGCGACCAGAATACGGCATAGAGGGTGGCTGCCTGCTATGAGGAAAGCTTGTCCCTCTTCTTGCGGGCACGGGCGGAGTTGGAGAGACCAGCCATGCGGGAATATCTGATCAGGACATCACATACTCCTCGGCCGATTCCGCCTGGCCGCTGGATGATGACGCAGCGGTGGAACGACCTGCTGTTTGCCCATTGGCCGATCCCTGCCGCTTCGCTGGCACACCTCATGCCGGAGGGAATCCAGGTGGACACGTTCCAGGGTTCAGCCTGGCTGGGCGTGGTTCCCTTCTGGATGGACCGGATCAAGCTGCGCGGCATTCCGTCGATTCCCGGCGCACGCAGATTTCCTGAATTGAATCTTCGCACCTATGTTCGAGACCAGCGAACTGGAACTCCCGGCGTGTTTTTTCTTTCGCTCGATGCCAGAAACCTGTTTGCTGTAACTTTTGCACGAACCATCTTTAGCCTGCCCTACTATTGGGCGGAAATGCACCTCGATCAGTGCAATGAGCGTGAGTTTTCGTTCTATAGCCGCAGACGGCTGGCGGGCAACCAAGTCATTTTCAAAGCTCGCTATCGCGGTCTGGGCCCCACGCACAAGCTTGCAGACATCCGCAGTGGAAGTCTGGAGTTCTTTCTCACGGAACGCTACAGCTTGTTTACACGCAATCGCGCGGGCGAGACGATTCGTGCCAACCTTCATCACATCCCCTGGCCGCTTGAAGAAGCAGAGGCCGAGATTGAGCGCAACGACCTGGCCGCCGCTGTGGGACTGACTCTGCCTGATCAGCCACCGGTGCTTCACTACTCGCGCCGTCTTGCGGTTTATGTTTGGCAGCCGGAGCGCCTGCTGCCCATGCGCGGTGCACAGAGGATTCCCGCCGCCGCAGTTCCCTCCACATAGAGTCATCGCTCCACGCCTCGCCTATAAAATGGCTTGAGACAGACCGCCTGCGCTTCTTTTGCGTCGGGGCGGAGGAGAGCCGGAAAGATGGGGAATTTGCAAGGACGAATTGCATTGGTGACGGGGGCTTCGCAGGGAATCGGTCGCGCCTGTGCGCTGGAATTGGCGCGATCGGGCGCAACGGTGGCGCTCGCGGCGCGTAACGAATCGAAACTCGCCGAGGTTGCTGCGGAGATTGAGGCGGCGGGCGGTCAGGCCGCGGTCTTTGCGCTCGACGTGGCTAGGGAAGACTCGATCAAGACGGGGGCCAAAGCCGTGATCGAGCGGTTCGGGAAAGTAGAAATCCTGATCAACAACGCCGGCATTACGCGCGACGGCCTGGTGCTGCGCATGAAGCGGCCCGACTGGGACGATGTGCTGGGAACCAACCTGACAGGCGCGTTTCTGCTAACGCAAGCCCTGCTCAGCCCCATGCTGCGCAATCGCTGGGGCCGCATTGTGAACATTACCAGCGTGGTGGGCCGTACTGGGCAAGCTGGGCAGGTGAACTATGCTGCGTCAAAGGCTGGACTCATCGGCATGACTCGCTCCCTGGCGCGTGAAGTGGCCTCGCGCGGTATCACCGTCAATGCGGTTGCGCCGGGGTACATTGAGACGCCCATGACTGCGGTGCTTGACGCCAAGCAGAGGGAAGCGATGATGGCTCAGATTCCGCTGGGACGGCCGGGAACCGATCTCGAAATTGCGCAGTCGGTGGCGTTTCTGGCCTCTGAGGCAGCGGGCTACATCACCGGCCACGTGCTCGATGTGAATGGCGGAATGTACATGGGCGGTTGAGCGGCTGGCTCTCAGATTGCCTCACACACCAAGGTGCGATTTGAGCACGCGCACCCGATCGCGCGCCACCGGCAGTTGTGTATGTTGCGCGTCTTTGAGAGTGACGATTACCTTGCCGGCGAACCACGTATTCATCTCTTGAATCCAGTCCACATTGACCAGGGCGGCGCGATGAACACGCAGGAATCGCGAGGGATCGAGACGACGTTCTAACTCAACGATGGTCTGGTCGACGCAGTGTTGACGGCCATTGATGACGGCGTAAGTCAACTTATCCTGCGCAATAAAGTGCGTAACTGTTTCGAGATCGAGAAAGGAAATGCGCTCGCCAACGCGGGAGGCGATGCGGCGAGGATACTCCGTGCGCTCGCCTCGCAGCGAAGCAGCCAACTCGGCCAGCAGCGATGGTAACTCCGTGTTCTGCTGCCACTGCGGCTTCGAAACTGGTCTCGCGCGTTCGAGTTTGCGCACTGCTCGCGCAAGTTGCTCGGGATCGATCGGCTTGAGCAGGTAGTCAATCGAATTCACTTCGAAGGCACGCAACGCGTACTGGTCATAGGCCGTGGTGAAGATGACAAAAGGCTGATCAGTCAAGCGCGACAGCAACTCGAAACCATTCATGCCCGGCATTTGAATGTCGAGAAACAGCACGTCGATGGTGTCGCCTGAATCGCCCAAAAGAAAGTCCAAAGCTTTCGCGGGATCGTCTGCGCTTCCTGAGATTGTCAACCCTTCAACATGGGCGAGTAGTCTCGTTAATCGCTCGATTGCGAGCGGTTCGTCATCCACGAGATAAGCGCGAAGTGGAGTGGGTTCCATGATCGTTATGTAACCGGGAACGAGAGACTGACGACAGTTTTATTGTCGCTGCGAATCACGTCGAGATTGCCTTGATCGCCGAAGAGCAGTTCAAGCCGCGCAATCAAATTGCCCAAGCCGTGTTGCGGAGTGATCGCGCTGAGCGAAAAACCCGGTCCGTCATCAGCAACCTCCAACCGTACATGTTCCGCTGTAATAGTAACTGCAATTTCAATGGTCACTCCCTCGGCGCGCTGCGCTGCCACATGCTTGATGCTGTTTTCAACCAATGATTGCAGCGCCAGCGGAGGAACCTTGGCATTCTGTACTTCGTCCGGCGCGGAAATGGTATAGCGCAAGCGCGGACCGAAGCGCGTGCGCTCAATTTCGAGGTAGTCGCGCACAATTTTCAATTCCTGGCTGAGTAGCACTAATCCGCTTTGATTGGCGTTCAGCGAAAAGCGCAGCAACGACGCCAGCTTGCCCACTGTATCTTCGGCAAGCTGCGGGTTAGAGGGGATCAGCGAAGAAATGGAGTTGAGGGTATTGAAAAGAAAGTGGGGATGAATGCGCGATTCCAGCGAAGAGAGTCGCGCCTCCGCGAGTAATTTGTTGGCGCGCTCCTGCTCAACCTGCTGTGTGCGCAACTCGAGCGTGGCCGATTGCAATTCTTGGCGCAAAGTAGCGAACCAGGTTGCAGCCAACCCAACCATCAGCGTAATCACCACAGCGAACGGGTACGAGTTCCAGAATTCAACCCAATATTTACTGCGAGGCATAAAAAGCATTAACTGAAAGACGAGACCGGCAGCAAGACTGCCAAGCGTGGCTGTCAAAAGAAGCACTGAAGCTTGCATCGTGATAAGCAACCATAAGCGCATTGACGAAGAGCGATAGGCAATCCAGGTAAGTGCCAGCGCAGACGGCAATCCAATGAGTGCGGAGTAGACTAGCGAACCTACAAACCTCTGCCCCGTTTCAGATAACCGCGCGTGGCCCATGGTCATAAGGAGCAGTACGACCAACACTGCGACGCCAGGCACGATCCAGACTGCATTGCGAAATCCCTCCATAAAAAAAGGGAGTTCCTTCCGGCCTTTGATCACTGCCGCTTGATCGGTTTCGCATCTCATAACTGGAACCGAATCCCTGTTGAAGTCGAATTGGAATAAGGGGCTGCTCCATATTCCGATGTCTTGCTGCCAACAGGGATCTCCGCGTGCACATAAGCGGAGACGTGCTTTCCAAACCAGCGGCTCACGTCAAACACACCCGTGTAACTGTGGTCATCGAGGTTAATAACCATCTCTCCGGATAGGTCCCATTCCTTCCATCCTGGCAGCTCGCGCAGTCGCGTTTTGCTGGCGTTTAGAAATCCGTAGTGTTGCCGTCCAGCGAGCGGCGATACCGATGAATCGCGATAATAGGCGATGTTGGGCGGCGTATAGAACTCACCTATGAATGTTACTCCGCTGGCCATGGTGTATTTAGCGCCAAGCAGGATCGCTTCATGCTCGCGCCAGGCGGCTTCGCCGTGAATCTCCCAGGCCTGCCCCACTACGCGCGTGAACGTCAATGCGCCGAACGAATCACCACCGCGATCATTGCCGGCGATCAAAGAAGTATCGAATCCGTGCACCAGTACGTTATACCGGAACGCCGTGGTATCGCGCAGATTTGTTCCCTTTTGCGCCAGAGCCGCAGTTGACCAAGCCAGGGTCAGTGCGTGCTGTCCACGGACCCAATCGGCTTTCACCATGTCGCGGCCCTCGTTCAGATTGAGGCGGTCGCTGGGATTGGTGGCGATCCGCGGAGGGTCGAGTACACCCGCTGCGGTGAAGGCGTAGCCGGTTCCCCAGCGCACAAGTTTGCGTCCCGCGAGAAAATCGAAGTCGCCCGCCGAGAGACCCGCGTAAGTCTCTTTGACGTGTAACTGCGTGGTCGTGGCAGAGTAAGTAGTGGTCGCTCCGATGAGGCTTGTCGAAAAGCTCCAGCGATGATTGATATTCACGTTGAATGATGGCTCGAGCAGTACCTGGTTCAGAGTGCTCGGAATCGGTACGCTCAGGTTGCTATAGAAAGTCGCGTCGTCGATAACCGCGACCGAATACCGCGTGCTGTAGTGGCTCTCCGAAGAAGTCGGCGCGTCCTGGGCGTGGGAACGTGCTGCGATCATGACTGAAGCAACCATGACTGCCGAGATGTAGAAGCGGAGTTTCATCGAAGATGCCTGTTGGCTCAAATCTGTTTCAATAACGGTCTGTTCGTCCCTGGTAGAAGAGCTTGTCGGGTAACTCCCGATGAGTAGGTGACGAGTAGTCGAGAACACTATGCGAATTGTGGCGAATCTCGTCGTATAGCGTCATCTTGCGAAGCAGCAATTTACCGTTCGACTCTGCGTATTCGTCGAATATCGCGGTCTTGATGTGCTTGCCCGATGTCAGATAAAACTCCGCTCGCACCGGCCGCGCATCTTCAACACGAATCCAGTAAAGAATGCGTTGATAGGTAGCTCCCTTGCGCTTCGCCGTCAACTCAAGCACATCACATTGCTCCGCACCCACCTTCTCAGCGCGCATATAGACAGGCGTGTAGTCGGCCGAATAATTGGTGCGGGCTACATCGCCGTTGGAAGCATCTCCGGAAAGCCGCTCCAGCAGAGTTATGCGCACCGGCCGGCTGGTATCAGGCAGATAGACCCACATATCGTCACCGAGCATCAAGAGATGACGGCCTTTTTCGCGCGGACTCATGAACTCGACGTAGGTCTTGTCAGTACCTTTTTGCGAGACTTCATAAAGCTTCTCTTCATCGGGCTTTCCCGACTCAAAGTTAGTGATCTTGACCCGCGTCACAAACGAAGGCCAGCCGTTGCGATACGTATCCGAGCGCTTCAACAAGCTGTCAGCGTCTGAAGTAGTCGCGGCGCGGCTCACCATGGCACACGCCAACAAAAGCGCGAGCAGGAACAGCAGCAGGAAGGTACGAAGTGTGCAATTAACTTTAGACATGGGCTAAAGCCTCCGCAATTTGCAGCCGCGATGCGCGAATCGCGGGCAGTATGGATGCCAGCGCGAGCGAGAGAATCACGAGCAGCGACGAACCGATCATCAGTGCGGGCACAAATTGAACGCTAAAACGCATTGGGACTGTAGTTCCCGGCGGCGGAGGCAGATGAATTCCCGAGTGATTCAGGAACAAGCCGAGTAGATTGCCGCCGACAACCCCGACAACAGCGCCCATGACTCCGAGTAGAGTAGCTTCCACAATAAAGAGAGTCATGATCCAGGAGCGAGGTGTGCCCATGGCCAGCATGGTTCCGATTTCCCGAGTGCGCTCAAACATGGTCATCAGCAGCGTGTTGACGCTGGCCATGAGAACCATGAAAAAGACAATGATGCCGAGGAACACAAAGATGGTGCTGAACAACGAGTGGACCTGTTTGTAATAGGCAGCCAGGTCGATCCACTTCTTGAGGATTAGCTGCTGCGGCAGTCCGCGAAGCTTGGGGCCGAGCTCGGTTGCGACCTGGTCGGTGCTCTCCGTTTTGTCGAGGCCGACAACGAGGTTGGTGACGCGATCGCTTTGCAGTAGTCTCTGCGCGGAGGGCAACGTGATGCGCAGGTAGCGATCGTCAACCTCTTTGAAGCCGGTATTCACGATGCCCACGATCTGCACGTCGATCCCATTGAGAGCGCCGTCCGCGGTGACTGCAAGAATCGTAAGTCCATCGCCCACCTTGACGCTCATGGAGCGAGCGACGCCGGTCCCGATAAGTGCCTCCGCATCGCCGCTGGTATTGTTGTCAAGGTCGCGGCCCGAAGTCACACCCGGCGTGAAGTCGAGACTCTTTTCAGCAGACGGATCGATGGCGCTGCCCATGAAGACACCGGATTTAACGCCGTTCGAGAGCATCCCATAAAACTCGATACGCGGCGCGACTCCTTTGACGTGCGGTCCGCTTGATACCGCGGAGGAAACCTGGCGCCAGTTGTCAATCCCGGTATCGAGCACATGCTTCTCTTCGCGGTTGAAGTGTTCGGCGGTAAAGATCTGTATGTGGCCCAGTCCATCGTTGATGGTGCTCTCGCGAAGTCCCCAGAACATGCGTGCGAAGAAGCCTCCCACGAGCAGCAGGCCAGCCACGCCGCCTCCGACCATCAACAGCGTCATCAGCGTGCGACGGCGATTGCGAAATACATTACGAAAGGCTAGAAGCAAGAACTTGCTCATGGCTGCCTCCTTCTTGGGTGGTGTCGGATACAACGTGGCCATCGGTGAGGCGCACAATGCGTGGGGTGTGTTCAAGCAGCCGCTGGTCGTGGGTCGAAAAGATGAATGTGAGACCGAGTCGGCGGTTGAGGTCGCGCATCAGGTCGATAAGTTGCGTGGCATTTCGTGAGTCGAGGTTGGCGGTCGGCTCGTCGGCCAGCACCAGCGCGGGACGGTGCACAATGGCGCGCGCCACGGCGACTCTTTGGCGTTCGCCGCCGGAGAGCAGATCGGGGCGTTGGTTGGCTCGCTGCGCCAGGCCAACACTTTCCAGAGCTTCGGCTACACGCTTCCGGCGCTCGGCCGCGTCCACCCCTTGAACCAGGAGGGGAAATTCAACATTTTCGGCGGCGGTGAAGACGGGGATCAGGTTGAAGGTCTGAAAGACGAAGCCGATCTTGTTGCGGCGCAACTCGGTCATGCGGTTGGCACTCAGCGAAGTCGTATCGACACCATCTATGTGGATGCGGCCGGAGGTCGGCTTGTCGATGCAGCCAATCAGGTTCAAGAGGGTCGATTTGCCGCTGCCGCTGGGGCCGGCGATGGCCAGAAATTCGCCGCGCTCGACGCCAAAGCTGGCTTCGGCGAGGGCAATCACGTCACTGTGGTCCAGCGGAAACTTGCGGCTGACTGATTCCACGTCCACAAGCAGTTTGGTCTGATTCATCGGTGCCGTTCCCTTCCCGAGCGATCGCTCTAATCGGAAGGTACAGACACATCGATTCCTGCGCGCGGTGTTCTGGACGAGGGGGCGAATGGGGAGATGGAGGGTTGGAATCGGTGTATGAGCGGGGCGGGCCTAATCGAGTCACCCCGCTGTCAAAACAAAAAACTGAGGACCGTCCTGACGATTACTGCTGGGGACCGCCTTGGGCGGGCTGTCCGCCATTGGGCGGCTGGCCCATAACGGAAACCGATTTGGCCAGAAAAACTCCCTGCTGCACCGAACCCTCGACGCGCACGCTGTCACCCACCTGGACGTCGGCTAAGGTGATGGGATCGCGCCGCTTGCGGAACGTCGTGTTTTCATCGGCCAGAACGGTGTGGGTAGATTTATCCATACCGCCTTCGAGCGTAAGTTTGGCCTCATTGATGGCGCTTACCTTGCCCATGAGCCAGGTTTTGCCATAATTGGCCTGCATCTCGCGCATTTGTCTGGCGCGTTCGGGGTCGATTTGCATCACGACCACTGCGCCCACTGACTTGGCGGTCGTGTCCACTTCGCCGTTGGCGCCCACGGCATCTCCCACCTTGATGTCGCTGGACTTGATGGCCTGCGGGGGCGTGCGCTCGCCACCCTCACCATTCCGCTCTCCCTGTCGCGGCGGAGGCTGCTTGAGGAAGCGGGTATTGGCGCTGAAGTGAATGGTATAGGTTTCACCAGCCTCGTTCTTGACGGTGTAATGGTCCGAGGCGACCTCAGTAACCGTCCCCATGACCCCGCGGCCGCCCATCATACCGCCGCCCCAGCCGCGACCACCGCGCTGACCACCGCCTTGTCCCTGCGATTGACCAGCAGGCGGGCCAGAGGTTGCGTCTTGAGAGTAAGCGACAGCGCCGAAAATCAGCGCCATTCCGAAAACCAGCGATAAGCGATTGTTCATGGACAACTCCATCGGCAAGCTACCCCGCCATGTATTCATAGACGTAGACAGCCTGCCAGGAGATGACGACGCCCGTGTATACCGCCTGGGGATGACGGCCTGGGCGATGCGGAGAGCGGCCTCTACTGCGAGCCTTGGGCTGCTAGTAGTTGTTGGAAGGCGGGAACATCGCGCAGCGCGGCAAACTCGCTGTCAGCGATGATCTTCTTGGGGCTGGTGAATCCCTCGTTGAGCGCCATACGCAGATATTCGATGGCGCGATCGTTCATGCCGGCGCGAACGCACCCCTTGGCCATGTAAAAGTTCATTGCACCACGATCTTGAGCCGATGCCGGGTTATCGACGCGAACGCTGGTGTGTTGCTCAAATATCTTGGGATCGATTGCCAGTGCGGCCTGGTAGGCTTCCCAACCTTTCTTGTACTTATGTTCGGCTAGCAAAGCGGTTCCCATATTTTTGTGGAACAGGGCAGAATGCGGATCGAGCTTGAGCGCTTTTTTGAACATGCGCTCGGCCGACGAATACTGCTTGAACGTCACGTAGATGCTGCCGAGGTTATTGAGCACAATGGGGTTAGCCGGCTGCAATTTGAGAGCCGCCTGGTAGCAGCGCTCGGCGTCATAGGTGTTGAACATGAGCTGGTAGGCCACGCCCATCTTGTTCCAGGCGCTGGCGGAATCGCGCGGAGCCTGCTTGTAGGCCTCAATGGCGGCCTGATAGCGCTGGTGACCCATCATCGCGTCGCCGACTTGTTCGGGACTGGGTTGAAATTGAGGTTCCGTTACCGCGGGCTTGGGCAGGATCACGGCTGAGCCAGCCAAATTCGGGGTTTGCGAATAAACTGCCAGAGATTCGGCGATCAGGGCCGCGGATACGATCAAGGCCGGCAGCCAGCGGCGCTCACACACTCTACACATATTCCCTCCCTATTCGAAGGAACGTCAGCAATGCACTTAAGGATCAGCGCTATTTCTCGTCCGTGTGAATTAGAGCACCAAATGAGGACATTTAGTCAACTCGCGTGGCGAAACGGCATCCAAAAGTTTTGAACTGGTTCTTTCAAATCTTTTCCCTATTTCCGAAACAGACTATGGTCGCTTCGAGCATCAATGTATGTGACCCAAGGCACTTGCTGAGCGGGCGTAATCAGCCTTGTTATCGCGTTGATTCAGTCGCGGCCGGTTCTGGGTTACACTCTTCGCAGTGCGAGAGGGATAACTGATGAGCACGATCATTCCATGTAGTACCCAAGTTGGTCTGGCGGAACGATTTCGCGCCACCCGCCGGCGCACGCTGGACATATGTAAGCCATTGACGCCGGAAGACATGATGGTGCAATCCTGCCCCGAGGCGTCGCCCGCTAAATGGCATCTGGCACATACCGCGTGGTTCTTCGAGTCGTTCGTTCTGCGCGAGTTTCAGTCTGACTACAAAGTTTTCAATGCCGACTTTGCATGGCTTTTCAACAGCTATTACCAGAGCTTTGCGGCATTCCCTGAAAAGCGGTTGCGTGCCTCCTTTTCGCGACCGCCTCTAGCCGAGATTCTGTTGTTCCGCGCCCATGTCGACGCTGCGGTTGAGCGACTGCTCGAGCAGGATCCCGATCCCGAGGCGCTAAAGCGGATCGAGCTGGGCATCAATCATGAAGAGCAGCACCAGGAACTGCTGTTGACCGACAGCTTGCACGCCTTTTTTACCAACCCGCTGCGGCCGACCTATTTGTCAGAAACGGTGCGGCCTCCGATGAAGGCAGACAAGCCGCAACCGGCGCGCTTTCTGCGTTTTGAAGGCGGTATGCAGGAGTCGGGACACGCCGGCGAAGGATTTTGCTTTGACAATGAACTGCCACGCCATCGCGTATGGCTGGCGCCTTATGCGCTGGCCGAGCGGCTGGTGACTTGCGGCGAGTATGCGGAGTTTATGGCCGACGGGGGCTATCGGCGGGCAGAACTGTGGCTCTCAGATGGCTGGAATGCAGTGCAAAATAACGGCTGGCGCGCACCCCTCTACTGGAGCAGCGACAGCGGGGAGTGGAGCGTGTTTACCCTGCGCGGCGAGCAACCATTCAAACGCATGGAGAACGTGCCGGTAAGCCATCTAAGTTATTTTGAGGCAGACGCTTATGCGCGCTGGGCTGGTCACCGGCTGCCAACCGAGTTTGAATGGGAAGCGGCGGCGGAGGGTCGTTTGATCGCGGGAAATTTGCTCGATTCGGGCAGGCTCATGCCGATTGCCGCCTCAGAATTAGCGGAACTCGAGATGGGGGAAGAACCGGGGGTTGGTCGCGCGCTGCTTTCTGAGAATCCCGTGCCGTTTGAACGTCCGTGGCAACTTTTCGGAGATTGCTGGCAATGGACGGCGAGCGCTTATCTCGGCTATCCGGGGTTTCGTCCGCTTCCCGGTTCGCTGGGCGAGTACAACGGGAAGTTCATGAATGGGCAAATGGTGCTGCGAGGAGGTTCTTGTGTGACGCCGAGGCCGCACATACGCGCCAGTTATCGCAACTTCTTCTCTCCTGAGACGCGTTGGCAATTTTCTGGCATCCGATTGGCTAGCTGGTAACTCTCATCTACTGAGGCGCATCCAACAGACGGCATGACCACAATCGGGCTTCCCCAAAGCAGTCTCCAAATCTCTGATCCCGTAGCTCTCGCCGTGTGCGAGGGGCTTATGTCGCGTCCTAAGTGGCTGCCTTCTTGGCTGTTTTATGACGCGGCAGGTTCCCGGCTGTTTGATCGCATCACCGAACTGCCCGAGTACTACGTCACGCGGACGGAGCGGGCTATCCTGGCCGAACACGCTGCCGAGATGATCGCGCTGGCGGCAGGGGGGGAAGCGCTGAGAGTGGTGGAGTTGGGCGCAGGCTCGGCCGACAAGACGCGCCTTCTGCTGTCGGCGGCCGTCGATCGCCAGGATACCGTTTGCTACGAACCGGTGGATGTTTCGGCGAGCGCGCTTGAAGAGGCGCAGGAACGGATCGAACGAGAGATTCCAGGCGTTTTGGTGCAGCCGCGCGTCGAGGATTACACGCAGAGTTTTACGTTGGATTCGCCAAGTCTGGGCGAGCGGCGGCTGGTGCTTTATATCGGATCGAGTATTGGGAATTTCGAACCGTTGGAGGCGGAAGGCTTGCTGCGGAAGGTGCGCGCGACGCTGCTACCGGGTGACTGCATTTTGCTGGGTGTTGATTTGGTGAAAGATCGCGATGTGCTGGTGCCTGCCTACGATGATGCGGCAGGGGTTACGGCTGATTTTAACTTGAATGTTTTGACCCGTCTGAATCGCGAATTGGGCGCGGATTTTGATCTGGAAGGGTTTAGGCATCAGGCGGTCTGGAACGGATCGCATTCGCGGATGGAGATGCATCTTGAGAGCTCGACTTCGCAGGAGGTGCGGATTCCGGCGCTCGAACTCGTCGTCGACTTTGCTGCTGGAGAGACGATTCACACTGAAAACAGCTACAAGTATCTACCTTTTCAAGCGGAGGAACTGCTGGCCGCGTCGGGATTTTCGCCTGAAAAGACTTGGACCGACGGTCAAGGTTGGTTTGCAGTGTGCCTTGCGCGAGTCTCGTAAACTTATGAATATAAGTTGTGTATCGCTTTTTTGATGCCTTCGGAATGAGGCGGCGGCGTGGGCAACCGCAGAGCGAGACTAGACCGCTGCATATCTTTAGAGCCCGCGAATTTATACTTGAAATCGGCATGAGCGAGTTCTTACCCGTAGACGAACAAATGGATTTGCTGGAGAAGGGTGCGGCGGAGATTATCCGCGTGAGCGACCTGAGGGAGCGGCTGGAAGAAAGTCGCAAGACGGGGCGACCTTTGCGGGTCAAGGCGGGGTTTGACCCGACGGCGCCGGATCTGCACCTGGGTCACACGGTGTTGATGCGCAAGCTGCGGCACTTTCAGCAATTGGGCCACCAGGTGATCTTCCTGGTTGGCGACTTTACAACCCTGATTGGCGACCCGACGGGACGGAATGTGACCCGCAAGCCGCTGACCCGGGAACAGATCGACGCCAACGCCGAGACGTATAAACAGCAAGTCTTCAAGATTCTCGACGAGAAAGCGACCGAAGTTCGCTACAACTCCGAATGGCTGGGGAAGTTGGGCTACGAGGGCACGATTCGCCTAACGTCGCACTTTACAGTTTCGCAAATGCTAGAGCGGGATGAGTTTAACAAGCGCTTCCAAGCTGAGCAGCCGATCGGTCTGCACGAACTGCTTTACCCGGTGATGCAGGGGTACGATTCGGTGGCGCTGGAGTGCGATGTGGAACTCGGAGGCACCGACCAGAAGTTTAACTTGCTGTGCGGACGGGAGTTGCAGCGGCACTACGGGCAGAAACCGCAGATCGTGCTGATGACGCCGATTCTCGAAGGCCTGGACGGCACGCAGAAGATGTCGAAGTCGCTGGGTAACGCGATCGGTATTCACGAGCCGCCGCAGGAGATGTATGGCAAGCTGATGTCGATCTCCGATGAATTGATGTGGAAGTATTGGGTTTTCCTGACGGATCTGCGGCTTTCTGAGGTGGAATCTCTAAAAGCCGAGGTTGCGGGCGGAAAGCTGCATCCGATGGACGTGAAGAAGCGGCTGGCACGAACGATCACAGCGGGATTTCATGGCGAGGAAGCGGCTGCGCATGCCGACGAAAATTGGGCTCGGATGTTCCAGCAGAAGGGCGAAAGCGAGGACCTGGAAGAGGTCAGTGTCGCGTATGCCGATCTAGTGGGACCGTCGGGTGCTCCTGGCGGATTACAGATTCGTTTACCTAAGTTGCTTATTCAGTTGGGATTAGCTGCGAGCGGGGCGGAAGCGAGCCGTAAGATCGCCGAGAAGGCAGTGAAGATTGATGGCGAGGTTGCCGGGAATGCGCTCGTAAACATTGACGCTCTGCCGGTTCGGCTGGTGGTTCGATTGGGCAAGCGCGCTAAGGTTGCGATAATCGGGAGTTTGGGTGAGGGTGTTTAGACGGAAGTCAGCTTTAGATTGAGTGGCTTGTTTCGATTGGCCAAATGGCGTATAGTGGAGTTTGAGAGGTGGGGTATGGCGACACAATCCATTCCGGACGTGCTTGGCGGAGAACTCATTCTAGGCAAATCGATGGCCAAGAGTGGGGCTTTGGCAGAAATGATTCGCGAGGGGTTGCCCGTCAAGTCGCTCTTTTTGCTGGCGGAACGGCTCGACCTGCGGCAAGCGGAGATCTCTGAAAAAATCGGCATCCCGCAGCGCACGCTCACCCGGCGGTTCACGCAGGACGCGCGTCTCACGCCGACGGAGTCAGACCGCACGGTGCGCCTGGCCCAGGTTTATGCCACCGCGTCTGAGACGCTTGGAGACGGAGACAAAGCCGCGCAATGGCTCAAAACACCGAATCGCGCGCTGCGCGGGGGCCGGCCTTTGGACCAGCTCGATACCGACCCCGGGGTGCGCGAGGTGGAAGATCTGCTCGGGCGTATTGCCTACGGCGTTTATAGCTGATGAAGGTTTGGCGCATCTGCCGCGCCCCATACGCTGCCGACGCTTTCTCCGGTGAAGGAGCGCGTCGATTTGGCGGCCGGTGGAACTCTCGCGGCGTACCTATGGTCTACGCGTCAACCTCGCTCTCGCTAGCTGCCATCGAACTGTTTGTTCACCTTGAACCGGGCTTGGCTCCGCGCGACCTTGTCTACCTTTCCGCGGAATTGCCTGTGATGGAGCCGGCGCAAACCATAGATCCTTCCGATCTTCCGCCGGCTTGGTGGACGGATGACGCTGAAAACGGCATGGACGCGACCCATGATCTGGGCGACGCGTGGATCCGCGCCAAATCCTCGCTCGCCGTCATGGTGCCCTCGGTCCCCATTCGCGTGGAGTGGAATGTTCTGCTCAATCCGCTTCATCCCCGCATGAGCGAGTTGCGGATCGAACCCGCGCAACCCTTCATTTTTGACGCACGCATGTTTCAGTAAATCTATGTATCCACGTCACTTATTGCTGATAAGAGACAAGAATGGAAGAACACAATAACCGGCGGTTGAAGGTAAGCCCTTGTGGTCTCCCACCCATCGAGCAAAAGACGCTCGATGGATGGGGCACCCATCGTTTCATCCCCCGGGGTCGGCAACGCCGGTGGTTGACTTGAGGGAAACGTCGACGAGCGGGAATCAGATTGGCCCGGATTCAGGCTTCGAAATCCAGTTCGACGGGATCGATCAGAGGAACTAACCACTTAAGCAGCGCCTGGTGCATGGGGTGAGTGGTGTAGGCGTCGGCGGCAGCTTTGTCGGTGAAGGTCATGAGGCCGGCAAAGGTGTACCCCTGACCGCGCGGGGAGAGGTTGGGGCCGATATGAACGTCTATAAGTCCCAGGATATGGTCGCGGAATGCGGCTATGTCGTGGGAGGCACGGGCTTTATCGGCTTCCGTAGCCTGCGGCTTCCAACGAAATCCGAAGATATGAATGAACATTTATCCCCTCTTTTTAGCCGATTAAGGCGAAGATTCGGGCAGATTTGAGCAGTTTTGCGACGTCTTCTTTGGAGCAGGACTCGGTATAGATGCGCATGAGCGGCTCAGTGCCGCTGGCACGCAACAGAAGCCAAGTCTCAGCAGCGTTGGGTTTGGTTGCGGCTTCGGGGTTGTCGAGGTAGAACTTCACACCGTCGAGATTTTCCTGGCGGAGGATCTTCATGCCGGCAAAGACGGGGTCGCCGGTCTGGAGCGCACGGGCGCGGGCGATAGCGCCGTTTTTGACGTCGTCGGAGATGTGGAGATCGATGCGGCCGTATTGATGCTCACCGTATTCGGCTTGCAGATCGGCTACGAGTTCGCCGAGGGTTTTGTGTTCTTCGGCCATGACGTTGGCGAGCAGCAGGGCGTTCAGAAGTCCATCGCGCTCAGGGAGATGGCGCTGGAAACCAATCCCGCCGGATTCTTCGCCGCCCATGAGGATTTCGCACTCCAACATGTAATCGCAGACGAATTTGAAGCCGATGCCGTGCTCGATCAGTTCGCGGCCATACTTTTTGCAGATTCGATCGAGCATCTTGGTAGTGTTGAAGGCGCGGGTGACGGCGCCGGGCCAGCCTTTGCGGCGCAGAACCCAACTGAGCAGAACGGAAAAAATCTTATGCGGATCTACGAAGTTTCCGTGTTCGTCGGTGGCGCCGATGCGGTCGGCGTCGCCGTCGGTGCAAAGGCCGGCGTCGCAGCCGTTCGCCACCACAGCTTCGCCGAGGGCACGAATGTGGGGCTCGATGGGCTCGGGATTGATGCCGGGAAAGTTGGGGTCGACATTACCGCGAATTTGAACGTGATCGACGCCTATGCGCGTGAAGATATTGGAGATGATGGTGCGCCCGGCTCCGTACATTGAGTCGATGGCGAACTTCATACCGGAATTCGAAATCAGGTCAAGATCAGCAAAGGTTTCGATGGCGTGGAGGTAGGGCGGTAGGAAATCGACCTCTTCAATCACTGCCGGTTGGGAGGTCTTTGCGACCGGTTGACCGAGGAAAGACTCGATTTCGGCGATGATCGAGGGTTTGCCCGATCCTCCATACCAGGCCTTGTATTTCACGCCGTTCCACTGGGCGGGGTTGTGCGATGAGGTGATCATGATTCCGCCAGCGGCGCCGCGGCCTCGCACGCCGTAACTCAAGGCAGGAGTAGGAGTAATGTCGTTGGCCAGGGAGACGGGAATGCCGGTGGAGGCGACGACTTCAGCGCAGATGCGAGCGAAGGTGTTGGACTCGAAGCGCGTGTCGTACCCGATGCACAACCCCTTGGCTGGATCTTCTTTGGCATGAATGTAGGCGGCGACGGCCTCGGCGGCAATACGCACGTTGGCAAAGGTGAAGTCGTCGGCGATCACACCGCGCCAGCCGTCGGTGCCAAACTTAATCTGAGGATGAGGCATGCTTAGTCCTTGGTTCTCCTAGACAAGAGTGTAAATAACTGAAGGGAGATACCTGAGAAGAGAGGGTGTGACAGGGATCTTTTGCGATATTTACACGTGTTTGTGCAATACGCTACGCCCGTTTCGATAAAGACCTTGGAACTGGGGACGCCCAGAGAAGTACGATGGGGACTCGCCCTCAGATTAAGTCGGTACGACCGGATAAGCCCAATTCTTTCACGATCTTGCCAACGTCTTGTGAATGGTCGCGATGGGCGATCAGCAGGGCATCTTCGGTGTCGACGATGACGAGGTTTTCGACGCCAACCAGTGCGACAAATTTCTTGGGGCTGTAGATGTAGTTGTTGCCTGCTTCGATGGTGAGATGGCCTTCGGTTTCAGCGACATTGCCGTCGCCATCGCCACGCAGACGGGTCTCAAGCTGGTACTCGAAAAGGGACGCCCAGGAGCCGAGATCGTTCCAACTGAATTCGGCCGGTAGGCAATACAGATTAGAAAGATGTTCGCCCTTGGCGGAGCGGGGCTCGAGCACGGCGTAATCGACGGAGATGTTTTCGCACTTGCCGTAAAGCTGGTGAAAGACTTGTTCGAAATCGGGCGTACCATACGCTGCTGCAATGCTTTCCAGCAAAGGCGCGGTCTCAGGCAAGTGTTCGCGGACGGCGTTGGCGAGGGTGCGTGCGGTCCAGAGAAACATGCCGGAGTTCCAAAAGTAGTTGCCGGCAGCGACAAATTCTTCAGCGCGATTGAGGTTGGGTTTTTCAGTGAAGCGGCGGACGTGTAAGGCAGTTTCGTCGCGGGTGTACTCGCCGGTTTCGATGTAGCCGTAGCCGGTTTCGGGGCGGGTGGGCTCGATGCCGAGCACGACTATGTTGTCTCCGGCAGCAGCGCAGGCAATGCCTTTTTGGAGCGCTTTTAGAAAGCGGGGCTCGTCGGCGATGACGTGGTCAGAGGGAAAGATGCCGAGGACGGCGTCAGGATTTTCGCGCTCGATGAGAAAGGCCGCCAAACCACAGGCAGGAGCGGTGTTACGGGCCACGGGCTCCTGGATGATCTGACCTTCAGGCACGCCCTGGAGCTGGTCGGCAATTTCGTGTGCCAGATATTCGTTGGTGATGACCCAGGTGTGATCGAGACCCGCCAATGGTTTTAGGCGTTCGACGGTCTGCTGGATCATGGAGCGCTCGCCATCGAGGGCCAGAACCTGCTTGGCACGGGCGCGGCGGGAGCGGGGCCAGAATCTGGTTCCGCTACCACCGGCAAGAATCACAGGACGAAAATCGATGCGCTTTGGCATGGAAGACTCATCCTACTCGACAAATGCAGTGTTTGAAAAGCGATAGCTAAGACATTCGCGTATAACGGGTAACGTTTTCACAGCAATCCAGCGTAAGTGATTGTCGTAGAATGGTCGTTTTAAGCCAGGTGGGAGAGGAATTCTGCCATGCGGCGGGATCCCTCGTCGATGTTTTGCTTGGTTACGGGGTAGGAGAGTCGGATGTGGGAGGCGGTGCCAAATGCCTCGCCGGGAACCGTAACGACGTGTGCCTCGTGGAGGAGGCGTGTGGCTAATTCAGTGGCGGTTTGGACTCCGCCCTTGCCGAGGAAGGCCGAGATATTGGGGTAGACGTAGAAGGCGCCTTCTGGTTTAGTGCAAGTAACCCCTGGGATTTCAGCTAGTTTGGCGAGCATGTAGTCGCGGAGGTCGATGAACTCGGTGCGGAAGTTGGCGACACATTCCTGCGAACCGGAGAGCGCGGCGATGGCGGCTTTTTGGACGATGCTGGCGGCGTTGGAGGTGGATTGGGACTGGAGCTTGCTGAGGTTGGCGGTGATGGCCTTGGGAGCGAGGGCGAATCCGGCACGCCAGCCGGTCATGGAATAGGTCTTGGAGAGTGAGCCGAGAATAACTATGTGGTCTTTGGCCCAGGTAAAGGAGCCGCCGGAGACAGGGTTGCCGGCATAGTTAAGGTACACATAACATTCGTCCAGGAGCAGGAAGATGCCGCGCTCGTGGGCGAGGTGAACGATGCGCTCGAGATCCTGGGCGGAGACGACGGAGCCGGCAGGATTGGAGGGCGAATTGAGAATGATGGCCTTGGTTTTGGGTGTAATGGCCTTTTCAATGGCGTCGGCGGTGATGCGGAAGTTTTCGGCTTCGCTGGTTTCGAGGAAGACGACCTTGCCGCCGGCGTACTGAATGATGTCTTTGAAGCTGACCCAGTAGGGGACGGGCAGGATGACTTCGTCGCCGTGGTCGACGAGGACCTGGATGGTATTTAAAAGAGCGAGCTTGCCGCCGGTGGTGAAGATGGCTTCATCGATGGAATAGTCGGAGCCGAAGTCGCAGGCGTGGCGATCGACGATAGCCTTGCGGACGTCGGGGATGCCGGGAACGACGGTGTAGCGGGTGAAGTTAGCGTCAATGGCGGCGATGGCGGCGTCTTTGATGTGGCGGGGCGTGGGGAAATGGGGCTCTCCGGCGCCAAAATCGACCAGATTAATGCCCTTGGCGCGCAGTTTGGCAGCTTCGGCGGCCACGGCCATGGTTGCAGAGACTTCAATGCGGCCGATGCGGTCGGCAAACTTCAGTGGAGCAGCTACAGTCGTCATGCTCTTATCTTTGCAGAATTGGAGGAATGACGGAAGGTGCGGGGAGGAAATGATAGGGATATTGGGGAGAAAAAGGTGGCGGACAGAAATAGGGAAGAAGTCGCGTGGGGAAGCGACATAATTAAGCCAAACGGCCAAAAAGCGGGCGAAATTGGG
>Ga0302140_10000482_pt1 | contig 50101 bp, 48 predicted proteins | sample I_Bog_E1_1_FD_202095 | JGI IMG/M metagenome (GOLD analysis project Ga0302140, IMG submission 202095) | Peat permafrost microbial communities from Stordalen Mire near Abisko, Sweden - I_Bog_E1_1 | ecosystem: Environmental > Terrestrial > Soil > Wetlands > Peat | place: Sweden: Abisko, Stordalen...
ACCTAAAAACTTGATAAATATTTTCCAGTTTTATAAAGAATTTATGTTTATTTTCAAAAAGTGCTAAAGTCATTGATTTTCAATCACTTCAGCACTTTTTATATTTCATTCACGGAATCTCTGCGTAATTTGGGTATCTATATTTTGGAGATACTTAAGAAGTAGTTAATTATAAAAATTGTCTCAGAATTTAAAAATAAAAAATATTTATATTTTAGAAGTTTATAAATAAAAATTCTTTTTATTTATAAACTTTAAGGCAGTTATTTTGAGAAAAGAGGAGGAATTTGTATGGCACCTGTACTTGAAGTTAATGAGTTAACAAAGACATATAAAAATGGTCGTGGAATAATGGATATATCCTTTGAAATTGAAAAAGGAGATATTTTCGGTTTACTTGGTCCAAATGGTTCTGGAAAAACTACTACTATGAAAATTATCACTGGTTTGTCATATGCAGACAAAGGAAGTGTTCAAATATTAGGAAGTTCTTTAGAAGAAAGTTCAAAGGCATTAAAAGAAATTGGATGTCTTATTGAGGCACCAGCAATTTATGATTATCTTACAGCTAGAGAAAATCTAAAAATTGCAGCAAATTATTATGCAGAAATTAAAACACCAAGAATAGATGATATGCTTACACAAACAGGATTAATAAAATATGCTAATGAGAAGGTGAAAAACTTTTCTCTTGGAATGAAGCAACGATTAGGGCTTGCTCTAGCATTAGTATCTAAACCTAAATTAGTAATTTTAGATGAACCTACTAATGGATTAGATATAGAAGGAACTGTAGATATTAGAGAAATCATAATGAAACAAGCAAAACTTGGCATAACATTTCTTGTTTCAAGTCATATTTCTCATGAAATAGAACTTATGTGTAATAAAGTTGGCATTATAAAGGAAGGGAAATTGTTAAATGTAACATCAATGAAGAATGCATTGGATGAATGCGAAACTTTAGAAAAATATTTTCTTAAACATGTTGGGAGAAAGAAGGAAGAGGTATGAATGAAATAAGAATCGGAATAATTAATGAAAATACAAAACTATTTAAAAGAAGTAAGTACAAAATTTTATTAATTTGCATTGGAATATTATGCATAGCTCTAGGCTTAATAAGTAATTTTACAGGAGGTTTAATTAATGTTTCATTATCTAATCTTCCATTAAATATATTATCAATATTGACTAATATTTTGATTCCACTAATTGTATTTATGGCAGTTGCAGATTTATTTGTAGCAGAACAAGAAAATGGAACAATTAAAGCTGTAATAACAAGGCCCATAAGTAGAAATGAAATTCTTATTTCTAAGATGGTATCTATTTTGATTTATGTAATAAGTATTTTAATAATCACATTTATAATAGGTTTAGTTATGGGAATATTCTTTGGCAGAACACAAGTAATAAATATTCCAGAGATTTTTATTGCATACGTTGTATCAATACTACCTATAATACCAACAATTTTCCTTTCAATATTAATATCACAATTATCAAAAAGTAGCTCTTCTTCAGTAATGCTTTCAGTGTTAATTTATATTATAATTATGTTAAGCGGAATAATTTTTCCTTCAATATCATCAATGCTATTTATTTCATATACAAATTGGTATAAACTGTTTATTGGAGCTCAAATGCCAATAAAATCAATTTTAATAATTGTAGGACTGCTCATGGGATATTCTTTAATATTTTTTTCAGGAGCATATGCATTATTTGAAAAGAAGGAATATTAATATAACTAGGAGGTACCTCCTAGCCATGTGACAAATTAGGAGGATACCTTATTATGATGATAAAAAAACGTCTTACTATTTCTAATATTCTCATGTTAGTAGTTCCAGCAATACTAATAGTAGCAATTGCAGGAGGCGTGCTTGAGGGTTTTACAGAGATATATGGGACAAAGATGAAAGTTTTAGATGATAATAATGGAACTTATTATGTACATAAAGTTTTAAATACCTATAGCAAAAACTTAAAAGATTATAATAAAGAAAATGAAGAAGATAAAAAAATTGAAGAAGTTCTTAAAGAAGTAGGATATAATTTAATAATTACCAGTGATGAAGAAACAATCTTTTCAAATTTAACTGATGAAGATAAAAATTCTATTTCTAAGGTACAAAGTGATGTGCTTTCTTCATCAGATTCAATAGTACTTGAAGTTAACTATGTTTGTTTAATCAAAAATAGTTTCATAAAAGATGGTAAAAGTATTAATATTATTGCAGTTAAATCAAATAATTTAATGAGTAGAGAGCATATGAAAGCTGAAGTTAAAACTTTTTTTGTAAGCTATATGGGAATTGTGTTTGTAATAGCATTACTTATTATTATCTTAACAAATGGTATATTATCATCACGTGTAGCTAAAAGTTTGATTGAACCTTTAGATTTATTAAGTTATGGTGCAGGGCAAATTGAAGAAGGTAACCTTGACTTTCAAATGAATTATCAAGGAAAGGATGAATTTGCAAAGGTTTGTGCTGATTTTGATAAAATGAGAATTAGATTACAAGTATCTGTTCAAATGCAATTAAAATATGAAGAAGATAGAAAAGATTTAGTTGTGGGAATATCTCATGATTTACGTACACCACTTACAACAATTAAAGGATATGTTAAAGGATTAAAAGATGGTGTTGCCAATACACCTGAAAAGTGTGAAAGATATCATGATATTATATATAATAAAGCTTGTGATATGGATATGCTTGTTGATAAATTATTTTTATTCTCTAAGCTAGATACAGGAAAATTTCCTTTCCATTTTGAAAAAGTATATTGTAATGAATTTTTAAAAAGTTTCTTTAAAAGTGCTCTAGATGAATTTAAAAGAAAAGGTCTTAATTTATCTTATGAAAATAATTGTAACGATAATATTTTGATTAATATTGACTCTGAAGAAATAAATAGAGTTTTAATGAACATACTTGAAAACAGTGCAAAATATAAAACTCGCGATTATGGAAATGTAAATATTACAGTAAATAAACAAGGAGATAATATTGTTTTAAGGATTAAAGATAATGGTCCAGGAGTTTTAGAAGAGAACCTTTCACGTTTATTTGTTAGCTTTTATAGAGGAGATGCAGCAAGAACTAATCCAAGTGAAGGTAGTGGACTTGGGCTTTCTATTTCTGAACATATAGTAAAGGCACATGATGGTAAAATTACTGCTGAAAACATGGATGGACTTGTCATTACTATAACTTTACCAATTAGTGGGCAAGATGAAATGCACGAAGAACATATTTAATATATATGAGTGTTAAATAGCTTGATAAAGGCATAATGGGGGAGAAAAATGAGGAAAATATTGATTATAGAAGATGATGAACTTATTGCAGAATTAGAAAGAGATTATCTTGAAATAAACGGATTTGAAACAGAGATAGCAATGGATGGAGATAAAGGATTAGAGCTTGCATTAAATAAGGAATTTGATTTAATTCTTTTAGATTTAATGCTTCCTAGTAAAGATGGATTTCAGATTTGCAGAGAAATAAGAAATAGCAAAAAAGGAGTCTATAGATAAGATTAGAGGACTTGGACTTGGAGCAGATGACTATATTGTTAAGCCTTTTGATCCTAGTGAGCTTGTAGCCAGAGTAAATGCACATCTTTCTCGTTATCATAGATTAACGACAGCAGAAAAAAAAGATGATTCAGAACTTGGAGCTGTAAATTTTGGGAGATTAAAGATATTAACACAGGCATGGAGAGTATATGTTGATGACAAAGAAGTAAAATTTGCAAATAAAGAATTTGAATTGTTATTATTTTTAGCGACTAATCCTAACATTGTATTTTCAAAGGTAACTCTTTTGGATAGAATTTGGGGATTGGATTGCTTTGGAGATGTTGCCACTGTTACAGTGCATATTAATAGAATAAGAGAAAAGATTGAAGAGGATAGTAGTAATCCTAAATTTATAGAAACTGTATGGGGTGCAGGCTATAGATTTAAAATATAAATGCTCGATTTATAGAAAGGCAGATAATTTCTGAATTTTATTAAAAGTACTTCATTAGTATAAATGCTGATGAAGTATTTATACTAATGAAGTACTTTTAAAAATAATAAGTTTTCATGTATTAAGAGATATTTAAAATAATAACAAGTCAGTAGGTGGCTCTATTTTGTCCGATATAAAATAGAATAGCATCCATGACTTGTTATTTTATTTCATAGGCCTAAATTAGATAAGTTCAATTGCTTCTTAGGGCAATCAATATTATTTGATAAATTAATATTGAAATTAAAAATGGTAGAGCAAACAAAAGAACTGATTTGCACACAATGTTTAATATCCCAAAAGTAAGATGAGTCACCTTTAATATAGTTACTTAGTGTATTATCAATTGAAGTTTTTATAGAAGACATGTTATGAAAAGTTAAGTTCAAATTAGTTGATTTATTATGAATTCGCTTTTTAAAACTATCAAAATTACTAAACAAATATTTTTGCAATTCACGTTCATATTTCAAATGATAGGAAATATTTCCAATCGAGCCAGATATATGAGAATTACAACAAAAATCACAAAGATAATGAATAACTATTCCTAGTTGCATTGAATAATAAGCATTAAATCTTTTAATGGAAAGAAGTTCTTCTATTTTTTCATTAATATATCCAAGCGATTTTTGCATATAATGAGGATGAGTTTTAATAAGCCAACTTTGATCAACCATTACAAGACCAAAATTAAACATAAATTTAGAAAAGCCTTTCGGAATAACATTTATATTTTTGATTAAGGATAATTCTCCTAATTTAACATGAGTTTTTACTTTCATAATTAATCTCTCCTCATAATAATAAATTTTGTATATAAATTAATTAAAACATAGAAATGTTAAAATTTAACTTAATTAAAACATAAAAATGTTAAGATTTAACTTAATCATAAATCAATTTTATAAATTGGATATAAATCAAATATAAACAATATGTAAATTTATTTAGTTAGGCATATGAAAGAAAATAACAGGTCCATGATGCGATGTATATTTTGGGTCAGGCAAGGAAGTATGTTTGCCTCATTGGGCTATTAGGTAAACAGGCTGACGACGTATGACATAAAGTGAAACTTTTTAGGTGGAATTTTTCATTCCAGCTAAATTTAGTTGAACTTATCTTAAGACAAAATAGACTAGCATGCTGACCTGTTATTTTTTTGAATATGTCTTAACTTGTTATGCTGGTAAAAATTAAGAAATACTTAACCTAAGGTAAAAGTCTAAAATTATAGAGATTCAAAGTGCGGTTTTCACTTTGAATCTCTATAATATTTATTCATATGTGATTTGAAAATAATAGAAAGATTTATAGATATAATTTTTGACATACATTCTTATGTAGATATTCTAGCACATCTATTTTAAAATAAAAAATAGTTAAGTTCTTGCAATATGATAATTCTCTAATGAATTTCTATAGGTAAATAAATAAAAAATTCTGGTCTAATTATGTAGCTACATAACATATACTAATTTGGTATTACATAATATTAATTTACTGATATTTCATAATTATATTTATAATTGCAATTAATACTAAATAATTGAAGGAGAAAATGATTTTGTGTAGAATAGATAATTAAGTATACCAAATAAAAAAAATGAGGGTGAAATAAATTGGAGAGGTGAAAAATGTTTTTTAAATAGATATCAGAATTTAATATCAAGCAATAAATTTTCTTTGTGTGATAACGTTAACGTGTAAAATTATGGAACATAACTATGCAAATATAATGTTTAGATAAGTGAATTTATTATATATGCATAAACAATTAAGGTACTAATTAAAAAACATTTAAATAAAGTTATTCTTGGCTTCAGGTGAAGTTTTCTTAATAGAAATACAATTTTTTTCACCTGAAGCTTAGAAAAACTTATACCAACAAGGGCACAATGTCCAAGAGCGTACAGCCGTTATCGCCCAGTTAAGCATACATCTCAAATCTATGATTTGATGATGGTCGCTTACTCTGTGAGTACTTATCTTACTTTAGGAAGAGGAGTTTCATATACGTGGGAGTGTTACGGATAGTAGCTGTTGGATAAATGTGATGCATAATTAATTATATATTAAAGGGGAGAGTTATATGGGTAAAAATTATATTATGTTTATTGATGAGAGAGGGTTTTTAAGTACAGACATAAATAACAATTTTTCAATGGTTGGAATAATATTTGAATATGATTATTGTATTGATTTAAAAAATAAGCAATGTGATTTAAAAGCAAAATTAAATCAATACAAGAAAGAATTATTTAAGAACAACAGTTATAATGCTTTTTTAGATGATATTATACTTAAAGAAACTGTTTTGAAAAAAATTGATGAGAAAAAAAGAAAAGAATTTATAAATGAACTACCGTTGATATTTAAAAGTTTAAAATTTACTATAATATCAAGTTCAATAAAACAAGATATTAATAATGTAAAAGAATCATATTCTTTAGCAACTAAGAGTTTATTAGAAAGTTTTTACTCATTCATTAAGAATAAAAACGGAGAATGTGGTGGAATAATTATGCAGGCTAGGGATTGTAAGGCTAACTATATAATACAACAAAGTTTTTTTGATTTATATAATGAGCGAAGTAGAATTTTGAGTAGGTTAGAGGATATCCAAGATAAAATTAATACATTTATTGTATCCGAAAAGGATGATGAAACATATGGGTTAGGTATAGAAGTATCAAATATATTAAACAGTATACTATTTAGAGTCTCAAATGGGTTAAGAGAAATTGATAGTAAACTAATGTCATATTCTGAATATGGTGATACGGATAAAATATTCAATGCAATAAAGTGTAAAATTTATGAAGGTGCACCAATAGAGATAGTCAATAAAAAATTAGAAAAAATTTCTTATAATAGTATAGAGATATTAAGAAAAGAATTAAAAACATTAAAAGAACAATTAAAATTAAAAGATACGAGAATTAATGAAAAACAAAAAGAAATTAATGAGTTAGCTAATGAAATTCAATTGTTAAATCGACAACTAGAAGAAGCTTTGTTAAGTAGGAAAAGTGATAATATAATATTCAAAATTCTTTCAGATATGGATTTTAAGATGAAAGGAATTGAAAAGAAGGCGAGGGTTGCAGAAAATTAAATCATTATAAAGCTATCTATATGACCCAAATCATGTTATACTTATTAAAATAGATTTAAGTATTAATAAAAATGGCTATTAATCATGGCCATTTTTATTGTGCTAAAGAAAAAGAGGGAAGAAATATAATATATGAAATTTGAAGAATTAAACATAATAGAACCAATATTAAAAGCATTGAAAGATGAAAATTACAAAGAAGCTAGTAAAATACAGGAAGAGGCAATTCCATCAATTTTACTAGGAAAAGATTTATTAGGATGCGCACAAACAGGAACGGGTAAAACTGCTGCTTTTGCAATACCTACACTACAGTTATTACATAATGCAAGTAAGAATGCAAAAAAGAAAAAAATACAATCACTAATTTTGACGCCAACTAGAGAATTGGCAATACAAATATATGATAATTTTCAATCATATGGTAAAAATTTAAATCTAAAGTATGCTGTAATATTTGGTGGAGTATCACAAAAACCACAAGAAGAAGTATTAAGAAAAGGTGTAGATATATTAATAGCAACACCAGGAAGATTAAATGATTTAGTAAATCAAAAAATTATAGATTTAAGTGAAATAGAAATATTCATATTAGATGAAGCTGATAGAATGTTAGATATGGGATTTATAAATGATGTGAAAAAGGTTATAAGATATATTCCTAAAAAAAGACAAACATTATTCTTTTCAGCAACTATGCCTACTGAAATTAAAAAATTAGTAAGCACACTTTTAGTAGACCCAGTTGTAGTAGAGGTAACACCTGTATCATCAACCGTTGATAAGATTAAACAATCACTTTACTATGTAGATAAAACTAACAAGAGAAAATTATTAATAAGCTTATTAAAAACAGATGAAATCAAATCAGCATTAGTTTTCACAAGAACTAAAAGTGATGCTAATAGATTAGTAAAGTATTTAGAAGATGCACAAATAGGAGCAAAAGCAATTCATGGGAATAAATCTCAAAATGCTAGACAAGAAGCTCTGCAAAGCTTTAAAAATAAAGAAATACAAGTATTAATAGCTACAGATATAGCAGCAAGAGGAATTGATATTGATGAATTGTCACATGTAATTAATTATGGCTTACCTAATATACCAGAAACTTATGTACATAGAATTGGAAGAACAGGTAGAGCAGGGCAATGTGGAATAGCTATATCATTTAGTGATGTAGATGAAATACCTTATGTAAAAGATATAGAAAAATTGATTAAAAAGAAAATAGATGTAATTGAAGGACATAAATATCCAATGGTAAATCTAACACCAAGTCCTAAGACTAAAGCTACAGGGAATAGAGCTAGATCAGGATATGCTCCTAAAGCTAAAGGAACAGGAAATCAAAGTACATCTAAAACTACAACTACAGGAAATTCAACTGCAAATAAGACTGTAGCAACAGGAAATGCAAATAAACCTAAAACAACAACATCGGGAAATAAAAGTACATTTAAAACTGGAGCAACAGGAAATCCCAATGCACGTAAAACTACAGTTGGAGCAAAGAAGAATACAACTAGAAGAACAAGTTTTAAATAAATTTTAGATAATCTTTATAAACATCCACAGTATTATAAATAATATTGTGGGTGTTTTTTTATTATAAAGTGAGATATTTAAAAGTAAAGTTTTATACTTTAGCTGAAGTTATATAAATCAGATAGAGTACATTCGGAAGCTATTTATTGTATTTTTTAAATTAAATATAATAAAATTAATACTATCTGTAAATAAAATAATCAACATTTTGGTTGACTACAGATAATAGAAATAGAGAGTAATATAGTTTTTGAGGTGATAATGAAGTGGGAAAAGATTACATATTTTTATGGGGATTATGTTTTTTGATATGATAGTATTAAATGCATTTGGCAGTTGATTTTGGTAAAGAAAACTTTATTAATAAATCGAAAATTAGAACAAATAATTGTTAACAATGAATTCATGGTGTAAAATTAAATGAAATAATCTATCAATAATTGAGGAATTAAATAAGAACAATTTTAGAGGTAATAAAACCATGTTATTTTATATATGAAAAAATTATAAATAAAGGAGTATGTTTTAATGAAAAAAAGTTTTAATATAGATAAATTTTTACTAAAGTATCCAAAGGCTAAAGAAACAATTTCAAAAAATAACATTAATATTGATAATCTTAAAGAAATTTATGAAGATTATATGGAATATAAAAACTCATATGAAAATCAAGCTGAGTTTATAGCTAATATTTTGCGTTCACAAGAAATGGTACATTTAGTTAAGTCAAGGATTAAAGAATCGGAGAGATTAATAGAAAAGGTTATAAGAAAGACGGAAGATAGAAAAATCAAATATGGTGATAACTTTGAGTTTACAGTAGATAACTATAAAAATGAAATAAATGATTTAATAGGAATAAGGGTTATACATATATTTAAAGATCAATGGCAAGAAATACATGAATTTATTTTAAAAACTTGGAAGGTTATAGAGATAACAGCGAATGTTAGAGGCGGAGATAATATAGAGGTTTTTGAAAATCAAAGTATTGAGGTAAGGTCAAAAGCTTCGGGATATCGTTCAGTACACTATTTAGTAGAATTTTATCCAACTAGCCAAAAAGTTATTGCAGAAATACAAGTTAGAACAATTTTCGAAGAAGGTTATGGGGAAATAGATCATAGGCTAAGATATTCACATAATGAAATTCCAGAAATTCTTCAATCTAATTTGTTGTTATTTAATAGAATTGTAGGAAGTGCAGATGAAATGGCGTCATTAATTAACAATCTTAGTAAGGAATGGGGAGAAAAGGAATTCAATTATAAGAACATAATAGAAGAGCAGCAAGCTGAGATAAATAGATTAAAAAATAAGATGACATGGATAGATGTAGAGAATAACTCGTAATGTTAAAAAATAACTAACCAATTGTGCATTTTACTTAATTCATAAAAAGGACTATACAGATAGTATTTTTTTGTTATAATAAAACATGTATATTACATAGTAAATTTATAAGAAAAGTGAGAAATTAAAAATAAAATAGAAAAAAGTAATATAGACTTGAAAGGAAGAGGAGTGAATGGAAGTTTATTTTGATAATAGCTCAACAACAAAGCCTTCAGACAAGATTATTGATGAAGTTGCTTTTGGAATGAAGGAGTTTTATGGGAATCCATCTTCATTGCATAATTTAGGCTTAAAAAGTGAACGGAAGATAAAGGAATGTAGAGAAGTTTTAGCTAAAACTATAAATTCTAGTGAAAATGAAATACATTTTAATGCAGGTGGAAGTGAAGGAAATAATTTGGTTCTTAAGGGGATTTTAAAGTCAGGAGCTCATCTTATTACAACACCTTTTGAACATGCATCCATTTTAAATACCATAAAGAGATTAGAAGAAGGCGGAGTTAAGGTTACATTCTTAAAAATAGATGAAAATGGTAAAGTTGATTTAGAACATTTAAAGAATTCTATAACTAAAGAAACAGTTCTTGTTTCTATTGTACATGTAAATAATGAGCTAGGAGTAATCCAAGATTTAAAAACAATAGGAGCAATTATCAAGGAAAGTAGTACAAGAACTAAATTTCATGTGGATGGAGTTCAAAGTTATGGTAAGCTACATATAGATGTTAAGAAAATGAATATAGATTTTTTGACTGTAAGTGCTCATAAATTTCATGGACCTAAAGGAGTAGGATTTATATATATTAAAAAACCTAGTAATGTGCTTCCTTTAATAGAAGGTGGATCGCAAGAATTTGGAGTAAGGGCGGGTACACAAAATATACCTGGTATAATGGGATTAAGCCTAGCAGCTAAATTAGCTTATGAAAAAATAGATGAGAATTATAATAAGGTTTTTGAAATAAAAAAGAGATTTATTGAAAAACTAAAAAATATAGAGGATATAAGAATCAATAGTTTATTAAATGAAGATTTTTCTCCATACATTTTAAATGTCTCATTTAAAGGAGTAAAAGGTGAAGTATTACTTCATTTTTTTGAGGAAGCAGGGATTTATGTTTCGACAGGTTCGGCTTGCTCATCTAAAGAAAGAGAAAAAATTGGGGGAAGCTATGTATTGAAAGCTTTAGGGCTTACAAATGATGAAATATCAGGAGGAATTAGATTCTCGTTTTCAGATGATAATAAAATAGAAGAAGTAGATTATGTTATAAATATTTTAGAAGAAGGACTTAAATTTTTAAGGAGGATTAAAAAATAATGAACAAACTTATTTTAGTAAAGTACGCTCCGGAAATATTTTTAAAGGGATTAAACAGAGGTAAATTTGAAAGAAAATTAAGAGACAATATAGGGAAGAAACTTGAAGGTATAAAAGTAGAATTTATACATGATAGTGGTAGATATTTTCTTAAAACTGATGAAATAGAAGAAAGTATTAACAGTATTAGTAAAGTATTTGGAATACTTGAAGTATGCTTAGTTGAAGAAGTGGAAATAGACTTTAATAGTATACAAGAAGCTGCTTTAGATAAAGTTGGAGAAGCAAAAGGAAGTACGTTTAAGATTATTACTAATAGAGCCAATAAAAACTTTGAGTTAAATTCTATGGAGGTTTCAAGAAAAGTTGGAGCATATGTTCTTAATAACTATGATGGAGAAATGAGCGTTGATGTTAAGACGCCAGAAATTTTAATAAATATTGAAATAAGAAACAATTATGCTTATGTTTGGTCAAACAAAGATATAACAAAAGGCTCAGCAGGACTTCCTTATGGGATGAATGGTAGCACAATGCTAATGCTATCTGGTGGAATAGATTCTCCGGTAGCAGGATATCTTATGGCTAAAAGAGGCGTTGAGGTAAACTGTGTTTATTATCACAGTCATCCTTATACATCAGAAAGAGCTAAGGATAAGGTTAAGAATTTAGCTAAAATATTAGCAGGATATACAGAAAAAATAAATTTATATATTGTTCCGTTTACAGAGATACAAATGGAAATCATAGATAAATGTAGAGAAGATGAACTTACTATAATAATGAGAAGATTCATGATGAGAATAGCATGCAAGCTTGCTGATAAATACGGAATTGATTCAGTAAGTACAGGAGAAAGTATCGGCCAAGTTGCAAGTCAAACCATGGCTGGTCTTATAGTAAGTGATGCTTGTGCGGATAGACCAGCATTTAGACCATTAATAGCTATGGATAAAACAGATATAATGGAAATTGCAAGAAAAATAGGAACATATGAAACCTCAATTCTTCCTTATGAAGATTGTTGTACAATATTTGTTCCAAAACATCCAAAGACTAATCCGAAGTTAGAACCAATTAGAAAAGAAGAAGAAAAATTAAATATAGATGAGCTTGTAGAAAAATCAATTGAAAATATTGAAGTTGTAACATTTTAGGCACGTGAAAAAAATAACAAGTCAAATATACATCGCATACTGACTTGTTATTTTTTTTTGAATGTGTCTTAGTTAAATACCTTGAGAGAATTCTCAAGGTATTTGCTTTTAAAATGACTATGTTAGCTAATGTTTCTGTTATTTTCTTTCATGTGTCTTAAATCTATATTCATCTATGCTAAATAAGCTCAATGAAAAAATTAATACTATTACAGCAAACCATATTGATTTAACTCCAACTTGTGAAGTTAAGATTCCTGCAAAACAAGCTCCAACTATAAAGGAAAAGATTACTGTTGCATAGCGAGCAGTCTTAATAGTTGAGTTATTATCTTTTTTTACAAAAGCTTTATAAGCCGCTTGGGTTGCAGATCTCAAATTACCTGTACACATGGTTGTACTATAAGGGGAAGCAACCAATTTTCCAAATGAAGCAATTTGAACAGAAGAAACAAATGAGATTGGAATGGTTGCAAATGCATGGGGCACAGTAGTTGGTATGAATCCTATAATAAAAAGAACTATAATTTCAATGATTAGAATAATACATTCTGAACCTGTAACGAAAGTGGACGATGGAAAGTTAAAGTCTTTTATTTTTTCAGTTACTATTATACCAATTATAAAGGCTAAAATTGGGAAAAAAGCCATGAAAGCCTGTTCTAAATTTCCTTTTGTAGCCTCTACACCAATTAATACAATATTTCCAGTTTGGGCATTAGCAAAAACGCCACCTCTACAGATAAAAGTATAAGCATCTAAAAATCCACCAACTATTGCCAGGAGAACCCCAAGGCGAACAGATTCTGAAGTTTTAGCATGTACTTGCATTTTTCTTTTGTTGTCATTAATTATATTCATGTCTTTGGTAATCAATATTAAAAAGTCTCCTTCCATTCTAATATTCATATATTACATATGAAAAAATTGTATAAGGCACATGAAAAAAATAATAAGTCAAAGATGCGATGTATATTTTGTCTTAAGACGAGGTGCCCCTTGAGGGTATAAGTTCAACTAGATTCAGCTGGAATGTAAAATTCCACCTGAAAAGTTTCACTTTACGTCAGACAAGGAGGCATGTTTGCCTCGTAGTGGGCTATTAGGTGAACATGCTGACGAAGTATGACACGAAATAGACTAGCAACTGACTTGTTATTTTTTTGAATGTATCTAAATAAACTACTGTATATTATAACATTAATTTTTATATATGATAATTATATAGTAAATATTATAAGGTTAAAATATAGATATAAATAATTTTTGTAATTATTGACATGCTAAAGAAAATAAGCTATTATTAATTCAATAACAATTTAACGTGCTAAATTGATAAAACGATAAAACAGCATAACAATCAAGCAATAAATGATAGGTGGGGTAGATATGAGTAAACGAAATATGCTTCCAGAGGGAACAAGAGATTTAATATTAGATGAATGCATCATAAAGAGATCTTTAGAAAGAGATATAGATAACATTTTTGAAAAATGGGGATATAAAGAGGTTATAACACCAACGGTAGAGTTTTATGAAACATTTAATTATAATTCTCAAATTCTAAGGGAAGAGGATATGTATAAGTTCTTTGATAATAGAGGTCGTATCTTAGTTTTAAGACCGGATATGACAATTCCAATAGCTAGAGTAGTTGAAACTAAGCTTAAGGATGCAGAATTTCCTATAAAGTTAAGATATACTTCAAATGTATTTAGAGTTCATGAAAGTCTTGGTGGTAAAAGAAATGAATACACAGATTGTGGAGTTGAACTTATAGGAACTGAAGATAAAAAATCTGACTTAGAAGTATTAGTTCTAGCTTTAGAGGCTTTAAAGAAGTTAGGCTTAAATGATTTTAAACTTGAAATAGGTAACATTGGATTCTTTAATGGAGCATTTAAGAATTTAGATATAGATCAAGAACATAGAGAGGCTATTGCTCAATTTATAGAAGATAAAAATCTAAAGAGTTTAGAGGACTATCTAGACGATTTAGATATTAAAGAAGAATATAAGAAATTTTTTAATAAATTACCTTGGATGTTTGGAGATAAGAACATTTTAGAAGATGCTAAGAAACTAGCATTTAATCAAGAGATAAAAGAAAATTTAGAGTATTTAGAAGTTTTATATTCACAATTAGAAGAATTAGGTTATGGAGAAAATGTAACCTTTGATTTAGGAATGGTTCCAAGGCTTAATTATTATACAGGAATGATTTTTAGAGGATATGGTGAAGGTGTAGGTAATACACTTTTAAGAGGAGGAAGATATGATGGTTTAATTAAATCTTCTAATACTTATGTTCCTGCCATAGGTTTTTCAATAGATATTAATTCTGTAATTCCAAATGTGAAGCTTAATGAAAATTTAAATGAAGATGAAAATGTATATAAGATATATTATAGTGAAAAAAATAGACTTGAAGCTATTAAAAAGAGTGAAGAACTTAGAAACCAAGGATATATAGTTGATTTGTTGCCAAAAGAAGATATTAAAGAAATAAAAATTGTTAAGGGTGGGGAATTGTAAAATGGGTATAAGTATAGCATTAACAAAAGGAAGATTGGAACAAGAAACTATTAAAATTTTAGATAAAGCTAACTTTGATCCTTCAGAATTAAAGGACAAAGGAAGAAAACTTGTATTTAAAGATAAAACACAAGACATAAAATATTTCTTAGTAAAGGCTGCTGATTCAATAACATATGTAGAACATGGAGTAGCTGATCTTGGAGTTGTTGGAAAGGATACTATTTTGGAAAGTGATAATAACTGTTATGAAGTATTAGATTTGGGGTTTGGAAAGTGTGGCTTTATAGTTGCATCATTGCCTGAAAATGATATTTTCAAGAAGGTTGGTCATGTAAAGATAGGAACTAAATATCCAAAGGTAGCAAAGGATTATTTTAAGAAGAAGAGCATGGATGTTGAAGTTATAAAAATAGAAGGTTCAGTAGAGCTTGCACCGATACTTGGTTTGTGTGATGGTATTGTAGATATTATGGAAACTGGTACAACACTAAAAGAAAATGGATTAGTTGTATTAGATAGAATTTGTGAAATAAGTGCAAGATTAATTGTAAATAAAGCAAGTTTTAAAATGAAGCAAAATGAAATTTGGGAATTCATAGATAGAATTAAAGAGGTAATTAATAATTGACAAAATTCGTGGAATGTTGATAATTATAATTATCACATTTTAAATAATTATTAAAAAATCATGAAGGGAATTAGGGAATTGTTTTTTATAATTATTGATTTATTATGAAATTAAAGGGGGCTATTTATTATATGTTAAATTTGATGGAAATTACTGAAAGCAATAAGAAAAGCTTAATTACTGAACTTAAAGGAAGAAATTCAGAAACAGAACAAGAAGTAATTTTAAGTGTAAATAACATTTTATCAAAAGTAAAAAAAGAAGGGGATAAAGCTTTATTTGAACTTACTAAGGCATTTGATAAGGTTGAGCTTAAAACTCTAGAAGTTTCAGCTAGTGAAATAGAAGAATGTTTTAATAAAGTAGAAGATGATTTTATTAAAGCATTAAAAGAAGCTAAGGTGAATATAGAAGATTATCATAATAAACAAAAAGCAAATGGATTTTTAATGACCAAAGATAAAGGGGTTTATTTAGGTCAAAGAGTTCTTCCATTAGAAAGAGTTGGGGTTTATGTGCCAGGAGGAACTGCTGCTTATCCATCATCGGTACTAATGAATGTAATACCTGCGAAGGTTGCAGGTGTAGATGAAATTATAATGGTAACTCCACCAGATAAAGATGGAGGAATTAATCCATATATAGGAGTAGCTGCAAGGATTGCTGGAATAGACAAGATATACAAAGTTGGAGGAGCACAGGCTGTTGGGGCTTTAGCTTATGGTACAGAAAGCATTGAAAAGGTTGATAAAATTGTAGGACCTGGAAATATATTTGTTGCTACTGCCAAGAAGTTAGTATTTGGAGAAGTTGACATAGATATGATTGCAGGACCTAGTGAGATATTAGTTATTGCAGATGAAAAATCTGATCCAAGTTTTGTTGCAGCAGATTTAATGTCACAGGCAGAACATGATAAATTAGCGTCATCTGTATTAATTACAACATCTAAAGAATTATATGAAAAAGTTGAAGTTGAATTAGAAAGACAAGTTAAAACTCTTGAAAGAGAAGAGATAATAAGAGCGTCTCTTAAAGATTTTGGAAGTGCAATAATTTGCAAAACTATTGAAGAATGTATTGATATTTCTAACGCTATTGCACCTGAACATTTGGAAATTATGGTAGATGAGCCTATGAAATATTTAGGGATGGTTAGAAACGCTGGTTCTGTATTTTTGGGCAGATACTGTCCAGAACCTATAGGAGATTATTTTGGAGGAACAAACCATGTATTACCTACAAGTGGTACAGCAAGGTTTTTCTCACCTTTATCAGTTGATAGTTTTATAAAAAAATCATCTTTCATTTATTATTCAAAAGAAGCTATTATAGAAAATGGAGAAAAAATAATGACTTTAGCGAATAAAGAAGGACTAACAGCTCATGCTAATTCTGTGAAAGTGAGATTAAACAATGGGAATCTATAATGAGTATATTAATTCCTATGATGAATATACAATAAATCTAGATAGTAATGAAATCTATCTAGAGATGGATGAAAATATACTGATAAATATGAAGTCTTGCTTAACTAGCACAACCTTACACAGATACCCTACTAATGAAATGAAGACTATTAAAGAATTATATGCAAATTATGCAAATACAGAAAGTAAAAACATTATTGTAGGAAATGGATCAGACGAAATGATAGAACTTGTTGTAAGCAAAGTAATTACACAAGGAAAGAAAGCATTAAGCTTAGATCCTGATTTTGTAATGTATGATTTTTTTGTATCAAGATTTGGTGGAGAACTTAAAACATATGATATAGGTAAATCTATGAATTTTAATGTAGAAGAATTTATAGAGCTTGGAAAACAAGAAAATGTGGATTTAATTCTGTTCTCAAACCCTAATAATCCTACTGGAATTGGAATAGATTTAAAAAGTATAATTACTGTATTAGAGGCGTTTAAAGATACAACAGTACTTGTAGATGAAGCTTATTATGAGTTTTATGGGAAATCCATGATTCCCTATATAAATAAATATAAAAATTTAATTGTAACAAGAACTCTTTCAAAGGCTTGGGGGCTTGCGTGCTTAAGAGTTGGATTTTTAATAACTAATGAAGATAATATAAGTGAATTATTAAACCATAAGATACCTTATACAGTGAGTTCTTTTTCACAAAGTTTAGCTTCTATTGTTTTAAAATATCCAGAAAATGTTAGGAACAATGCAAAGCAAATAATTGAACAAAGAGAAGAATTATATGAAAATCTTAAAGAAATTGAAAAAAATGCAGCAATGAAGATAAAATTCTATCCATCTAAAGGAAATTATATATATGGAAGAACAGTGTATAAAGAAGCTCTAATAAAGGGACTTAAAAATAATGGCATTGTGATTAGAAACTTTGACGATGATACCTTTAGAATTACTGTTGGATCACCTATGCAAAATAGAAAAGTAGTAGATGGAATAAAAAGACTTTTTGTATATATATAAGTTAGCAAGTATAGATTTAAGGGGGCTAATATGTTAGATAGATTCTCAAAAAAGGATAGAACAACAAAGGAAACTAGTATTAAATTAGAAATAAATTTAGATGGAAGTGGAAATAGTGAAATAAACACAGGGGTTGGATTTTTTGATCATATGCTAACTCTATTTGCATTTCATAGTAAAACTGATTTAAAAGTGCTGGCAAAAGGAGATTTAGAAGTATGTGATCACCATACAATAGAGGATATTGGAATAACACTTGGAGAAGCCTTTAAAGAAGCCATGGGAGACAAAGTGGGCATAAATAGATATGGAACATTTTATGCTCCAATGGATGAAACTTTAGCTTTAGTATCATTAGATATAAGTAATAGACCTTTTTTAGTTTTTGATTGTGATTTTAAAAGAGAAAAGGTTGGAGAAATGGCTACTGAAATGGTAGTTGAATTCTTTAGAGCTTTTGCGTTTAATGCTGGAATAACACTTCACTTGAAAGTTTTATATGGAGAAAATGATCATCATAAAATAGAAGCATTATTTAAGGCGTTTGGAAGAGCTATTAAAGAAGCTAAGTTTAGAAGTGAAGAAAATGGAGTACCATCAACTAAAGGAAGTCTATAAGGGGTGTGTAAATGATAGTTATAATAGATTATGGAATGGGAAATTTAATGAGTGTTAAGAATGCTCTTGATTTTCTTGGACTTGAAAGCAAAATCTCATCTGATGAAGAAGAAATAAGAAATGCTAATGGATTAATATTGCCAGGTGTTGGAGCATTTCCTGATGCCATGGACAATATAGAAAGATTGTCTTTAGATAAAATGATAAGAGAAGAAGTAGCTAAGAATAAGCCACTTATAGGAATATGCCTTGGCATGCAATTATTATTTGAAAATGGTTTTGAAGGACTTGAAAGAAAGGGACTTGGATTATTAAAAGGCAGTATTGTAAAGATGAAGGATGATAAAAAAAATAATATTAAGATTCCTCACATTGGTTGGAACAATTTAATATATAACAAAAAAGATGAATTGTTTAATTCTATAGAAGAAGGTAAATTTGTTTATTATGTACACTCATATTTTGTACAAGACTATAATGATGAGGATTTAGTAGCTTATAGTGAATATGGAGAAAATAAGATTCCGGGGATGGTTAGGTGTAATAATGTTATGGGAGCTCAATTTCATCCTGAAAAGAGTGGAACTGTAGGGCTAACTATTTTAAAAAATTTCGGGGAGTTGATTAAATGATAATTTTACCAGCGATTGATATAATTGATGGAAAACCAGTAAGATTATATCAAGGGGATTATGATAAAAAAGAAATAGTTGCGGATGATATATTTGAAACAGCAAAATCTTTTGAAGATATGGGTGCAGAATATGTACATTTAGTTGATTTGGATGGAGCAAAGAGTGGAAGTAATCAAAATCATGAATTAGTAATAAAAATTGCTAATATGCTTAAAATTCCTGTAGAGCTTGGAGGCGGAATACGTTCTTTTGAAACTATTAAATATCTATTAGATAATGGTGTATCAAGAGTAATTCTTGGAACTATAGCTATGGAAGATGAGGAATTGTTAAAAAAAGCAGTAGAAACATATGGCGAGAAAATTGCAGTTGGAATAGACTGTAAAGATGGTAAGGTATATGGAAGAGGCTGGTTAGCTGGAAGCGACTTAGATTACATAGATTTTGCAAAGAATATGGAAAGTGTAGGCGTTAAGAATATAATAGTGACTGACATAAGCAAAGATGGAACTTTAGAAGGTCCTAATGTTGAAATGCTTAAAAAGTTAAAAGAAATTGTTAATATTGATATTACAGCTTCAGGTGGAATTTGTGATATAGATAACATTGAGGAGTTAATGGATATAGATTTATATGGAGCAATAACTGGTAAGGCAATATATGCTAAAACATTGTCTTTAGAGGAAGCAATAAAAGTTTCTAAGAAATAGAAAGGGGTTAAGGTTATGCATACAAAGAGAATTATTCCTTGCCTTGATGTGAAGGAAGGAAGAGTTGTTAAGGGCATTAATTTTGAAGGGTTAGTTGATGTTGGTGATCCTGTTGCACTTGCAGAATATTATAATAAGCAAGGTGCAGATGAATTAGTTTTTTTAGATATAACTGCAACTCATGAAAAAAGAGGTATAATGGAGAAAGTGGTTCAAAGTGTGGCTGAAAAGATCTTTATTCCTTTCACTGTAGGTGGAGGACTAAAAACTTTAGAAGATATAAAGTCAATACTTAGAGCTGGTGCAGATAAGGTGAGTTTAAATTCAGCTGCTGTTAGAGATAAAAACCTTATAAAAGAAGGGGCATTTTATTTCGGTAACCAATGTATAGTATTAGCAGCAGATGCAAAGCGAAGAACTGATAATACTGGTTGGAATGTAGTGATTAATGGTGGGAGAATTGATACAGGAATAGATTTATTAAAGTGGGTTGAAGAAGCAACATCCCTTGGCGCAGGAGAAATTCTTTTAACTTCTATGGATGCAGATGGAACTAAAAAGGGCTTTGATTTAGGATTAACTAAAGCTGTAAGTGATATAACTAATGTTCCTGTAATTGCATCAGGCGGATGTGGGTGCTTAGAAGATTTCTATGATGTGTTTGAGAATAATATAGCAGATGCAGCTCTTGCAGCTTCACTTTTCCATTATGGAGAATTGACTGTTGATGAAGTTAAAAAATATCTAGATGGTAGAAATATTCCAGTTCGTCTTTAAAAACATATAAGGAACATGTATTTAACGTAAGAAGATATACTTTTAAGAACTTAAGAATATAAGTATTTAACAATTTATTGAATAAATGAGGCTTAGATAAAATTAGAGACTGGGAAGGGGATGAATTATACATGGAGATTTGTGAAAGAGTAGAACAAGTTGATTTTGAAAAGGGCAATGGATTAGTGCCTACTATAGTTCAAGATCATGAAACTAAAGAAGTTTTGATGCTTGCATATATGTCGAAGGAAAGCTTAAGTAAGACATTAGAAGGAAATACTACTTGGTTTTATAGCAGAAGTAGGGATGAGCTTTGGAATAAGGGGGCAACGTCTGGACATTTTCAATATGTGAAAGAAATAAAGATAGATTGTGATAATGATACAATTTTAATAATTGTAGAACAAACAGGAGCAGCATGCCATACGGGGAATAAAAGTTGTTTTTATAAAAATTTGTAATTAATTAACAATGTACAATTGACAATTGTTCCATTGAAGAAGTATTGGAGGATTAAAAGAATGAATGAAAATATAAGTGCGTTATATGATGTGATTTTAAAAAGAAAAACTGAAGGAGAAGAGGGATCTTATACAAGGTATCTTTTTGAAAAAGGAACAGACAAAATATTAAAAAAAGTTGGAGAAGAATGTACAGAAGTTATAATAAGTTGTAAAGAAGATAATAAGGAAGAACAAATTAATGAAATTTGTGATCTTACATATCATTTACTTGTTTTAATGGCTCAAATGGGGATTTCAGTCGAAGAAGTTTCAACTGAACTTGAAAAGAGAAAAAATAAAATTAATAACTTCAAAGGTGAAAGAAAACCAGTAACCAATGTTTAGATAAATAAAAATTAAATAACAGATTTATGTATTAGGCAATTACAATGAACGTATAGGTCTTACATATTATTTAATGAAAATAATATGTAAGACCTATTTTTAGATTATATTAAAATATATATTTACATTGTGATTTACCAGACAATAATAATGTAAATATAGTTAAAAAAATATCAATATATACAAACAGAAATATATAAACAAAGAAAAATGAAGGAATAACAATAAAGATAGAATATATTAATTATAAAATATTTAGAAAACAATGAATATTTAAGCTTTCATAATCTGAAATAAGAAAAATAAAAATAATTTTCTGAATTATCAGAAAATTGATTGACAAAAAATAAACAAACAACTAAAATTAAATTAGTGATATTGATAAAAAAATAACAAACATCAAAGAGATTTAGGAGATGATATTTTATGGTGAAAATAATTAATTCTGAAGAGGCGGCAAGATTAGTAAAAGATGATAATGTTTTAGCAACATCAGGTTTTGCATTATTGGGAGTTCCAGAGGCGTTAATGAAAAGCTTGGAAAAAAGATTTTTAGAAGAAGAAAGTCCACGAAATTTAACTTTACTGTTTGCAGCAGCAACAGGAGATCGAGAAAGTAAAGGATTAAATCATTTAGCTCACGAAGGATTAGTAAATAAAGTCATAGGCGGGCACTTTGGACTAGCACCTAAATTAGGAGCATTAATGAGAGATAATAAAATATATGGATATAATTTACCACAAGGAGTTATATGTCATATGTTTAGAGATAAAGCAAGTAAAAAAACAGGTACTATAACAAAAGTTGGATTAAATACTTTTGTAGATCCTAGAGTAGAAGGTGGAAAAGTAAATTCAAAAACTGAAGAAGATATAGTTCAAGTGATAGATATTTTAGGCGAAGAAAACTTAATATACAAATGCCCTAATATTGATGTGGCATTTATTAGAGGGACATATGCTGACGAAAAGGGAAACGTTACAATGGATCATGAAGCTACTTATTCTGAGGCTGCAACTATAGCACAATCAGTTAAAAATTGTGGAGGAATAGTTATAGTACAAGTTGATAAAGTAGTTAAAGCAGGAACTCTAAATCCAAGGAATGTAAAGATACCAAGGATTTATGTTGATTATATAGTTGAAGCAAAAGATACGGAAGATCAAGCTCAGATATTAGGACATAGTTATGATCCATCACTAACTGGAGAAGTTAATATGGTAGTAGATCAATTAGAAGCATTAAAATTAGATGAGAGAAAAATTATTGGACGAAGAGCTGCAATGGAATTGTCTAGAGGTGATATTGTAAATATTGGACTTGGGATGCCTGAAGCAATTCCTAATGTTGCTAATGAAGAGGGAATAGGAGACTTTTTTACTTTAACTGTAGAACCAGGTGCAATAGGAGGAATTCCACAAGGTGGGAACAAATTTGGAGCAACAATAAATCCAGAATGCATGATTGATCAACCGACACAATTTGATTTTTATGATGGAGGTGGCTTAAGTATATCATTTTTAGGCCTTGCACAGGTGGACAAGCATGGTAATATCAATGTTAGTAAATTTGGACCAAAGGTTCCAGGGTGTGGTGGATTCATTAATATTACTCAAAGTTCAAAAAGAGTAGTTTTTTGCGGAACTTTTACAGCTAAAGGGTTAGAGATTAAAATAGAAAATGGAGTATTGAAAATTATAAATGAAGGTACTAATAAGAAGTTTATAGATTCTGTTGACCAAATTACTTTTAGTGGCAATCGTGCCATGAAACTTGAACAACCAGTTATGTATATAACTGAAAGAGCAGTATTTGAGTTAAAAGAAGATGGATTATATCTAACAGAAATTGCACCAGGAATAGATATTCAAAAGGATATATTAGATGTAATGGATTTCGATCCGATAATAAATAATAATCTTAAAGTAATGGATAAGAGGATATTTATTGATGAATTAATGCGATTAAACTAAATATATAATATTACAATTTATAATATTTTAAAGGAGAGATAGTTATGTTGCAAAATTTAAAAATTAAACTTATTAAAATGGCTAAGGATGCAGAAAAGTATAACTTATGCAAAGAAAAAACAGGGAATTTTAGTATTAGGGATGAAAGTTCAGGATATATAATTATAACACCTTCAAAAATAAAAAGGGAAAATTTAAAGGAAGAACATATTTGCGTTGTAGATTTAAATGGAAATGAAATTGAAGTAATGGATGGAATTAGACCAAGTAGTGAATTATTACTGCATCTTGAAATATATAAAGCCAGAAAAGATATAAGAGCTATTATGCATATTCACTCAATTTATGCAACTACTTTTGCTGTAGCAAATAAAGCAATTCCACCAATTACTTATGATTCTGCAAATTATGGGGGATATATATATGTAGCTAATTATAAAAAAACAAAAACTATTGAATTAGTAAAGGATGTAATAGAACAATTGAATAAAAGTGATGCTTGCTTATTAGAAAAAGATGGAGTTGTTGTAGTAAGCGAAGATATAGATGATGTATTATTAAAAGCAAGATATGTTGAAGAAGTAGCTGAAATTTATTATAGAACATTAACCTTAAATCAATTTAAAGAGCCTGAAAGACTTACAAGAGAAGAATTAATGAGACTATAGAATGGAATTTATTTTGAACGTGGAATTAGGCAAAGTGTGATGCTATAAAAGGTTTGATTGCCTATTTGTTCTTTATTTGTATATAACAAATATTTAAAGAAGATTTAAAATTTTAAGTAAATAGCCTTCTTGATATGATATAATATCTAATCAAGAAGGCTATTTTTAAGTGTAGTATTAAATTTTTTAATTAAATTTTTTTGTTTCAAAGTATTTGTCAAACAATTTGTATAAAAAAAGAAAACCTGCATATATATAGTACAGGTTTTCGGATGTTCATTTAAGAAAGGGAATAAACAAACATCTTATTGTGGGTTTATAAAATTTTACAACGATATGTTATAAAGTGTATGGGCGTAAGTAATTTCTATCTAATAATTTTATTATACAGTAAATAAAATTATTAGATAACTAAATATAAAAACAATATTTGTTTATATTACAACAATTAAAACGTAAAAAATAAATATTAAGTTTTGTTTATAAATGAATATAAGGCATCTGCCTAAAAATAAAATATATGTATAGGAGAAAAATAATGATTAAAATTTATAAAGAAGAAATGTTGAAAAATACTATAGATTATGAGGAGTATTCAGAAAATATTTGTAAGCTCACAGTAGCAGAATTGAAAGATGAGGGATTGCTTAAATGTGGGGGATGTTGTTTAAAAGAAGAAAAAAATAAAAATAAGTGTATTGGTTGTAATTCTAAAGATAGTTGTAAAAAATAATAGCAGTGTGATAGAAATTTTATTTAATTATAAAAATATCAAATAAATTGTAGATTTAAGAAAAAGAATAATATATAATAAATATGTTTGTTATAAAAATAAATTAAAAAGATTTGGAGGGCGCCATCTTTGGGAAAGCCAAGTATTTTTAGTAAAGAATATGAAAAGAGAATGAAGAGAAGAAGAAGAAATGTTATAATAATTTCTTTGGCTATAGTATTAGTAATATCTACATTAATAACTAAAGTTGTATGTAACCCTATAGATTACACGAATATTAAGAAAAATATACAAGCATGGATTGATAGTGATACTACTAATATTTCAGAACAAACTGAAAAAACAACAAATCAAGAGGAAACTATAGATAAGGAACCAGTAAAAGAAGAACTACAAAAGCCTTTAGAAGAATCCATTGATATTACTTTAGTTAGTGGAAGTATTGCAAAAGCAATTTATATAAATGATAATAATGGTGGAAAAGTATTTAAAACTTTAAATACTACTGATAAAGGTGTAAGTTTTGATATTAGTCCATCAGGCAAGCAAATGATTGTAACAGATACTAATTTCGTAATTACTTTATACAATGTAGATGGAACTACTAAAGTAGTATCTAAAGATCAATATATTTCTAAGAGTGGAGGAGTTTTTACAAAAGAAGCTACAATGCAAACAACCCCACAATATTTATGGAATGCAAATCCCAAATTTATTAGTGAAGAAAAAATAATTTTCGTAAGCAATAGACCATATTTTGGGAATAAAGCTCTTAAACAATATTTATGGATGACTGATATTAAAACTGATGCAGATACGGTGTTTTGGGAATCGGCTGGAGCAAGTATAGATATTGGAGAAAAGGAAGAAAAGGGAACGAAAATTACGGTTGATGGCAATATTCAGTATATAGATTTAAATGGGAATTATGCACGATAAATATAATATTAATAAATTATTTGATAAGATTTAGAGGTTTATGGTATAATGACTTAGTTAAATTAAGATAAACACTATTTTAGGAGGAAAGAATAAATGAAAGCTAAAGTGGAAAAGATAGAAACAAATGTAATAAAATTAGAAATAAGGGTTGAAGCTGAAAAATTTGATGCAGCCTTAACTAAGGCTTATAATAAGAATAAGAGCAGATATAACATCCCAGGATTTAGAAAAGGAAAAGTTCCAATGGCAATGGTTAAAAAATTCTATGGAGTGGAAGCATTCTATGATGATGCTGTTAACTTTGCAATTGATGAATCATATCCAACAGCATTAAGTGAAGAAAATATCAGACCTGTAGATTATCCACAAATTGATATAGTAGAATTAGGAGAAGGTAAAGAACTAGTTTATACTGCAACAGTTACTACTTATCCAGAAATCGAACTTGGAGAATACAAAGGATTAGATATAAAGAAAGCTGTATATGAAGTAGAAGATAGTGAAATAGAAAAGCAAATTACAGAAATGCAAGAAAAGAATGCTAGAATAGAAGTTAAACAAGAAGGAAATGTAGCTAAAAGTGATATAGCTGTTATAGATTTTAAAGGATACGTAGACGGAGTTGCTTTTGAAGGTGGAGAAGGAAATGATTATTCTTTAGAAATAGGTTCAGGTACTTTCATTGATAATTTTGAAGAACAATTAATTGGTTTAGCAGTAGGCGAAAAGAAAGAAGTTAACGTTTCTTTTCCAGAAGCTTATGGAAAAGAAGAATTAAATGGAAAACCAGCAATGTTTGAAGTTGAAATTAAATCAATTAAAGTTAAAGAATTACCAAAATTAGATGATGAATTTGCTAAAGATGTATCAGCAGTTGATTCGTTTGAAGAATTAAAAGAAAATCTTAAAAAGACATTAGAAAAGAATAATGATGAAAAAGCTGAAAGAGAATTTGAAGAAGCTGTTATTACTGCAATAATTGAAAATTCAAAGATGGATATTCCAGAAGTTATGGTAAGCAAAGAAATTGATGATATGATGAAAGACCTTGAAGGAAGATTAAAATATCAAGGATTAAGCTTAGATCAATACATGGAATTCACAGGAAATACAACTGAAAAAATGAGAGATTTCATGAAAGAAAATGCAGAAAGAAAAGTTAAAGCGGATTTAGTTCTTGAAGCGGTTTCTAAGGCAGAAGAAATTAAAGCTACAGAAGAACAGTTAAATGCAAAAGCTTTAGAATTAGGAAAAATATATGGGCCTAAGGATCCAGAAAAAATGGCTAAAATTTTAGTTAAGTCTCAAAAAAATATGATTGAAAAAGACATAATAATAGAAAATACTCTTGAATTTATAAAAGAAAATTGCAAATAATTTATTTTAAGATATAATATAAATTAAGTATATGAATTAACAGATTGCCAGAAAAAATTTTTTCTGGCAATTTATTCAAATATCAATTAACAAACTAACAAAAACAATATATAATTAAAGTTAGATGCAAATATAATAGCAAAAGGGAGGATTTATATGAGTTTAGTACCAATGGTTGTAGAACAAACAAGTAGGGGAGAACGTTCCTATGATATATTTTCAAGACTGTTAAAAGAAAGAATAATTATGTTAAGTGGAGAAGTAAATGATGATACTTCTAATTTAATAGTTGCACAATTATTATTTTTAGAAAGTGAAGATCCAGATAAAGATATTTATTTATATATAAATAGTCCAGGTGGATCAATAACTGCAGGAATGGCTATTTATGATACTATGCAATACATTAAATGTGATGTATCAACAATATGTATTGGAATGGCTGCTTCAATGGGAGCATTTTTACTTACATGTGGAGCTAAAAACAAGAGATATGCACTTCCAAATTCAGAAATCATGATACATCAACCACTTGGTGGATTCCAAGGGCAAGCAACAGATTTTGAAATACACGCAAAGAGAATATTGAAGATTAAAGAATCTTTAAATAAGATCTTAAGTGAAACCACTGGTAAGCCTTTAGAAACAATCAAAGCAGATGTAGAAAGAGATAATTTCATGAGTGCAGATGAAGCTAAAGCTTATGGATTAGTAGATAACGTAATATCTACGCATAAAATAGAAAAAGATAAATAAGATAAAGTTTTAATTTATACGTTTTAAGTGAGGTGAGTATATGGCTAAATATGACGAAAAGAAACAGTTAAAGTGTTCATTCTGTGGCAAAACTCAAGAACAAGTGAAAAGATTAATTGCAGGTCCAGGAGTATACATTTGTGATGAATGTATCGATTTATGTTCTGAAATTATAGCAGATGAATTCCAAGAAACTGTTGACTTTGATCCTAAAAGTGTCCCAAAACCAAATGAAATTAAAGAATATTTAGATTCTTATGTTATTGGGCAAGAAAGAGCAAAAAAATCTTTAGCAGTAGCAGTTTATAATCATTATAAAAGAATTAATACTAATAAAGAAGATATAGAGGTTGAATTGTCTAAAAGTAATATTTTATTATTAGGGCCAACTGGTTCCGGTAAAACATTACTGGCTCAAACTTTAGCAAGATTCTTAAATGTACCTTTTGCAATAGCCGATGCTACAACATTAACAGAAGCTGGGTATGTTGGAGAAGATGTTGAGAATATTCTTCTTAAGTTAATTCAAAATGCAGATTATGATGTAGAAAAAGCTGAAAGAGGAATAATCTATATAGATGAAATAGATAAGATTGCAAGAAAATCTGAAAATCCATCTATTACTCGTGATGTATCAGGAGAAGGTGTACAACAAGCTCTACTAAAAATATTAGAGGGAACTGTTGCATCAGTGCCACCTCAGGGTGGAAGAAAACATCCTCATCAAGAGTTTATCCAAATAAATACTTCTAATATATTATTTATTTGCGGTGGAGCCTTTGATGGAGTTGATAAAATAATTGAAAATAGAACAAGAAAGAGTTCTATGGGATTTGGTGCACAAATTCAAGCTAAACATGAAAAAGATGTTGGAAGCTTGCTTAAGGAAATTATGCCAGCCGATTTATTAAAATTTGGTTTAATTCCAGAATTCGTTGGAAGACTTCCTATACTTGTTACATTAGAATCTTTAGATAAAGAAGCTTTAATTCAAATTTTAACTAAACCTAAAAATGCTCTTGTAAAGCAATATAAAAAATTGTTTGAGCTAGATGATGTTAAGTTAGAATTTAATGAAAAATCTTTAAATGCAATTGCAGAAGAAGCTATAACTAGGCAAACAGGTGCTAGAGGATTAAGAGCTATAATAGAAGATATAATGAATGAGGTAATGTATGATATACCTTCAGATAAGAGAATAACTAAGGTTACAATAACTGAAGAAGCTATTAAAGAGAAGAAAGAACCTACAATTGAAAGATTGGAAGATGGAAAAATTAGACCTACTTTAGTAAAAGCTAGAGCTAAAAAAGATATTGAATCTGCTTAGATATTAGTAGATGAAAGAAAATAACCCTGTCATTTAATTTATGTAAAAATAATTAAATGATGGGGTTATTTTCAATATTTTTTATGAATTAAGAATATATTTGTAATTATAAGCAAATAATAGTAATGATAAATATGGAAGGAGGAAAAGTATATTTACAATAATAATAACAATATTTATAAGTAGTAGATAATATACCACTATATGTAAATATATTTAAATAGTATGACAAATATATTAATGATTTTGCAAATAATAGTCTTAATTCTAATGGTTTATGTAATGTGTAATGCAATTAATAAACCGCAAAAAAGCAGAAATGTTGTAATTGATAGAGAAAACACAAAAGAGCTAAATAATTTGAATAAACTTAGGGAAATAACTTTATCGGAGCCTTTGACAGAAAAGAGTAGACCATCAACATTTGAAGAAATAATAGGCCAAGAAAAAGGAATTAAAGCATTAAAGGCTGCCTTATGTGGTCCAAATCCACAACATGTTATTATTTATGGACCACCAGGAGTAGGCAAAACAGCAGCAGCGCGTTTAGTATTAGAAGAAGCTAGAAAATCAAAGTTATCACCTTTTGCAGACAAAGCAAAGTTTGTTGAATTAGATGCAACTACCTTAAGATTTGATGAAAGAGGAATTGCTGATCCGCTTATAGGTTCAGTGCATGATCCAATATATCAAGGAGCCGGTTCATTAGGTGTAGCAGGAATTCCTCAACCAAAAGCAGGCGCAGTTACTAAAGCTCATGGGGGTCTTTTATTTCTAGATGAAATTGGTGAACTTCATCCAATTGAATTAAATAAACTTTTAAAAGTATTAGAAGATAGAAAAGTATTTTTGGATAGCTCATATTATAGTTCTGAAGATACTAATATGCCTAAATACATAAAGGAAGTATTTGATAATGGACTTCCGGCAGATTTTAGATTAATAGGAGCTACAACGAGATCTCCACAGGATATAATACCAGCCATAAGATCAAGATGTGTTGAAATATTTTTTAGAGCTTTATTACCTGAAGAAATAAAGATTATTGCTATAAATTCTGTTAATAAGGTTGGACTAAAAATTATGCAAGAAGGCGTTGAAGAGGTAAGTAAATATTGTACTAATGGTAGAGAAGTAATAAATTTAATACAATTAGCTTCTGGTATTGCAATTAATGAAGATAGGAAAGAAATAACATTAGAAGATATTAATTGGGTATTAGAGAATGGTCAGTATAATAAGATAATATGTAATAAAATTTCATCTAAATCAAAAGTTGGAGTTGTTAATGGATTAGCAGTATATGGCGCAAATATAGGAATGCTAATGCCACTTGAAGTTAGTTGTAAAAAGGTTAATAAAAGAAGAGGAGAACTCAAGGTAACAGGAATAGTTGAAGAAGAAGAAATAACTAATAACAATAAGAAAATTAAAATGAAAAGCACTGCTTATTCATCAGTACAAAATGTACTCACTGTTTTAGATAATTTATTTGATTTGTGTACAGATAAATATGATATACATGTAAATATCCCAGGAGGAATGCCAGTTGATGGACCATCAGCAGGAATAAGTATTGCAACAGCTATATACAGTGCAATAACTAAACAAAAAGTAAATAGATTTGTTGCAATGACAGGAGAAATAAGTATATTAGGATATGTAAAAGCTATAGGAGGGGTAAAAGCAAAGATATCTGCAGCGTTCAAAGGTGGTGCACAAATAGTTATTATTCCACAAGAAAATTATGATGAAGCATTAAATGAGATATGTGAAATATATATAATTCCAGTAACAAATTTTAGAGAAGTAATTAAAGCTGCTATAGAAGATAAAAATATTATTAGTGAAGATGATAGAACAATATTATCGGCTGAAAGTAATAATATTTTAAAAAATTAATAGGAGTTATTTCAAAATTAGTTGGTTTGAATTAATTTTTGAAAAAATTGGGGATATAATTTAATTAATGCATAAATAAGGAATGAGATTACAGCGGAAGTTAGAAAAATCGAATATTAAATACCTATAGGAAAAGTTGAAGGCTCCAAATATAAAATACTCACAGAGAAAGTTTGAGAATCCAAATATAAAATTTGGATTCTTGCTTTATGAAATTAGCGTTTGTATTCATATGGTTTACTATTACTTATTTTGTAAAAAACATGCCATAATAGTAAGTTTTTTATATGAAGAATCATTGAAAAAGTTATTTATTATGTGTATACTAGATAAGTCAAAATAAATAATAATTATGATATGGGGGGAAATAGTAATATGAAAAAGTTATATACAATTCCACTAATTCCTTTAAGAGGGTTAACTGTTTTTCCTAATGTAGTGGTACATTTTGATGTGGGAAGGGAAAAATCTACAGCAGCTATTGAACAAGCTATGTTAGATGAACAAGAAGTTTTTCTTGTAGGTCAAAAGAATTCTGTGGTAGAAGAACCTAATCAAGATGAACTCTATTCAATCGGAACTATATGTAAAATAAAGCAAATCCTAAAAATGTCAGATAATACTATTAGAGTTCTTGTCGAAGGTCAAGAAAGAGGCAAAATAGTTAAGTATATAGAGGATGATGAAGAAGATTATATAAAAGTTTCAGTACGAAAATTAAGGAATGAAGTAGTTAAAGACGAAGAATTAGATGCTTATATTAAATATTTAGATAAAGAATTCATAAAATTATTGAAGCTTTGTGAGGAGAATTATGGAGAAACTATTAAATTAATAAATTCTTCAGAAGAACCAAGTAACTTTGTAGATATGGTAGCTTCTTATGCTATTACTGATGAAAAGCTAAAACAAGAAGTCTTAGAAACTGTTGATTTGACAAAAAGAATAGAGAAAGTTTTAGAAAGAGTTAAAATAGAAATCTCCATAGCAAAAATTCAAAAAAAGATTGCTAATAAAGTAAAAAACACTGTTGCACAGGAACAAAAGGAATTTTATTTAAGAGAACAGATAAAGGCAATTCAAGAAGAATTAGGAGAAGATGTTGAAGAAAAGAAAGAAATAGCTAAATATGAAGAAAGAATTGAGAAAACAAAGCTTACTAAGGAAGATAAAGATAAAGTTAGCCATGAATTATCAAGACTTAAAAATATGAGTGCTACATCATCTGAAGGTAATGTTATTAAAACCTATTTAGATTGGGTATTAGATATTCCTTGGGGCAAGTATACAAAAGAGAGTATTGATGTTATTAAAGCAAGAGAAATTTTAGATAATGAGCATTATGGATTAGAAGATGTTAAAGACAGAATTATAGAGTATTTAGCTGTAAAGCAATTTAGTAAATCTCAAAAGGGTCCAATATTATGTTTAGTTGGACCTCCAGGGGTAGGAAAAACATCTATAGCAAAATCTATAGCTCATTCTATTAATAGAAAATACACTAGAATATCTCTTGGTGGAATGAAAGATGAAGCTGAAATTAGAGGGCATAGAAAGACTTATGTTGGTGCTATTCCAGGAAGAATCGTTTATGCAATGAAAGATGCAAAATCTATGAATCCACTTATGCTTTTTGATGAAATAGATAAAATTAATTCAAGTTATAATGGGGATCCATCTGATGCATTATTAGAAATATTAGATAGTGAACAAAATAAAGCATTTAGAGATAGTTATTTAGAGGTTCCAATTAACTTGTCAAAGGTTCTGTTTATAGCAACAGCAAATTCTTTAGAAACTATACCAAGACCACTTTTAGATAGAATGGACGTTATAGAAGTATCGGGATATACTTATGAAGAAAAGTTCCATATAGCTAAAAATCATTTAATAGCTAAGATATATAAAGAACTGGATATGTCAACTGATAAGATTAAAATAGAAGATTCTTCTATTAGAGAAGTAATAGAAGGATATACAAGAGAATCTGGTGTGCGTGGATTAGAAAGAAAGTTAAGTTCACTTATAAGAAAAGCATTAGCTGAGATGTTAAAGCAAGGGGAAAAGGAATTTACTATAAATAATGAAAAAATTGAAGAATTCTTAGGTAAAAGGACCTTTGATTTTGATAAAATTGATAAGGTAGATAAGGTTGGAGTAGTAACAGGAATGGCATGGACAGCCTATGGTGGAGATACGCTGCCTATAGAAGCTATGGTTATGTCAGGTACAGGCAAGCTAGAGCTTACAGGTAAACTTGGAACTGTTATGCAAGAATCTGCAAAAACTGCGTATAGCTATGTCAGGGCTAATGCTGTTAAATTTGGAATTAATGAAGCCTTTTATAAAGAAAAGGATATTCATATACATGCACCGGAGGGCGCAGTATCTAAAGATGGTCCGTCAGCAGGTGTTACAATGGTAACAGCACTTGTATCGGCGTTATCAGGTAAAAAGGTTAAACATAATGTAGCAATGACAGGAGAAGTTACATTGACAGGCAGAGTACTTCCTATTGGAGGGTTAAAGGAAAAGTCTTTAGCTGCATTTAGAGCTGGAGTAGATACTATAATAATTCCAAAGGAAAATGAGAAAGATATAGATAAGATACCAAATTCAATCAGGAATAGGTTGAATATTATTTCTGCTAGAGAAGTAAATGAGGTATTAAAAAATGCGTTAATTGGAGAGGATACTAATGAGAATTAAACAATCAGAATTTATTACCTCAGCAGTAAAAAGAGAGCAATATCCACTAGATAATAGAGTGGAAGTTGCTTTTGTTGGAAGATCTAATGTAGGAAAAAGCTCAATAATAAATTCATTAACAAACAGAAAAAAATTAGCAAAAGTTAGTCAAACACCAGGAAAAACAAGATTAGTAAACTTTTTTCTTATAAATAGTGATTTTTATTTAGTTGACCTACCTGGATATGGATATGCAAAAGTATCAAAATCAGAAAAAGACAGCTGGGGAAAAACAGTTGAGATGTATTTGACAAATAGAGAACAATTAAAAAGAGTTGTTTTACTTGTAGACTCAAGACATAAACCAACAGGTGATGATATAATGATGCATGAATGGTTTAAACATTTTGGATATAATGTTGCGGTTGTTGCAACAAAAAGTGATAAACTTACCAAAAATGATTTGAAAAAGAGTGAAAAGGTAATAAAAGAAACATTAAAATTAGGTGCAGAGGATAAGTTATACTTTTTTTCATCTTTAAATAAAAATGGAAAAGATGAGCTTATTGATAATCTTTTCTTAGAATTTGCAACTGATTTGGATTAATGAAAATATAATTTAATATTAATACTTTCTTATGATTTAGGTACATGAAATAGAATTGCAGACCCAAATATGCAAGCATACGGGTCTGTTATTGCCTTAATGTAAATAGATTAAGAACAATATAAATTTAACCCCCTACGAATTTTAGATTTGTAGGGGGTTAAATTTATATTGAAGGTAGTTATATTTATTAGGACTTATACTTTTATGGTTAGTATTTTAGTTTTAAAATTATATTTGTAATCTAGCTATAATTAATGTGTCAAAAATTCTGAATAGGAATAATATATAATATAAAAAAGAAAAAAATATTTCCAAGGAGGAATAAATATGGAGATGAATGATATCCTAAATGGTTTAAATTCATGCGATGATGATTGTTGCGATTCAATGCCTAACAGTAACAATTGTGGTTGTGGACCAAACTTCGGAGGATCAGGAATGGGATGTTTTCCAGGAGGATTTAGTCAAGGATGCAATGGTAGTGGATTTGGTAGCTGGATTTGGATCTTATTAATATTGTTTTATTGTGGTTGTGGAAAAAATAGCATGTTTGGTAGAGGAAATAATTGTTGTGAAAAAAAAGATGAGTGCTGCTGTAATAGAGGAAACTATGGTAGTGGAATATTAGGTAACTGCTCATCATTCTTATTCTTATTAGTAATATTATTCCTTTGTAATAGTAATAATAATCACAACCTTGGTTTTTGTGGAGGATCAAATCTTTGCAATAACAATTTTGGCTGTGGTACTAGTTGTTAGAATTCTAAATTTTTAGGAAGGAGAGATAAATATGTCTAGAAAGAAGAATAAATGTTGCTGTGAAAAGAAATATGACGAGTGCTGTTGCAACGATTCAATGTCTGGTCTATTAGGAGGCGGAAGTGGTTGTACACCAATCTTATTTCTATTAATAGCATGTGGATCGGGATTATTAAACTCTAATAAATCATTTTTAATTATTTTACTATTCTTATTATGTGGCGGATGTTTTACTAGTCTTTTAGGTTCTGGAAATTGTGGAGGATCTAATTGTTGCTGCTAGGATAGTTGATAGAGGGCTTTATAAGCCCTCTAAAAAAATGCTCAAAAATACAAACATTTTTACATATACATACATATATTAAAATGAGGCAAATTATAATTGAGAGGATTTTAAAATGGCTAAGCATAAACATAGGGAACAAGATCCAATAATAAATGATAACAATAGCAATAGTAATAGTAATGCTAATGCTAATACTAATACTATGCCTTTTGGCATAGATCCTATGCAATTAATGGGACTATTAGGTGGGAACTTTGATATGAGTAACATGGGAAATATGCTATCTTCAATGAATACAAATGGATTCGATTTAGGGAATTTAGGCTCATTAGCTAAAATGATGGGATTAAATTTAGATAATAATTTTTTACAAGGAAATATGAATAGTACAAATAACGATATCAATAAAAATATGTATTCTAATGTTAGTCGGAATACGAAATCATACTCTAATAACAATGCGAGTTCAAAAAGTAATGCAAGTTCAAATGTTGATAAAAATAATAAAAAGAGTACCAATAATAGAAATGTGAAAGACAATGATGAAAATCTGGATTTTCTAATGGCATTAAAGAGTTATGTTCACCCTGATAGAATACAGTTTATAGATAAAATTATAGAAGCATATAAAAGTGGAGAATTTAAAGATATTTAAAACAAGGCATAGGAAAGAAAATAACAAGTCAAAGATGCGAAATAGACTAGCATACTGACTTGTTATTTTTTGAATATGGCTAAAGCTGAAATTACTTTTAAAAGTATGTATACAAAAGAAAAACATGTCAATACTATTAATGTAATAGATAAAATATTCTTTTACAAACTTAATGGATTATAAAAGTTTTACTTCATTAAGTAACCCCTCATCCCCCTTTAGGCCGCAGTATGCGGCCTTTTAAGCTTTATTTGACTTTTTGTATGCAATTAATTTTATAAGAAGAAGCATCTTTTTCTAAATCTATTAATAATATTAATTCGGTTTTATCATTTTCTTCACCTTTAAGTCTGCTTTTTTCAAAAGACAATCTCCACCTTATTGAGGAAGGTTCTCCAGAGTCAGTCCATTTATAATCATAAAAAAAAGCGTTTTGAAAGGAATAAGAATAATTTTCTTTATCTAAATTCCAAAGTAAAGACAAATTTTCTTTATCAATTGAAGACGTAAAAATATCAGGAATATCATCAAGTACATAAGGAAGTTGAATTAGGTCTATAAAGTGTGTCACAGAATCTAATGAAGGAAGAGTCAAAATTTCTTTACTAGTATCTAAAAGAGTATCATTAATAAGCATAAAACTATTTAATGAAGTTAGTCCTTCAGAGGATGATATTGAATAACACATAGGAGTTCTTGAATTTTTGCAATCTAATATACCGAAAATATTGTTATTAGTTGAAAAAATTAGATCAAATTTTTTTTTATTCCAATGAAATAAATAAAAAACACATTTATTATTTTTTGAACCTTGGATCATAATTTCAGGGATGCCGTCTCTTGAAATATCATTAAGAAAAACTTTGGGTTCCCAGTGATTATTAGTAGTAAAAAGTATTTTATCATCAATTTGATTAGAAAGGTAATAATCAGCATCAGAACAATTTATACTAAAATCAATTTTATTTTGAGAATTCAATATTTGTAACGTATCTTTTTTACCATCACCTGTTAAGTCAAATTGTTTATTTTGAGAAATATTTATTGGAGAAATAGTTTGAAGGGATTTAAATTTATTAGAAAAAAAGTAAGCGAGAGTTGTAATTAAAAAGAATAATCCTATACTGAATATTATATTTACTAAAATTTTTTTCTTTAATATTAAAATTTTCATTATGTATCACCTCAATAAATTATATGTTAATAGTTAAGGGATATGAAAGAAAATAATAAGTCAAAGATGTGATGTATATTTTGCGTCAGACAAAGAGGCATATTTGCCTCATAGTGGACTATTAGGTGAATATGCCGACGAAGTATGATACAAAATAGACAACATGTTGACTTGTTATTTTTTTGAATATCCCTAAGTGCATATCAATCATATAGAAGTGATAAAACAAAAAAACTATAACTTTAAATAAACATACATTTAAAAAATACATTTATTTAAAGTTATAGTGAAAATATAATATCTATTTACAATCAGCACAATAACCATAAAAATAAACTTTATTGCAAACAATTTGATAATCAGTATGTTGCTCGGCTAAAGAATTAAGATTGTCAAGAGATAAATCTTTAAAATCATCAACTTTACCACACCCTAAGCACTGCAAATGGGGATGTGAAGAAGAATTTCCATCATATCTAAAATTACCTTCACCAACATTTATTTCTTGGATTAAACCTACATCAACTAATGTTTTTAGAGCTTTGTAAACTGTAGCTAAGCTCATAGTTGGATATTGAACATGAATATCTGTATAAATAATATCAGCTGAAGGATGAGAAGTTGTATTGATTAGATAATTATATACTGCAAGTCTTTGAGGGGTTAATTTTAGCTTTTTTTCTTTGAAAATCGAAGCTATATAATCCATTTTTAAATACCTCACTTATAATAATTTTATGTAGAAATTATATCATAAATGCAAAGAAGCAGTCAATTAAATTAATTGATATTATTTGTAAAGAATCATTATTATTTATAATTAATAATAATGATTCTTTACAAATTTTAAATAAAAAATATTGTATAGTAAAGAAAAGTCTGTTAAAATATAAACAAAGATAGTATGTTAATTAATTAACATACTATCCAATTATAATAATATGTGAATAATTACAATTCAAAAGAAGAGAGATTAATTTTTATAATAGACTATAAATCATATAGCCTATTATAAAAATAAAAATACATAAATAATAAGGAGGCGTATTTTTGTGGGGAAATATAAAGTTGGAGATGAACTTATAATAGTAGATGATCCCAATGAAGACATTACTAAGCTAAAGGAATTAACAAAATTAAAAGTTGAGGGTGATTTTGCTCAGATATCTTGGGCAATAAAGATATTAGAAGTAGAATATAATAAGCCCAATATAACTTTAACCAATAAAAATGTTAAAGGTGAAAAAAGTAAAGTCTTTTCGGAATGTAAGGATATAGAAAACTTTGATAAAGAAAAAGTTTTAGAAAAAGCATTACTCAGAGCTTTTCAAAATGAACTGATAAATATTTCTGTTTTTAAGAACAACTAAGACTATTAAGTGTACAAAAATATTGTATTTTAATAGAAAATATGTTAAACTATACTTGAAACATAAGTGTTAAATTATTAACATGTTATAGAAATTACAGTAATATGTTAGTAATTACAATTCCACGAAAAAAAGATACTAAATTTTATTACAGACTTTAAATTATATAGCCTATGATAAAAATATAAAAATAATAAGGAGGCGTATTTTTGTGGGGAAATATAAAGTTGGAGATGAATTAATACTAGTTAATGATCCAAGTAAAGACAATGCTAAACTAAAACAACTTACGAAATTAACAGTTGAAGGTGATTTCGCGCAAATATCTTGGGGAATAAAGATTTTAGAAGTAGAATATGATAAACCAAATGTAACACTAACTTATAAAAATGCTAATGGCCAAAAAAATAAAGTCTTTTCAGAATGTAAGGATATAGAAAACTTTGATAAAGAAAAAGTCTTGGAAAAAGCATTGCTTAGAGCTTTTCAAAATGAATTAATAAATATTTCTGTTTTTAAAAATAAGTAGGATATGTTAAGAAAGAGCAACCTTAATTTAGGAAGCTCTTTTATTTTTTTAGAATTATGAAATTATTATTTGTAAAATCTTTACTTTTAATATTATATGTAATATAATGGATTCATAAATTGTGAGATTTATCCAATAGCTAGCAGACCTAATATGCCCACTTCTTCGAGTGGCAGATAACGGCTACACGCTCCTGGATAAGTTCTTCTAAGCTTCAGGTGAGAAGCTCGTATTCTTATTAAGGAAATTCCATCTGAAGCTAAGAATCACTTTATGAATTATGAGAGATAGGAAAAGGATGGCGGGGTTTATGAGTAGGTGTCCATTTTGGTCAACAACAAGAGAAAAGGTTGAATGTTATAGAGAGTGTCCAATATTAATAGGAGAATCATCAGAAATGCAAGATGGTGAACACTGTATTTTTAATGAGTGCACAGAGTCAAGTAGTTTGAATCTTAGAGACATTATAAAAGATGATTATAGTTTTCTAAATTTATCTATGTATGAAGATGAGAAAATTATAAACATTAACTACTAATTATTAAATACAATTAATAGAGATTAGAATATACTAAATAAGATATATTCTAATCTCTATTTATTTTATAGATACCCACAGTGAAAACTAAACTTATACGTATAATCCACCGAAATTAGATACATATTTAAGAAAATTTTGATAGAAGCATATACCAAATGGCAGGCTGCACCCATTTCTGCATATTCATAAGGCAAGCAAAATCTAGAGGAAGCTTGACTCACATGCGTTCGCTGAGTAAGTGATTCACATCTCTACTTATGATTCATATGAAGCTGTATATTTATGAAGTAAAGATTGTTTTAAAGACCATAAATTTTGTGACAAATCAACATAATAAGTATGAGGATTTTCAAATCTGAGTACTTCAGCCCATAGTTTATCAGTTTCAATTTTCGAAAATTGTTTGATATCTAAAACACTTGGAGATTCATACATGCATTGTCCACTTTTAAATATTTGTACTTGAAGGTCTTTAGTATAATAATTTTTGATTTTTTTTCTTTTCCAAGTATGAATAGGATTGAATAATACTAATGGTTCAGCTTCATTAATGTTTTCATCTCTTAAAGCAATTAAATCAGCTAATGCCTTATGGGAATTTTTGTCAAAAATTCTTATTATCTTTTTAAAACCAGGATTAGTTATTTTTTCTTCATTTTCACTTATTTTAATTTTTGGAATTATTTCATTATTAGTTTCTAATGCAACCAATTTATAAACACCACCAAAAACGGGTTCGGATTTTGCAGTTATAAGTCTTTCACCAACACCAAAAGAATCAATACTAGCACCTTGATCTAAAACATCTTTTATAATATGTTCGTCAAGGGAGTTGGAAATCACTATTTTACAATCCTCATATCCAGCTTTATCTAACATTTCTCTACATATGCCTGTTAAATAAGTAATATCACCAGAATCTATTCTGATACCTTTAGGTCTCTTACCAAGTGGCTTTAAAGTTTCATCAAATACTTTTATTGCATTTGGAATACCTGACTTTACAACGTTATAAGTATCGATTAGCAATACACAGTCATCAGGATAAATTTCTGCCCAAGCCTTAAAAGCATCGTATTCAGTATCATATAATTGAACCCAACTGTGAGCCATGGTACCTATAGCAGGAATATTAAACATTCTATCTGATAGAGTACAAGCTGTTGAACTACATCCACCAATAATAGCAGCTCTAGCACCATAAATTGCACCATCATATCCTTGAGCTCTTCTTGAACCAAATTCCATTACAGGGCGACCATCAGCAGCTCGACAAATTCTATTAGCTTTTGTAGCAATTAATGTTTGATGATTTATAGTTAAAAGAATCATTGTTTCAAGAAATTGTGCTTGAATTACAGGACCACGAACAGTTACAAGTGGTTCATTTGGAAATACTGGATTTCCTTCTGGAACTGCCCAAACATCACAAGTAAATTTAAAATTCTTTAGATATTCAAGAAATTCTTCAGAAAAGGTATTTTTATCTCTCAAATAAGTAATATCATCATCTGTGAATTTTAAAGCTTTTAGATATTCTATTAATTGCTCAACACCAGCCATTATACAATATCCACCTTCATCAGGAATTCTTCTAAAAAACATGTCAAAATAAGCTATTTTGTCTTGAAGTCCTTTATCAAAATAACCATTACCCATAGTTAATTCATAAAAATCAACTAGCATTGTTAAGTTTCTTTCATCTTTTACATTAAAACTAGTTCTATTATTCATAATAATCTCCTTTAAATAAAATACATAAAATAATTTCATGGTCGGCTATTAGCGAAACTTACAGACATAGTATGGTGCAAAATAGACAAGAATACTGCATCTGTTATTGTTTTTAAATGTGCCTTATATAATTTTATTATAAATAAAAATACATAAAACTATTGTACATCTATAACTCTTTGATTACAATATAGTTGCCTATAACTTAAATTTGTACATATAGTAAATTCTTAATATGAAAATCGTAAAATTCAAGATTTCAATATAAATTATAATTTAAAATTGTTGAAAAGCTTTGAATTTCAGAGGCTGTTCTATAAATAGCAATTATGGGTAGAATTTAAGGTGAACATAATGACATAGATACTTTAAAGGTAAATAAGAAATAGAGATAAACGTAATTTAATATAATTGAAAATGAAAATAAGTAAAAAGAAAGAAGGATTTATATAGTGGGGTACAACCTTGATAAATACCAGATGAGTGCAGTAAAAGCAGAAGAGAAAAATGCTTTAATAGTTGCAGCACCAGGTTCTGGAAAGACAACTGTTATAATAAATAAAGTTAATGATTTAGTAAAAAATAAAAAAGTTTCTAATGGGAATATAATAGTAATCACTTTTACAAAAGCAGCAGCTCTAAATATGAAAAAAAGATATGCACAGATATTCAATGCAGATATGTCTCCATTCTTTGGGACGTTCCATGGATTGTTTTATAAGATGCTTTTAAAATGTGGAGAAAGCATAGATATAATAGAAGGTGGTATTGCTCATAAAATAGTTAGCAATGTTTTAAGTAAATACTTTGATGAAGTTAATGAAGATAAAATAAAAGAGGCAATAAATAATATTTCTTTATATAAAACCTCTAGAGCTTCCTTAAGTGAATTTAAACCATCTCTTACAAAAGAAATCTTTGAGGAAGCGTTAGAAAAATATGAGGAGTATAAAAAAGAACATAATAAAAGAGATTTTGATGATTTAGCTATAGAGGTATTGGAATTACTTAACAAAGATAAAAACATGCTTTTAGCATATAGAAAATTATTTAAATATGTATTGGTAGATGAATTTCAAGATTGCGATGAAATGCAAATTGACTTTTTAAAATTAATAAATGATGGAGAGAATAATAGCCTTTTTGCAGTTGGAGATGAGGATCAGTGTATTTATTCATTTAGAGGATCAAAGCCAGAATATATGGTTAGTTTTGATAAGATATTTAAAAGCGGGAAAAAATATTATTTATCAATTAATTATAGAAGCAAAATGAACATAGTTGATAAATCAAAGGATGTAATAAGCTTTAATAAAAAAAGAAACAATAAAGAAATAAATTGGAACAAAGACAGTGATGGAATCATTAAATGGTTTAGCCCCTATAATGAAAAAATGCAGGCTGAAAGCTTAACTAATATAATTATAGAAAACAAAAATCTAGGTATTGCTTATGAAGACAATGCAGTATTATATAGAACCAATATGGAATCTATGACAATGATAGATGTTTTAACAAAAAGAAAGATTCCATTTACACTATTAGATAGAGAATATAATTTCTTTGAACATTTCATATGCAGAGATTTAATTGCATATTTAAAATTATCAATTAATCAATTTGATACAAATAGCTTTTTGCAAATAATAAATAAACCCTTTAGATATATAAGCAAAGGCAATGTTGCCTATATAAAGAATTATGTACAAGAAGAAAATCCATTTACCATATTAATAAATAAACAAGATACACCACCTTTCCAAAAGAAAAAACTTGATGACTTAAGGAAAGATATTAATTATTTAAATAAAATTTCATTATCATCTGCAATTGCATATATAGTTATGGATTTAGGCTATATAGATCATTTAAAAGGATATGCTCAAAAATTTAATCAAGGCTTAGCTGATTTAGAAGATATAATAGAAGAATTTAAATTGTCAGCAGAAGGCTTTAAAACTATATTTGAATTTTTACAGCATATAGAAGAAATAAAACAAACTATAGAAGAAAGTAAGAAAAAAACAAAAAGAGAGGGAGTTATCTTAAGTACTATACATGGAGTAAAAGGAATGGAGTTTAAAAATGTATATGTCATTAATGCATGCGAAGAGACAATACCTCATGCGTCTAGTATAAAAGAAAATATAGAAGAGGAAAGAAGATTATTTTATGTTGGAATAACAAGAGCAATAGACGAACTCTATTTATTTTCTCCAAGAAACAGGAAAGGGCAGTTTAAGGAAGTTTCAAGATTTATTGTTGAAGGAAAACTAAATGATATGCCTGTGGATACTTATGGTTATGAGGTTGGCAATAAAGTAGCTCATGTAACTTATGGTATGGGAATTGTTGAGGAGCTTAATGAAGATAAGATTAAGCTCAAATTTGATGATGGAACTTTCAGGAGTTTTTCTTTGAAGGTGTTATTGGATAATAATTTGATACAGAAGATTGAATAGGTGATTTGTGAGGTAAATTAGGTTAAATGAAAGTGTGTTCGTTCCATACCTGTAAATAGTTAATTTTTAATATAGAGGATGGAATGATTAGTATGGCAAAACTACGATTAAAAACACTAAAAATTAACAATAATTCAACAAAAACAATAGAGGAATGTTATAGTGAATATATGGATTATTGTAAGTCTATAGGGCTTAGACAAGCGACTTTAGTTAGTAAGCAAAGATTTTATAAATACGATTTGCTAAAGAATGTATCAGCAGATGATGGAATTAATGTTATCACTCAAAAAAAGGTAGAGGAATGGATTAATTCTATGATTGATTATGGGTATAAGGGAAATACCTATCAAACATTTGTTATTAAATTAAAAGCATTTCTTACTTATTGCTTTACAAGAGAATATTTAAAAGAATACGAAGTTAAGATTCCAAATGTAGTATTGGAAAAAAAAGAAATATATACCGAAGATGAACTTGAAAAACTTTTAAAAAAACCAGATTTGGATACTTGCCTTGTAGGAGATTATCGTTCATTTGCTACAGTTTCATTTTTGATTGGTGCAGGATGCAGAAGTGAGACGCTATTAAATGTAAAAGTAAAAGATATTAATTTTGAAGAAGAAATGATATTATTTGCACATATGAAAGCAAAAAGACAGGCTAATATACCATTATCAAAATCTCTAAAATTAATATTAAAAGATTATATTGAAACAATGAAGTTGAAAGATGACGATATATTGTTCCCTAAATTGGATGGAACTAAAATGAGCTATGATACTTTACATCAAAATTTGGTAAATTATTTATCATACATGGCTGAAAAAGAAAGACAAAAAATAAAGATAAGACAAAGAGAAGGTATTGAAGCATTAAAAGAAAGAAATGATGGAAAGGGAATTGGAAGACCATCAGCAGAATATCCTGTAAACTTTTAAAGAAGTATATAATAGTTGGAAAGCTAAAGAGATAAATGCAACTAAAGCAATGGAAACATTAGAATTAAAGAGAACTACATTCTATAAGTTAGTTAAACAATATGAGGATAATTAGAAGGTTAGAAATAGCCTTCTTCATATATAAGAATAGTTAATAATGGTATAATTATAGTAATGTATTAGGAGTGATGTTATGACATTTTTAGTTATTAATTTATTGATAGGAATTATAAATATTTTATTGTCAAGATTAAATGAAACAGATCAAGATATATTTGAATTAATGAATGAGGCAAATGAAATAATATAAAGTATAGAAAATAAAAAAATAAGAGTTACGGTCATGAATTTTACGAATAACATAATAGATAATCCTAAATTAGGATTGATATTTATATACATGCTTCTGTGTATGCCAATTCTTAATCTGATGTTTTTATATAAGAGAATAAAATTATTGATAAATAAGGAATAAATAATAATATAGATTAGTTGAAGAGGTTTTACACCTCTTATTTTTATGTTTACAATATAACATTATATGGCGATTATAGGCTTATATAAGTGGAAAAGCTACAGGTGCTATAACGACCTATGACTTTTAAAGAGGTGTAGGGGGCGGTATCTTTATATTTTTAATGTTCATTAGTTGAACAATATCGGCAACATCACATGTAGTAACGGGTGGGGGAGTATGTTTACATCGAAACGATAGAGGTGTAATTGTAAAAAAAGTATATTTTTGCTATAGTATAATTATAGATAGAAATAGATGTTCAAATAGCAATAGTGGAGTTGAGGATATTGGAGAAAAAAACATATAATTTGGATATAAATGAAAAAGACACAAAAATAATAAGGTTTAATCATAATGGAGAAATCTATCATATTAGAACAACAATTGATTTTAAGTATCTTAAATTTTTTAATAAAAATAAAACTAATCTATCCAAGAAAGAGTTAGCCGTTGCTTGTATAACTATGTCTAATCTCTCTTTTGAAACTATAGTAAAAGATTTAAGTAGAGGACAAATATTTTTTATATTAAATAAATATATCAGTTTAAACAATATTTCAAAAATATCTATTACAACATACAATCAATTTTGTGAACAAATCGAAATTTATACTGATAACATAATGAAGAATATGCAGAAACAATTAACCGAAGCCATCAAAAATTCAATACCAAATATAAAAGAAACAGCGGAACAAATTAATAATATTTCTAAGAATATAAATTCTATAATTATGCCAACAATTAAAGTTGCATTTGATATTAAACAACAAATTCAAACAATATTTCAAGAAATAACTTCAGTACAATGGTATGAGATATTTGGAAAATTAAAAGTAGCACTAGAGCAATTTGAAGATTATATATCCGAATTTGATAAGTTATTAATAAAAGTTGGATATCCTCCAGTTGATTTTGATATATCTGATATAAAGTTTATTATTGATAATAAAGACAGCGGAGATATTTATAGACTGATAGACTCAATTATAATAAGAAATTATGATGATGAATACATAGATAAAATATTTGACAATTGGAAAAACTATGCCTTTATAAAAAAAAGAATTAAGTTATTTGAGGATGCAATATATGCATACAAAATAGAAAAGTATTCTTTATCAATACCAGTATTATTAGCACAGTTAGAGGGAACAGTTGCAGAATTTTTTAATCTTAAGGGTAAATCTGATATGCGATTGTATAAGAAATATGTAACAGATATCTTAGAAATAGATAAAATTACATATGACAAGAAAATTACAAAAGCATATTTTATGAATTATATATTAGATAATTTCTTTTATGGAGATAAAATACCTAAATTTAGTAGACATGCTATATTGCATGGGGCAGATGTTAATTTTGGTACTAAAGTCAATAGTATAAATTTAATATTAACTTTAGATATAATTTTTGAATGTATGGATAATATGAAGAAACGAGAAAATCAATAACTTAGATGAATATATATTATAATGAAACAAAGAACTCATATCAATAATAATTAGTGTTAGGGTTGTTTTTCTTTTACCGTAAATTTGATATTTTATCTTGTATGAAAAATTTTAGAATTGAGATAATAAATAATGTTGAATATACAAAAAATTAGTGTTGGTATACGGGTTCGATACACCTCGCCTCCACTACGAAAATCCAAAATATGGATTTTAGTGGGTTATTTTAGTTTATACATATTTGTAATTTTGTAATGATAAAAGGAAATAATATTAAAGTATTATTGTAAAAGTAGATAATAAAATATATGCAATAAAACCGCTCCAATTAACATAATAGTGAGGAAGATGTGTGTATATAACCAAAACATTCTATGACGTAGATATATCTTTTTAAAATATTTCATGATTATCCCAGTTAAGGTTATTATAATCATCAATAGTAAACTAATATAACCAGTGGAAAATTTAATATTGGTTAAATTAGGTCCAGCATGCATGAAGGTCAAAATTAGTGCTATTATAGAAAAAATACAATGACTATCTAATAATTTTTTAACAGGTAAGTTTATTATAGAACGAATTATTTTAAATCTTTTAAATAAACTATAGCTGCAACAAAAAAATAAAAACACAAATGATAACCAACCTAGTGCATAATTCATCAATTAATCACTTCCTTTTCTACTATAGAATTACAAGTTAAAGAAAAGTCTCGTCAATATATTCAAATTCATTAGATTTATCAAGAAAAGTAAATTTTTCTTTTGCCCCATCACTTACAAAAATTTTCTTTTCAAAAGTGATAAATATAGCTTCTGCATCATTAATTTTATTGACTAACTGCATACCTTTTTTTAAACCAAGAATAAATATGGCTGTTGATAAAGCATCTGATTCCATGGAGCTTTTGCCTATTATAGTAGCACTTATTATACCGGAATTAGCAGGATAGCCTGTTCTCGGATCTAGAATATGATGATATCTTATTTTATCTTCTTCAAAATACCGTACATAATCTCCAGAAGTTACCACTGTTTCATCAGAAATTTTTACAACTCCAATGAATTCTCCCCTTATTTTAAATGGGTTTTGAATTCCTATTAACCAAGGTGATCCATCGGGTTTGTTTCCAAGGGTTAGTACATTTCCTCCTATGTTTATAAAGCCGGCTTGAACATCATTTTTCTTATAAATATCTATAATCCTATCTGCTGCATAGCCCTTTGCTATTGCGCCTAAATCAATTTTTTGTCCTACTTTTGATAGTTTGGCAGAGTTTTCCTCTATATTTAAAATGATATCTTTATAATTTGTTAAGCTTAATATATTCTCAATTTCATTCTTTGAAGGTACTCTTTGACTTTTACTAAATATGCCCCATAGCTTAACTAAGGGTGCTATAGTTATATCAAAGGCTCCATTACAAAGTTCTGAGTAACCCTTACTTTTTTTTATAACTTCAAAAGTTTCCTTACTTAAGAGTACTTGAGCTTGTCCGGCTTCTAAGTTAAGTCTACCAACATCACTGGAATTAATGTAAAAACTCATTAAGCTCTCGAGTCTTTTTAATTCATTTTCAACGAGTATAGCAATTTCTTTTGCATTAGTACTATAAATTCTTTGAATTATATTAGTACCCATACAATAGCTTTCAAAATCCTCAAATTCAACCATACATATTCCTCACTTTATTCCAACTTCTTCATGACTGATTATATTTACTAGTGTAACTTATAGAATAGTTTAAAAAAACTTTATTGCAATATTTTTATGCTTGACCAGACTCTAATGCGTTTTCAATAGCTTTTAAAATTGTTTTACTGCTATTTGTTGCTCCTGAGATAGTATCTACTTGTAAACTTTGTGCCTTAACTACCATGCTTGGAATAACTTCTGCAGACTTTCCTCTATCGTTTTTATGTTCCAATAAATCTATATTTTCAATCTTGTGGTCTTTAACTGTAACTGAAACTTTTGCACTAAGTAAATTAACATCGTATGAACCAGTATATTTTCCATCAGAAATCTTTGATAAATCTACTTTATTAATTGCTAATTTCTTAATTGTTCTTTTATAATTTATAACAGACATAATGTATTTTCCTCCAACGATAATACCAGTTATAACAACAAGACAAACTGCACCTAGTAATACTTTTTTTACATTTAACATATATAACACATCCTTTACTTTTTAATAGATTTTAATAAAATAGTAATTCCATCTTCCATTGAATTTTCAATATTTTTATTATAATAAGCATTTATGTATTTTACTTTTTTATTTAATAATCCAATGTATCCCATCATAGTTGACCAGAGCAGAAGACAAATCGTATTTGAATCTGCATCCTCTATTAGCTCACCTTTTTTCATCCCATTAATAATGCAACTGTTTAAGACTTCAATAGAATACTGTCCAGCCGTATAACATTTTTTTATTAAAGAGTTATCATCTTCAACTTTAAAATCAAAATCTTTATTTTCATAACCTGCAATAATTCTAAAATATCCAGGATAATTCTTACTAAATTCAATAAAAACCTTACCGAACTTACTAATTTTTTCTAACTCACTACTTTCAATATCTTCGTTAATTATCTTATCAAACAACTCATTTAATACATTAAAGCCTGATAACATTATTTCAAAATATAATTCCTCCTTGCTTTTAAAATATGAATATATAGTTTTCTTAGTAAACTCAGCCTCCTTTGCAATGTCATCCATTGTAGAATTTTCAAAACCTTTCTCAAAAAAAACTCTTTCAGCTGCATTTATTATTTCAATTTTACGAGCTAATCGTTCTCTTTCCTTTCGTTCAGTAATACCTATATTAAACACCTCTCCTCCAGCTTATTAAGTATACCAACGGTGTAGTCAATATATATTTAGTATATATTACTTTTTTTAGAAGTCAAGGAAAATAAAATATTTAGTCACAA